>Ga0310345_10001330_pt1 | contig 28029 bp, 18 predicted proteins | sample HC15DNA20500_MG_FD_204667 | JGI IMG/M metagenome (GOLD analysis project Ga0310345, IMG submission 204667) | Marine microbial communities from station ALOHA, North Pacific Subtropical Gyre - HC15-DNA-20-500_MG | ecosystem: Environmental > Aquatic > Marine > Oceanic | place: Pacific Ocean: North... | reverse complement strand
TGGGCATTTTTACGCGCAGCCTTTTGAGCGCGGTTACGCCACAACGATAGGGAACGCACTTCGCCGAATCCTGCTCTCCTCTACCGAGGGAGCCGCCATCACGGCCGTGAAGATTGAAGATGTCCTGCACGAATTTTCTTCAATTCCTGGTGTGCGTGAGGACGTGACCGACATCCTGATGAACTTGAAGCAGATTTCACTGATGCTTCACGTAGATCACCCCAAGATCCTCCATTTGGAGGCCAGTGGTGAGGGTGACGTGAAATCGGGAGACATCAAGCCCGACCCGGACGTCGAGATCTTGGACAAGGACATCTACATCTTGACCAAGAACAAAGCGTCCAAGCTCGTCATGGAAATCCAGGTCAATAGGGGAAGGGGCTACGTCCCGGCCAGCGAAAACTATGACGAAGAGTTGGATATAGGATACATCCCGGTGGACTCGGTTCACACACCGGTCAAAAAGGCCAACTTTGGAGTCGAGGCAGCGCGCCTGGGCCAGTCGACCGAGTACGAGCGGTTGAACCTGGATGTGTGGACCAATGGGAGCTTGAGTCCTCAGGACGCAGTCGGTCAGGCCGCCAAGATCCTCAAGGACCATCTCTACTTGTTCATCAACTTCCAAGAAGAGCCGGAAGAGCCGGTCTTGGAAGAGGATAACGAGTTGCATGTCGTCAATGAGAACTTGAACAAGTCCGTGGAAGAGCTGGAGCTCTCGGTCAGGGCATACAACTGTCTCAAGAACGCCAGCGTCCAGACGATTGGCGAGCTGGTCGTCCGAACCGAAGGGGAGATGCTGAAGACGAAGAATTTCGGACGCAAGTCCTTGAACGAAATCAAGGAGCTCCTGGCGGACATGGGACTCTCCTTCGGCATGAAGATTGATAGTAAGGGGCGACTCATTCAAGGGGCCGTGGAGGCGTAAGAGCCTGCGCCGCAGGAATGATTGTAGCCCGCGGGGAGTGAGAAAGAGCGATGCGACACCGTAGGCAAGGCCGAAAGTTAGGGCGAAACGCGAGCCATCGGAAGGCCCTGTTTCGCAACATGGTTACCGATTTTCTGGACAAAGAGCATCTTGTCACCACGGTACCCAAAGCGAAGGAACTTCGCCCTGTCGCTGAGAAGATGATCACTCTGGGGAAGAAGGAATCCCTCCCTGCCCGCCGCCGGGCCCTCTCCATTATTCGAAGAAAAGCGGTGGTGCGGAAGCTGTTCGACGATCTGGCGCCGCGCTTTGCCGATCGCAACGGTGGCTACACCCGCATCGTCCGGCTCGGATTCCGGCGTGGCGATAGCGCCGAGATCGCCCTGCTCGAGCTTGTGGGTAGCGAGTTCCAGGCTTTGGCAGACACACCCACGAAGGATAAGAAGGATAAGAAGGATAAGAAGGATAAGAAGGAAGAGAAGGAAAGCAAAGAAGACAAGGAATAGTTGGGGTTCTATACTTCGTCAGGCACCAAAATAAAAAATACAAGATACAAGCAAATTCCAAGCTCCAAGCATCAGGTTCCAAATCGTTCGGGCACACGGCAGCGAGTCGGTGCTGCCCTGGTTTTTTTCTCCTGCCTCATTCTTTTCTCCCTGCCAACTTCTGCCCAGCTTCGTCAACTGACGCTGGCCGATCTCTTTGATCCCCAACAGAAGATCAACTTCAGCGGATCGCCTGCTTCTGGGCTGAAGTGGCTCGAAGATGGTGAGCACTATCTGAAGGGCAGGGGGCGCGCATCCGGGAGCTTGGTTCGGGTGAACTCTGCCACGGGCCAGGAGGAGTCTCTTTTTGATGGAGCCGACCTGAGAGTTTCGCTGGCGGCCCTGCCTGGATTCACAGAATCCTCGCTTGAGAAGACATCGAAGGAGAGCCGATTTGAATTGAGCCCCGATGAGAAGGGCGTTCTGATTCGTCATGCAGGGGATCTCTTCTACCATCGCTTCGGTGCTGATGGAGCCCTCCGCCTCACCCGTACTCCCCAGGGGGAGAAGCTTGCCGGCTTCAGCCCCGACAGCGGCATGGTGAGCTTCGTCCGTGACAGCGATCTCTATGTCGTCGATATCAAGGAGGGAAGAGAGCGCCGGCTTACGACCGACGGCAGCGGCGAGCTTCTCAACGGCGAACTGGATTGGGTCTACCAGGAAGAAATCTACGGGCGGGGGAACTTCAGGGGATACTGGTGGAGCCCGGATTCTTCACGCATCGCCTACCTCCAACTGGACGAGTCCCAGGTGCCGGAGTTCACCGTAGTGGATCATCTGCCGCTTCACCTGGGCCGCGAGGTGATGCGCTATCCCAAGGCTGGTGATCCGAATCCTGGAGTCCGCCTGGGTCTGATTTCCGCCGCTGCCGGGAAGACTCATTGGGTGAAGACGTTCAAATACCAGGGATCTGAGTTTCTCATCACTGGTGTGGGATGGACTCCCGACAGCAAGGCCGTGCTGTTCCAGGTACAGAATCGGCAGCAGACCTGGTTGGACCTGAACCGCTTCGATCTGGATGAGCGAAAGACGGTAACGCTGTTGCGTGAGAAAACACCGGCCTGGACCAGTGTCTTGGGCGAGCCTGAGTGGTTGGATGACGGATCCTTTCTCTGGCTAAGCGAGCGGAGCGGCTGGAAGCACATTTATCACTACACGGCGGAGGGCAAGCTCATCCAGCCCGTCACCGATGGCAAGTGGGAGGTCTCGAGCCTCTTTGGAGCCGACCAGGACGCGAAGTGGGTCTATTTTTCGGGGTACCGAGACAAGCCGATCGACCAGCACGTGTACCGTGTCCGCTTGGACGGCGGACGCTTGACGCGTCTCTCTAGCAGGCCTGGCACACACCGTGCTAACTTCAATTCTCAATTCAGTCACTTCATCGACTCCTGGAGCGACATCAAGACACCGGTCAGGGTCGCTCTGCACGAGTCGGAGGGCGACCTGATTCGGATGGTCGACGAGAACAGGGTCGAGGCTCTGGATGAACTACAGCTTCCGTCTCCGGAGTTTATGCAGATCAAGACCAGCGACGGTTTCTCGATGGAAGCGATGATGATCCGGCCCGCTGATTTCGATTCCAAGAAGAAGTATCCGGTCTTGCACTACGTCTATGGGGGCCCGCAGATACCGAGGGTAAAGAACCGATGGGGTGGAAGACGATACCTATGGCACCAGTTCCTGGCTCAGAAGGGTTACATTATCTGGATGTGCGACAACCGCAGCGCCAGTGGAAAAGGGGCGCAGTCGGCCTGGCCGGTCTTCCGCAACCTCGGCGAATTAGAGCTGCGTGACGTCGAGGAGAGCCTGGACTGGCTGCGCAAGAAGACCTACGTCGATTCAGAGCGGATAGGGATCTGGGGCTGGAGCTATGGTGGTTACCTGACGTCTTACGCCCTGACGCACAGTTCTAGTTTCAAGATAGGGATCGCGGGGGCTCCGGTAACCGATTGGAAACTCTATAACACCATCTACACGGAGCGATACATGGGTCTACCCCGGGAAAACCCCGAAGGCTACAAAAAGAGCTCCGTGCTAGAGTCAGCGGACGCCCTGAGCGGCAAGCTACTACTGATCCACGGAACGATAGACGACAACGTCCACCTACAGAACACGATCCAGCTAGTCGAGCGACTCCAGAAGAAGGGAAAGAGCTTCGAAATGATGCTCTATCCCAAATCCCGCCACGGAGTCACGGGAGGAACCCAGCGAAACCACCTCTATCAACTGATGACGAGGTTCATTCTAGAGAATCTATAGTCTAGGCTAAGTTGGGTAGGACTTTCTCCAAGCGATCGTCTGAAAACCGTGGCACGGCCTTCCAGGCCGTGATTGTCGAGCCCTTGGCTCGACGGATCGGTCATCACGGGCAGGGATGCCCGTGCCACTGTAGGACACTGGAGTTTCTTTCTCGAATGGGGCCAGGGCTTCCTGGGGAGTCACTGACCTGAAACTTAACCAGTAGCCTCGACGGCAACAAGCTGATAACCCATTGATTTGGCGGGTTTCGGATCGAATGTAATCGTTTGTGTCGGAATCGCTCTGCGTAGGCTTTGGAGCCTTCATCGACGTAAGCGGTGCCGTACTTGAGCATCCGGTAGATCAAGATCGCCAGCTTACGAGCGGTGGCAAAGATGGCCACGGAGGCGTCTTTGCGTCGTGCCAGGCGGCGATCGGAGGCTCCCAGAGCCGAGTCGGAGTGTTTGAGGGAAAGCGCTCCCATGCGCAGGGCGGCGGCCACTCGGTTGGCGCCGGTGCCCTGGTTCTTGCGCTTTCGGATCGGCTTTCCCCCGGTGATGGCCAGACGGGGGTGAGGCGCAACCAGGAAGCAAAGTGGTCTTCGGTGGGAAAGCTTTGCAGGTCCGTCCCGACTTCGCTGAAGATCAGTTGGGCCGTCGAGGGAGCAATGCCGTCGATGCGGGTCAGATCGACCCCCGTCAGACGCCATAAGGCGGTGCGCAGCGCTTGTTCGCCGCGTCGGGTCAGCGCCTTTTCCTTGGCGGAATTAGGATGGGGAGCGGCTTGGGCCTGGGCTCGCTCGGTGGGCTGCAGGGCTGCCAAGCAGCGGCTGATCTCGGCCTCATAGTCGGCCCGAATCTGGGCGATCTTGTCGTACAGCTGTAAGCTCGTCTTGAGGTTGAACAGGTGTTCGGAGCGCTAAGTTTCGGTGAGGTATTCAGCGATCTCCCCTTCGGATTTCTTACAGCGGCAATCGCGAAACGTGGCCAAGCGGTGCGGGTTGCGCTGGCCGTCGACGATGGCGCAGCCGGCCTTTCCGGTGAGATCGGCCAGGGGTTTGGGGACAGCGTCCCCATGAAAAGATGCTCGCGGCAACGCCGCTCCTCTCCCTACAAGTTTCTACCTGAATGATCCAGCGTGGCTGGGGGCTGCACTAACCTGAAACGTGATTTGCGAACGCAGCTCTGGCCTCCAGGACGAAGTCCTGCCCTCGAGTCAGCAGCACGATCCTGCCTTCTCGACACTGGAGTTTCCCTCTGAACGACCCAGACCGGTAGCTAGCAACAGGGACCTGAATCTTGACGCGATTATCCCTTTTCGATATATTGCAGCCCACCTAGTGCTCCTCAGTAGCTCAATTGGTAGAGCATCCGGCTGTTAACCGGAGGGTTGTAGGTTCGAGTCCTACCTGAGGAGCCAAACTCAGATTTCGAACTCCTCTTGGGAAGTTCTTGGTTTCGCACAGCGTGTGCATGAGGCGGAGCCGCCGGCACGCTAGTTGGGGGATGGATCTGCGGTCGCGTTGGCAATGTCTCAGATCAGATTGATTGTGAGAGAGGAAGGGCAGGTAAGGTCGTGAAGCGATACCTCATAACAGCAGCAGTTCTTTTTTGTATTTCAGGACCGATCGCCTCGGCGGGGGATGGTGCGGTGCGGCATGAAGGCTTCAAGGGATTCAGCGAGGGAGCCCTGGGAGATACGGGTGCGAACCTGTATGTTTCCAAGAAAGGTCGGATACAGGTCATCAATCAGTGGGATCTGAACCGCGACGGCCACGTGGATCTGGTCATGAGTAATTCTCATGACAACATGAGTGTGGTGGACGCCCTGGTCTACTGGGGAACCCCCAAGGGACCGAAGTCTCTGCTGCCGGAGCTATGGGAAAAGCGCCCCTTGGCTCAGGTCGTCTACGGACTCATGGACGGTAGCAACCAGGTGACGCGCCTCCCCTCTTTTGGCGGGGGGCGATCCGCCGTGGCCGACCTGAACCAGGATGGGTATCCGGAACTGGTTTTCTGCAACTACATCCACAACTATCCCGGTGTACGAACCGCTTATGTCTATTGGGGAAGTCAGGAGGGCTACCATCCGCGAAGTCGCACCGAACTGCCCACCAGGTGGGCTGCGGGGGTGGTTGCTCTGGATCTGAACTCCGATGGCTACCTCGAGTTGGTTTTCGCCAACCAGGGTGTCGAGGCGGGGGCTGAGAAGATTTCTCCCAAGGTTGACCTTTCGTCCTATATCTACTGGGGAAGTTCCAATGGTTTCGATCCAGACAACCCGGGGCTGATTCCAACTCAAGGAGCCAGGGACGTGGCTGCCGGTGACGTCAATGGGGATGGCGATGTGGACCTCATCTTCATCAACAACAGCCCTCAGGCTCAAGGTGTTCAGATTTTTCTGGGTGCGGCAGGCGAATACGATGGGGGTAGAACTCATCAAGTGCCGGTTCCGACTCCCAGCAGTGTTGCCTCCGGCGACCTGGACAAGGACGGTTATGCCGACGTCGTGGCAACCTCCTTCAAGGGAGAAGAGGAACCAGCAGGCAAAGGTGTTTACGTCTTTTTCGGGAGTAAGGACGGGTTGAGCCAGAAGCGCAAGCTAACCCTGGATGCCCTCGGACCCACCGATGTTGCCATTGCCGACCTGGACGGAAACGGACATCTGGATCTGGCCATCTCGAACGCTTCGGTGGTAGATCTCCCGTCGCTCCCCGCTTCGTATCTCTACTGGGGCGGAGACAAGGGATTTTCTCCTGAGCGCAGGACCGAGCTTCCCACGCTCGCAGCCTCGGGTGTCGCCGTGGGTGACCTGAACCGCGACGGGCACAAGGATCTGGTCTTTGCCAACTCCCACAATGGCACGATCAATGACGTGCCTTCTTACATCTATTGGGGCAGCCCGACCGGATTCGCACCCTATCTGCGTACCGATCTCCAGAGCTTTGACGCCACCAGTGTGAACGTCGCCGATCTGAATTCCGATGGAAACCAGGAGGTGGTGCTGGTCAATCGAGTCAGCGGGAAGTACCACGGCAAGGTACAGAACAATATCTACTGGGGCAATCCGCATCACTTCTACTCCCCCGCCTCTATGACGGCCCTGCCTGGCGAAGGGGCCTATGCCGTAGCAGTGGCAGACCTGAATGACGACGGCTTCAACGAACTGGTATTGACCAACTCCTACATCGATGTCAGTTACCTCTACTGGGGCAGTCAGGAAGGGCTTTCCCCGGAGCGGAAGCAGGATTTAGCCGTTCCCGGAGCCAATGGGACCAGCGCCGCCGATTTGAACCGGGACGGCTATCTGGATCTGATCTTTACCCACGGAAGGGGTCAACGGTTGGGGACGATCCTCTGGGGAAGTGAAGACGGCTACTCGGACTCCCAGCGCACCTCCCTGCCTCTGAAGAACCAGAGGTGTACCAACAACCGGGTTGCGGATCTGAACCACGATGGATATCTGGATCTAGTGTTTCCCGGAAGCTGGTACGGGATCTACCAGATCTTCTGGGGCGGATCTGCCGGATTTTCTGAGGAGCGAAGTTGGAGCGAGGTTCTCCCTGCCGGCAATCTGGAGTTGGCCGACCTCAACTCTGATGGCAATCTGGATTTCATATTGGTGGGGAGTTTTGATCCCGTTACTCGAGTGAGGACATCAAAAACTTATCTGCTGTGGGGAACGCCGGAAGGAACACCGACGCAGGAGGGCAAGGTCGAGCTCGAGGGACATCAGCCCATCGAGTGCGGCGTTGCGGACCTCAACCGGGACGGCAATCTAGACCTTGTTTTCTCCAACTACATGTCGGAACGGACGCGTTCTCTTCCTATGTTCATTTACTGGGGCGGTGAGGGAGGCACCTACAGCAAGACCAATCGGACCGATCTTCCGGCTGAGTCTTCGTCGGGGATCCAGACGGTGGATCTGAACCGGGACGGGTATCCGGAAATCGTGGTACACAACCACATGAAGGATGGAGACCATACCATCGACAGCTATATCTACTGGAATGGGCCGGAGGGCTTTCACCGGGATCGGCGTTCGGAAGTGCCCAACTTCGGCCCCCATTACAGCCAGATGACGGATCCAGGAAATCTCTACACACGGAAGCTTGAGGAGGAGTACCTGTCTTCTCCTGTTCAGCTTCCCGAGAGCGGTCGGCCGTCGCGCCTTCTTTGGGAGGGAGAAGAACCGCATGGCGCTCAATTGAAGTTCCAGATTCGGACGGCGGCCAGCCGGCAGGCACTCGATTCGAAAGAGTGGCAGGGCCCCGGGGGAAAGGGATCGTTTTACCAGACCTCGGGCACCTCGATAGGAGGGGTCCAGGAGGCCCATGGCTGGCTCCAGTACCGCGCCGTGTTCACGTCCCCGGCCGGCGGGATCTGGCCCATCCTGTCCGCGGTAGAACTACAGCTGGACTGAGCCTGAACCCTTCTTCTGGGCCTGAAGACCGAAGGTAGGGGTGGCCTCCAGGCCGCCGTACCTCGAGCCAGAGGCTCGAAAGAAAATACGGCAGTTTGGAAGCCATCGCCACGTTGTTGCTGTGGGTGAACTACCCTCTTCCCACCAGAGGCATCTTGGTTGCCATGATCGTGATGGAGAGGACGTTCGTATCCAGCGGCAGAGCTGCCATGTGCAGCACGGCTCGTGCTACATCATCCGCTCTGAAGGTGGGTTCGACCATGACTTCTCCGGTGGGCTGGAGAACACCCTCCTTCATACGCTCGGTCATCTCGGTGGCGGCGTTTCCGATGTCGATCTGCCCACAGGCGATGTCGTACTTGCGGCCATCGAGCGCGGTCGATTTGGTCAGCCCCGAAATAGCATGCTTGGTAGCCGTATAGGGAGAAGAGTTTGGGCGCGGGACCTGGGCCGAGACCGAGCCGTTGTTGATGATCCGTCCCCCTGGTGGAGCCTGGCTCTTCATCAGCTTGAAGGCTTCCTGGGTACACAGAAAGGAGCCGGTCAAGTTGGTGTCTACGACAGACTGCCAGTCTTCGTAGCTGAGATCCTCCAGGAGTTTGGCTGGTGCCCCGAAACCTGCATTGTTGAAGAGTAGGTCGAGCCGGCCAAACCTCTCCTTCGTTCTGGAAAATAACGCTTGGACGGACTCAGGCTTGCCCACGTCTGTGGGCACAGCCAAAGCACGTTCACCCGATGTTCCTGCCTCCTCGATAGTCACTTCCAGGGGTTCCTTCCGACGACCGGCCAGAGTGACGGAGTAGCCTTCCCTCAGAAGAGCGAGCGTCGTGTACTTGCCAATGCCTGTTCCCGCCCCGGTAACGATCGCAACCTTATCCTGTCCAGTCATGCTGATCTCTCCTTCTTGAATGGTGCCGTCTTCAGCGGGCGTATCGCTGCTTGAACCCTTTCTTGTTTTCGGTGAGTCTACCCCGCACATCAGAATTCGTGTGTCTGACTCTCATGACTCTATCTCAAGGGCGATAGAACTTCTACGGATGGGTTGGAGGCAGGAGCAAGGCCGAAAGAGGGTGTCGCTTCTTTGCCTCCCTTGGTCGATACCTGCCGGGGGGGCTTCCTTGACCGCTCGTTGTCACCTGTCTAGACTGAGCTGGTGGGGAATACAGGGGAAATCGCGGCAAAGAGCAGCCTCAGAGAGATCCGGGACAGAATCGATCGTTTGCCTCGGGTCAGTCTGGCGCACCTACCGACTCCGCTGGAGGAAATGCCGCGTTTGAGCGCCCATCTGGGCGGCCCTCGGATACTGGTCAAGCGGGACGACTGTACCGGTCTTGCCTTTGGTGGGAACAAGACGCGCCACAATGAGTTTGTCCTGGGGTGTGCCCTGGAAGAGGGTGCGGACACGCTGGTCTGGGGAGCAGGTGTTCAGTCCAACAATTGCAGGCAGACGGCCGCAGCGGCGGCGAAGCTGGGGCTGGAATGCTATCTCGTCTTGACCACTCAGGACAGCGACGATGAGCTTCAAGGAAACCTTCTGCTCGATCATCTGGTGGGGGCTCATATAGAGCGCACTGACGATCCCATGGGCCCTGCCATATGGCATCGACTGGAGGAGAAGACTGAGACGCTCAGGTGCCAGGGACGGAAGGTTTTCACGGTAGCTGACCCGCGGGCACGAGCCGCCGCCACTGTCAGCTATACCTTGGCAGTCGTGGAGCTGCTCGAACAGCTCAAAGACCGTGACTTGACCGCCGACGCCCTCTATTTTTCCTCTGCCGGGTCTACTGGAGCGGGTATATTTCTGGGAAAGAAGCTGCTGGGCTGGGAGGCAACTCTGAAGGCCATCATGCCGATTCAGTGGCCTTTCGACACGGCCGCCTACATGGCCGGCTTTGCCAAGGGAGCCACCGAAATGTTGGGACTGGAGTCCTATCCCGGTCCCGAGGAAATCAACCTGACTGCGGACTTCATTGGTGAAGGCTACGGCTTGTCTACGCCAGGAAGTCTGGAGGCGATAAGTCTCCTCGCCCAGAACGAGGGACTTCTCCTGGACCCCGTCTACACCGGAAAGGCCATGGCGGGCCTGATTCACGATATTCGCCAGGGACGCTTGACCGCGGACCATACCGTTGTCTTTCTGCACACCGGTGGGACTCCTGCCCTCTTTGCCTACCATCGAGACCTGGCGAAGCTCTGTGCCGGGTAAGCGAAACAACGCGGGAGCGAGTGTAGTCAGTCGGATTTTTCTGGGGAGCGCCCCTCGTTGCGCCACCACCTGAACTCGTAGCTTCCGTGTTCGGCTACGGCCGCCACATCCAGATCCTGGTCTCCATCCAGATCCGCCAACAGCAGCATGTTAGCCATGGGCCAGGAGGTCTTCAAAGGGTGGTGCGACCACTGACCCGTCGGATCTCCGGAATTCTCCAGCCATACCACCTGGCCTGAGTCTCCCCAGGCAGCTACCGCGACGTCGACGTCGCCGTCACCGTCGAGGTCTCCGGCCACCGCCTCGAAGGCGCTGGGGAGTGATTCTAAAATCAGGTGCCGGGTCCAGGGGCCTTTTCCCGCCGAGATGTCGTTTTCGTACCAGACAACCTGTCCGCCGGGCTTCCTGGCCGGACTCTGTCCCATTCCCAGGGCCAGAACGAAGTCGGGGTCCCCGTCCCCGTCCATGTCGACCGGATCTCCGTGACTGGGGCGAAAGGGTGAGTCAATGATGTGCCGTCCCCAGGGCTTGGCTTTGGGATCTCCGCTGTTCTCATACCAGAGCACCAGGCCAGCCCCGGCTGCCGTCCCGAAAATATCGCTATCGCCATCCCCGTCCACGTCGGCAATCCGGATACACCGGGTCTCGGATATGTTGGCCTCAATCAGATGCTTGGGCCATTCCTGGTCTTTCTCGTAGCAAAGCTGGGTGAGGTCATCCGAAGGCTTGCAAGCGGTCCCGGGGTTTTCAAACCAGGCGAATTGGTTGCCCATCCTCCAGGAAGAGGCGGCTACATCCAGATCCCCATCGGCGTCCAGATCCGAAAGAGCCACACTGTAGGCGCCGGCCAACTTGGTGGTGATGACATGTCGCTGCCAGAGGTCGTGGATCTTTGTCCCACCAGGGTTTTGAAACCAGAGCAGGTGCCCGTATAGATTCTTCACGATAACCACGTCGGGACGGTTGTCGCGATTGATATCCCCCACCATGTGACGCTCCAACCTTTCGGGGTCGTCCTTCTGGATGAAGTGGCGGTTGAACTGGCCCGAACCATCATTCTCGAACCAGTAGAGGTTGTTGTGGGGAGTGTAGTCGGCACTGGTCAGATCCAGATCTCCATCCCCATCCAGATCCGAAGCCCAGATGCCATAGGGATAGGCGTAGTCGCCCATGATGAGGTGCTCCGAGAAGCGAACGGGGCCAGATGCATCCCCAGCTGCCCCAGAACCTCTTGTGCTCTGGACCTCTTCGGCTGAGCAGCCTCCAAGGACAGCTGCCAGTAAGAACACGATCCGAATCTGACTTTGGACTGGCTGTGAGAGGATCCTCGATATTCTGCCGCGATCCCTATAGGTAGCATCCATGCGGTCATGATCTCACAGCCAAGCGGAAACTTTCTGGCTTTTACCCGTATTCCTGACTTTTCCCTTGTCTTATGGCCCCCGTCGGGACTCTATCCGCACGGGCAAGGACGATCGGACCCGAAAACTGAAGCACGTCTCGGCCTATCTCATTTTTTCAGGGTTGACTCGGCTGGTTGATGCGCATACACTCGACTTCCAAAGCATCACATCTTAAGGAGACACTATCATGGCAAAGCAGCACATGGACCGTCGCGGTTTCTTGGGAGCCTCAGCCGGTTCTGGAATGATTCTGGCAGGGCTGACCGGTTCGGGTCTGGGCAGACCGGGCAAGGACATCAACGATACCATCCAGGTCGCGGTTCTGGGTCCTGGTGGTCGGGGAAGGTTCCTCATGAAGAAGTGCCTCGAGCATGCCGATGCCTACAACGTCCGCGTGGTGGCTGCCTGCGATATCTGGAAAAAAAGCCGGGAAAAGGCAGCTGACATCCTGAAGCAGGAGTATGGCAGCGCGCCCAGGATCTATCACCACATCGATCAGCTTCTGGCAGATGACAGCATCGATGCCGTCATTATCGCCACGGCGGATCATCAGCACGCCAAGATGCTCAAGATGGTGGTGGAGGCGGGTAAGGACGCCTACTGCGAGAAGCCCATGGGCAATGTGCTCTCCGAAACCAATGCCGCCCTGGATGCGGTAAAAAAGTCGGGACGGGTAGTTCAGTGCGGGACCCAGGGGAGAATCCACCCCAAGTGCCTTGCGGCCAAGCGGATCATGGACGAGGGCCGCATCGGGGACATCGTCCGATTCAGCCTGAGAGAGGACGAGTACAGCCCCTACCGGTGGCGTCGCACTCCGGAGCAGTTGGCCAGGTGCCGTGAAGAGGATCTGGACTGGAAGGAGTTCCTTTTGGGTAAGCCGGATCGCCCCTTCGATCCCCGGATCTTCAGGTCCTTTCGTCTGTTTAAAGAGTTCTCCAGCGGCATCTTCGATCAGTGGATGAGCCACGATATTGACACCCTGCACTTCCTGTCCGGCCAACCCTACCCGCTGTCGGCGCGAGCCGAGGGCGGCATCTACAAGTTCAACGACTACCGAGAGAATCCGGACACGGTCGAGGCCCTCTTCGAATACGGCACCGGAGACAAGAGGTTTCTGGGAAGCTACGGATGCTGCCTGATCAACGGATCGGGAACCGGCTACAAAATCCAGGGCACCAAGGGGACCCTGGAGTTCGAGAAGTCGCCGCTCTGGGACGAATCTCCATGGAAGGTTTCCGGAGATGGTGTCTACTCAGACGAGGCCGTCAAGCGCGCCGAGTACATAGCGCCCGAGCCCGGATCCATGGCAAATGATCGTTTCCCCCACATGGCAAACTGGCTTGACGCCGTGCGCAAGCAGGATAAAGACGCCGTCAGCTGCCCGCCCGAGGCCGGGTACGGGCACTCGATCGCCTGCATCATGGCTACCGACTCCCTTTGGAGTGGACACAAGATGGTGTTCGATCCGAAGAAGCGGACGATTCAAGCAGCCTAAGAGCGGCTGTTCCGTCCCGGACTGTTCAGAGTCTAGTTTGTTTTTCGTCGTGTCGTTGCAGTAAGTGGGCGGCGGCACGACGTGAGCGAGACTGCTATTTTCCGGTGCATACCGATCCAATCCGGAAACCTTTATCCTTCCCGGAACATTCGTCCCAGCTGGGTCCCTGAAATCCATGGGCTCTATTTACAAACGCCTCGGAGTTCCAACCCTCATCAACGCCACCGGACCGGCCACTCGTCTCAGCGGATCTCTCCTTCCGGCCGAGGTCACAGAAGCCATGAAGGAGGCTTCGCAGTATTGTGTGGACATGACGGAGCTTCAAGCGCGTGCCAGCCAGATCATTGCCGAAATCACGGGAGCCGAGGCGGGATATGTGACCTCGGGAGCTGCTGCCGCTCTCTTACTTGGTACCGCTGCCTGTGTAGCAGGATTAGATCCCAGCCGCATGAGCCAGCTCCCCGACACGCGGGGGATGAAGAACGAAGTCATCATAGTGCGCAGCCAGCGCAACTCCTACGATCACGCGGTCCGCTCGGTTGGGATCCGTTTGATCGAGGTGGGGCTGCCAGACCGCTTCAGCGGAGCAGGGGTGCGGGATGCCGAAGCCTGGGAGATCGCTGATGCCATTACCGAAAGGACGGCGGCCGTCTACTATGTGGCCACACTGCGAGCCTTGCCATTACTCGAAGAGGTCGTGCAGGTGTGCCGGTCCCGTGAGGTTCCCGTTCTGGTGGACGCCGCTGGGCAGCTGCCACCGGCGTCGAATCTGAAGAAGTTCATCGACCAAGGAGCCGACCTTGTGGCCTTCAGCGGAGGGAAGGCCATTCGTGGACCCCAGAGCACGGGGATTCTCTGCGGCCGGAAGGATTTCATTTCCTCTGCCGCACTTCAGCATATGGATCTCGATGTCGTGGACGAGCTCTGGCAGCCATCGGATCACCTCATCGACAGAGGCCAGCTCCCTGGCATTCCGCACAACGGGATCGGAAGACCCTGCAAGGTGGGCAAGGAGGAGATCGTGGGGCTGTTGACGGCAATTCGTCTTTTCGTTGACCAGGACCCCGCGATCCGCAAGGCGGAATGGATGCGGCTCCTGGGAGCTCTAGTCGAGTCGGCTGGAGTCTTGGGTCGGGGAGAGCTTTCCCTGGTTGAGCAGCCGGAGGGCTCCGAGGTACCCCAGGTCGAGCTAAAGCTGCTGCAAGATGAGGGCTTCTCCGCGATGTCCCTTCTCAGAGTGCTCCAGGAGTCCCGGCCCAGCATCCAGGCCAACCCCTCGCGCGTCCGCGAGGGGATTCTGATTTTCTCACCTCAATGTCTCCGGGATGAGGACCCCGCCATCATTGGGCAGCGGTTGCGTGCGCTTCTAAGCAAATAGCTGTCATAGTCTTCCTATCTGCTGCAGGTCACCCTCTGCGCTCGCGATCGCCATTTCGAATCGATAAGGTCCTGGTCGAAGATCGCTTGATCTTCTTGGGCTACCTACTACTGGGGACAGAGATCAGCTATCGGCTGACTTGAAACTTCATTTGGCTCCGGCGGGTCGACGTGGGTTCGGTCTCCAGGCCGAGGTATTCTTCTTTTCGAGGCTTTGGCTCGATACACGGCGGCCTGGAGACCGAACCCACGGCCGGGACTCCAAGTTTCTTTCTCGAATGGGGCCAGGGCTTCCTGGGAGTGGGACTAAGCTGAAACTTGAACTATTCGTCGGAACCTCCGAACGTCTGAGCGCCGCAGAGGAACATGAACCCGGTATCAACAATCTGAAGACAAGTCCGGCAAAGCCGCGAACGACTTGACTCGCTAGCAATCTGAGGCCAAGTTCCGAGGACAGAGCCGGACAGCAGCACAATTTCCCGTGTCTTCAATCGTGGGACTAACCTACTTACTGGGGACAGAGTTCAATATGAAGACGGATGCTTCGGCCTGCAGACCGAAGCTATGTGTGCCAACTTCAGGGACTAAGCGCTCAGCGGGACCTCGTGCCGATTGGACTTCCCGGTGGCAGGCCTAGCGGTTGAACGCCACGGCCATCTCCCTCAGGCCGATTTTCCCACCTTCGGATGTCCGCGACTGTCTGGGCCTGGTGTGGAGTGAGCTGCGAAAGGGATTCCAAGCTGTTCGCCAATTGCAAGAGCCGATCGGTGAGGATGGCCCGGACCTGGGATCGGTTGTGGACATCACCGGCCTGGGTCAACAGCTCCTCAATCACAGCCTGCTGGATGACCTCCTGTATCTGAGCTGGGTAGAGCTCATCCGGCGGTGGGGCCTTCCAGGTTGCCTCGATGAGACGGTCTACGACGTCGCCTAGATCCGGGTACTCGCGGCTACGGCTGCCGAACTCCACCAGACGAGCCATTCTGCGCGGATGCAGGATTGCAGCTAGCGAAAAATGGGCTGCCGACTCCGCGGCAGCCAGGGAATCGAAGGTCAGACCGGTATATCTTTCGAATCTCTCCCCTTCTCCTCTTCTGAACGCAGGTGGAGCAATCATCTGCAAGATTCGCTCAGGGAGTGCCAGAAAGTCCACGGTGAGGGTCGAGAGAATAGTCTCGAGTGCCTCGCGTTGCTTGGTTCCGGGCACGATTCTTTGATGCGTCCGACCGTCGCCCCTCAGCGCGTAATGGTAGTCGGCTCCTCCCAGGCTTTGTGCCGCAGAATTCAGTTGAAAGCGGTGGTGGAGATAGAGAGGTACCAGAACGGTCTCCAGCGCGGAAAGTGGGTCGCCTTTGCGAATGGCCTCTGGACCAAAGCTCTGGAGGGCGAGACGGCGAACCTCGATTTCGTGCTTGAGCCCAGCAACCAGATCGGATCCATTGTCCCAGACCGAGGCAGTGGGATGAGCGGCACCGACAAAGTGGTTGTCGATGTGGCCCATGAACTCGATGCCCCGGCTGAGTCCTTCCTCGACCAGAGAATTCAGGACCTCTGCCTCGTCGGTACCCTCTGGAAAGTCCTGATAGAGCCACTCAACTGCCAGTTTGTCGTACGCTCCGATCTCCGCGGCGTAGGCGTCAGAAAAATCGAGCTTTTCGTCTGCACCGATCCCTATCAGGGGAGCGGGATAATCCATGACGCTGGCACGGCCGTAGGAGCTGGCCAGATAATTGTGGGGGAAGCCGAGTGTGTGCCCGATCTCGTGAGCCGTAAGCTGGCGCACTCGGGCCAGGGCCATCTTCACTGCATCGGCTTCGGGCGTAACCTGAGCCAGATACTCGAAGCCAGGGGCGGCGCTGAGTCCGCAGGGACTATATTGGGAGGTGCCCCCAGAATAAGGTGGGATGAGACCCGTACCCAGGAGGTGGTCCTGTTTCAGTCGCAGGCTTCCGAGGTTGACATTACCCTTGATGATTTCCCCGGTTCGCGGGTCGACAACCGTGTCGCCGTAGGACCATCCTCGGGTTGACCGGTGGTTCCAATAGACGACGTTGTAGCGGATATCCAGCGGATCTGCCTCCGCGGGCAGGAGCTCGACCCGGAAGGCGTCGATGTAGCCGGCCGCTTCGAAGGCGTCGTTCCACCACCTGCTACTCTCGATCACAGCGCTCTGGATCGGCTCGGGGATCCCCCGGTCGATGTAGTACACCAGGGGCGCGACAGCTTCTGAGCGGGGCAGGGAAGGATCCTTCTTCCGAAGGCGATGGCGGGCGACCCAGTGGACCCGCAGGTCCTCATCGATGGCAGTAGCATAGTCCTGAATAGTAGGACCGTTGATGCCAATGCGTGGGTCCAGGCGCCGCGGAGTGTAGCCAGGGTCTGGAAGCTTTACCAGGGAGTGATGCTGCCGCAGGGTGACCGCCTCGCCACTGGCTGCAACCGACTGGACCAGGGGACCGGGTTTGGGGCTGGTGAAGGTGAGCATCGTCTCGATCTCGGTATTGCGGGGGAAGGCCTTGGTCCGGGGTAGAAAGAAAGCGCTGCGGTTAGGGTCTAGCTCGAACTTTCCTTGCCCTGCTTTCTCCATCTGCTGGGCAGTGCCAGCTCTGTCCTGAAGGAAGAATTCGGTAGCGTCGACGAGGACGGCTCCGTCAACGTTCTCGGCTGCGACTTCGAAGCCCCAGTGGACCGAGGGGGCGAAGGATTCACGAACCGCTCTGATCTCTTCTGGGCTATTGCTCAGGGCCCGGTATCGGTAGTTACGCTGCAGCAGTAGAATCCTGGGTCCGATCCGCTGGGCGACGAAAACGTAGGTGCCCGCCAGCCGGCCGCGATCCAGCCCCACTGGGTTACTGCCCAGCCCGGAGGCGAGGGAAACTTGATAGAGGAACTCGGTATCTAGCTTGTCCATCTCCCAGAACAGCCGTCCGTTTCGGCGATCCCAATGAAGGTTGAAATATCCTTCAAGGTGGTCCATGCCCTCTGTCTTTTCGGAAATGGAGGGGAGATTAACCGGTCCCGGATCCTCACCATGAGCCAACATCCAGTTGGGGCAAAGCATCGCCGCTCCTAGAACCAGAATGCCGAGAGTCGAGAATAGAGTCGATTTGAACACGCCTTCCTCCGACTGAGACTACTTGATTTATTACAACCCGCCGGACGTAGCCTTCGGTCTCCAGAACGAAGTATTTTTTCTTCCTTCAAGCCTTTGCCTCGATTTGCGGCGGCCCGGAGACCACCACTACACGATTGCATGCCAGCCGGGACGAAGTCTAGAATAGGACAACGGATAACCCATGAAATATTCCTGTTGCGGTTTCTTCGCTTTTCTTTTCTTTTTTCTTGGCCCGACGCTTGGGTCTTCGGCGCCCGAAGATGGCAAGGTGGACTTTCAGCGCCAGATTCGGCCGATCCTTTCGGATGCCTGTTTTCAGTGTCACGGGCCCGATGCCAAGGCGCGAATGGCCGGCCTGCGCCTCGACCTGCGCGAGACCGTCTTCCAGTCTCGGATCTCGGGTGCACTGATCGCTCCCGGAGATTCGGGCAACAGCATGATCTATCAGCGGATTATCCACGAGGATGCTTCTCGCCGTATGCCTCCCAAGTATTCCCACAAAGAGCTCAAGAGTGAGCAGATCGATCTGATTCGCTGCTGGATCGATCAGGGCGCCTCCTGGGAGGAACACTGGGCATTCGTGCCACCGGTTCGTCCCAATCTGCCGTCAACACAGCGCAAGGCATGGGTTCGCAACCCGATCGACGACTTTGTCCTGGCGCGCCTTGAGGCTAAGGGACTGCAGCCGGCCCCTGAGGCAGATCGGCGGACGCTGGCACGGCGAGTTTCGCTCGATGCCACCGGACTGCCGCCCTCGCCCGATCAGGTGAAAGCCTTTCTGTCCGACGACTCGGAAGATGCATACGAGAACCTGGTGGATCGGCTGATGGGCTCTGCAGCATATGGAGAGCACCGAGCCCGCTATTGGCTTGATGCCGCCCGCTACGCCGACACCCATGGTCTTCACATCGACAACTATCGAGAGATCTGGCCCTATCGGGATTGGGTCATCGAGGCGTTCAACCGAAATCTCCCTTTCGACCAGTTTACCATCGAGCAGATAGGGGGCGATCTCCTTCCAAACCCGACCGAGAGCCAGATCATCGCTAGCGGCTTTCACAGGTGCAACACGACGACCAACGAGGGTGGGGTGATTGCCGACGAGGTCCGCGCGATGTATGCCAAAGAACGGGTCGACACGACCGGGACTGTCTGGCTGGGCCTCACAGTGGGCTGTGCCACCTGCCACGACCACAAGTTCGATCCCATCAGTCAGCGTGACTTCTACTCCCTGGCCGCGTTCTTTCGGAATACCACTCAGCACCCCCTGGACAAGAACATTTTCGATACGCCGCCTTTTGTCGTTGTGCCGGCCAGAGGCGACCGTGAGCGCTGGAAAGAGCTGAGGGAGGCGCTTCCGGCGGCTCGCCAAAGGGCTTCAGACGATGAGGCCAAGTCTACGCACGACTTCGAAGAATGGTTGAGGAGCGGGAGTCGGCAGTCCATCGATGCCGATCGCTTCGACGAGTCCGAGACACTGTCACTTCGCTTGAATGGTGCTCCAGAAATGCGGATCGAAAGAGAAGTGGTGTCACTTGAATTGCCGCCTGGCGCATCAGTGACAACCCAGCAAGAGACTCCTGTCCTTGGACTGACAGAGAAAGCGTTTCTGGAAATCCCGGAGTTCAAGGGTTTGTCGGGGGACAAACCTTTTACGATTGTCTCGAAGATCCGTCTGTACGGCGAGCAGATAAATAGTGTGATCGTCAGTCAGTTCGATCCAGAAGAGCAGCGAGGTTGGGTTTGGGATCAGCGAAACGGTCAGCCGCAGATCTCCTTGAGTGTGCAAGATGGGAGATCGATTGGTCTCGCTGGCACCGGTGAGCGGATGCTGATGCCCGATCAGTGGCATCATGTTGCCGTGACCTACGATGGCCTTCGCCAGCGCGCAGGGTTCACTCTTTACCTGGATGGACAGATCCTGACCACCGAGAGCATTGGTAGAGCGACTCGAACCTTGGAGGGATCGATTCAGGTGAACTCTCCCCTCTTGGTGGGTACTCGCGATCGAGAGGGAGGTAGGAACGCCGGTAATTTCGAAGGAGCCATCCAGGATCTGAGGGTTTTCAATCGGGCGCTCACGGAGTACGAGGTCCAGCTGCTGGCAATCTGGGGCCCGATCCTGGGCAGCGAGGGGAAGTCGGTCGCCGATCTTTCGAAGGAGGAGCGAGAAGCCCTCAAACTCTATTACCTGGTTCGTCACGACCCTGGTTTTCGAGACGCGGCCACTGAACTGGAAACGCTGCTGACACAGCAAAGGGCGATTCTTCGGCGCAGTGCGATAACTCACGTGCAGGAGGAGAAGCGGGACTCAGATCCGATGGCACACATCCTTTTTCGAGGCATGTACGACCAGCCGAAGGACCAGGTTCCTCCCGCCACTCCCAGCGTGCTCCCACCGATGCCTGATTCCGTGCCCCGAAATCGCCTGGGGCTGGCTAAGTGGTTGATACACGATTCGAATCCGCTGACGGCTCGGGTCACGGTAAATCGCTTCTGGCAGGAGGTGTTTGGCACCGGACTGGTGGGGACGGCCGGTGACTTTGGTTCGCAGGGTGAGGCCCCATCTCATCCCGAACTGGTGGATTGGCTGGCGGTCGAATTCCGCGACTCCGGTTGGGATGTCAAGCACCTGTTTCGCTTGATGCTGGGATCGGCCACCTACCGGCAGTCGGCTGCCAACACCGAGAAGAAACTCGAGCTGGATCCTGATAATCGTCTTTTGTCTCGGGGTCCGAGATTCCGCTTGGACGGGGAAGTGGTTCGCGACTACGCGCTTGCTGCCAGTGGTCTTCTGGTATCGAAGATTGGTGGGCCCAGTGTGAAGCCCTATCAGCCCGAAGGGGTGTGGGAAGCGGTCGCTATGGACGGTAGCAACACCAGGTTCTATAAGCAGGACTTGGGCGAGAAGCTTTATCGGAGGAGCCTCTACACCTTCTGGAAGCGGTCGGCTCCGCCACCTGCCATGACGATTTTCAACGCGCCGACACGTGAGGAATGCACGGTCCAGCGCGAGCGTACCAATACGCCTCTGCAGGCCTTGCTCACGATGAATGGCCCGCAGTTCTTCGAGGCCGCTAGACATCTGGCCCAGCGAGCCATACAAGCAGAGATCCCCCTGGAGCGGCGCCTGGACTTCTTGGCCTCTCATCTCCTTTCCCGTCATCTGCAGGCAAAGGAACAGGAAATCGTAGGGCGTTCCTACCACGATTATTCGCGCTTCTACCAGGATAATCCGGATCAATTGGGACAGGTCTTGACCGTGGGTGATTCCGAGCCGGACAGGAGTCTCCCCAAGGTCGAGTTCGCTGCGCTGACCATGGTGGCCAACCAGCTCATGAATCTTGACGAGGTGTTGAACAAATGAGCCGAAGATGGATTTCAGCTTCCAGGCTTGCCGACGAAGCCGTTGGCGTCGAGACGCGGCGCCAGTTTTTTGCACGAGGTGCTCGCGGTCTCGGGGTGGCCGCCCTTGCGACCCTGGTAGGCGACGAGTCGGTTGCTCGGGCAGTTGTGAAACTCCATGACGGCGGGGGATTGCCCAACCTGCCCCACTTTGCGCCCAAGGCCAAACGCGCCATTTATCTGCACATGGTGGGTGCCCCCCCCCAGATGGAAACCTTCGATTACAAGCCGACAATGAAGAAATGGCTGGACAAGGATCTCCCCGATTCCGTCCGTAAAGGCCAGCGCCTGACAACCATGACGTCGGGCCAGGATCGCTTCCCGATTGTGCCTTCGTCCTTCAAGTTCAAACAGCATGGAGAGAACGGCGCTTGGGTCTCCGAGCTGCTGCCTTACACGGCCCGCATGGTGGACGATCTGGCGATCATTCGGTCCATGCACACCGAGGCGATCAACCACGAGCCCGCGATTACTTTCATTCAGACCGGCCAGCAGATTCCCGGCCGACCCTGTATCGGCTCGTGGGCTGCCTACGGCCTCGGGAGCATGAACCGCGATCTCCCTACGTTCGTGGTCCTGAACGCCAGTCATACTCATCCGAAGGCCAACGTTCAGGCGATCTCCGCTAGACTGTGGAACTCCGGTTTTCTTTCCTCCCGGTTTGCGGGTGTTGCTTTGCGTGCTGGGGTAGACCCGGTCCTCTACATCAATAATCCGGAAGGTGTCCCTAGCGAGCTGCGCCGCCGGATGCTGGATGCCCTGGGGGAGATGAACCGGGTTCAGCACGAACGAATCGGTGACCCCGAGACTCTGTCGAGGATCCAGCAGTACGAGATGGCTTTCCGAATGCAGGCGTCGGTGCCCGAGCTGACCGATCTTTCCAAGGAATCTGCGAGTACCTACGAACTCTACGGTGAGGATGCGAAAAATCCAGGGACGTTTGCCCACAGCTGCCTCATGGCTCGGCGCCTGGTAGAACGGGACGTGCGTTTCGTCCAGATCTACCACCGGGGTTGGGACGTGCACCGAGAGGTTCCCCAGGTATTACCGACTCAGTGCAAGGATGTCGATCAGGGCTGCTGGGGACTGGTTCAGGACTTGAAGCAGCGAGGACTTTTGGAGGATACCGTCGTCATCTGGGGTGGGGAGTTTGGCCGCACCATCTACTGTCAGGGGACACTGACGGACGAAACCTACGGACGGGACCACCATCCACGCTGCTTTAGCCTGTGGATGGCCGGGGGAGGCGTCAAAGGGGGTACCGTCTATGGGGAGACAGATGAGTTTTCCTACAACATCGTGCGTGATCCCGTGCACGTTAGGGACTTCCAGGCAACGCTACTTCATTTGTTCGGCATCAATCACGAACAGTTCAGCTTCCGGCATCAGGGACTCGACAAGCGGCTGACGGGAGTAGAACCTGCCAGGGTAGTGACGCCGATTCTGGACTAAGGGATTTTTTCACAAGACCTTAGTCCAGAATCGGAAGGGCCCAAGTTCCAAGAACCAGATCCCAAACAGAGGCACGACCCCCGAACTTGGAATCGAGCGAAACATCGGCGCTGTCGCCATGTAATGGGAGTGTCACAAGGAGGATGTGATGAGCTACCGTCGTCTTTCGCTGAAGCTTTTCTTGTTTTTCGTCGGAGTTTTGATTGTCAATATTTCCTGGTCAGAGGCCCAGGCTCAGGACCGTCAGAGGTCCGGACCTGGATTCGGTGGCAGACCCGGTTTCGGACGTGGAGGCGGCTTTGGCCGGGGTTTGGATAAGTCGACCCTGATTCGCTCCGAGCAGGTCCAGAAGGAACTTGTTATGACCCCTCAACAGAAGGAAAAGATCGAAGCGGCGACAGGATCGATCCAAGAGGAGCTCCGCGGACTGAGGTCCGGGCTGCGTGACCTTTCTGGAGAGGAGCGGGATCAGCGAATGGCCGAGTTGCGGAGTCTGCAGCAGGAGCTGAACCTGAAGGCGACGAAGCAAATCGAAGATGTTCTCAGTCACGAACAGGCTGAACGTCTCGACCAGATCATGCTTCAATTTTGGGGAGCCCGTGCCTTGAGCGAGGCAGATATGGTCCAGAAATTGGAGCTTTCGGAAAAGCAGCAAGATCAGATCCGGGTCATTTTTGAAAAGCAGGGGGAGGCGCAGCGGGAGATGTTCCAGGGAGACTCACGCGAGAATCGTCGCAAACTCTTCGCCCAGATGCGAGAGATGCAGGCGAAGACCAAGTCCCAGGCGTTGGCCGTCCTGACCGAGCAGCAGGACTCGGAGTTCAAGCGGCTGAAGGGTGCGGCATTCGAGGTGGACCGAGCTAGCTTGTTTGGTGGCTCTCGAGGAGGGAGAGGCGGTTTCGGAGGACGCCCTGGTGGTGGGGATGAGCCCCGTGTCCGTCCTCCCTCGGAACCATGATCTCATCGTTTTTCTTACCCCGATAATGATGTTCGAATCAGCGCGGTTCAATGCGCGTGATCGGAGGGATTTGGCATGAATCAGCTCCTCGCTTATGGAGTGGCGGGACTGTTGGCAATTGGTGGTACTTGCCTAGGAGGTGACAAATGGTCTCGTTTCCGCGGACCCAACGGATCTGCGGTGAGCACGGAAACGGCCCTACCGACGGCTTGGAGCGACGAAAAGGGGGTGATCTGGAAGACGAAGCTTCCGGGCCCTGGCTCCTCCAGCCCGATCGTGATCGGTGACCGGATATTCATTACCGCCTACTCCGGGTACGGTGACCTAGCCCCCGATATTGATGCCGGTGAGCAGAAAGATCTGGTGCTCCACGTGATTTGTATCGATCGGACGAGCGGGCGAATCCTGTGGCAGAAACCGGTTCAGCCCAAACTCCCTGAGTCTCCCTTCAGGCCTCCAGGAACCTCATCCCATGGTTACTCCTCGAGCACTCCAACCTCGGACGGCGAGCGCGTTTACGTTTTCTTTGGGAAGACGGGCGTGTTTGCGTTTGACCTCGAGGGTAAGCAGCTTTGGCATGCTGACGTCGGATCGAATCTCGACCGGATGAGATTCGGCTCGGGTGCCAGTCCTATCCTCTTTCAGGATCTTCTGATCGTGAATGCATCGATTGAGGGTGCCGCCATCGTCGGCCTGGACAAGCGTACCGGTCACGAAGTCTGGAAGGCCCCATTTTCCGGCTTCGGGGGTTCCTGGAGTACGCCGATCCTGGTTGAGGCTGAGGGTGGCCGAAAGGATCTCGTGGTCGCAGTGACGGACGAGGTCTGGGGCCTCAACCCCGAGACTGGAAAGCTGCGGTGGTATGCGACGACCGATCAAGGACAACCGATCTGTCCCAGCGTGATCGCTGAAGACGGGATTGTCTATGCCATTGGTGGCCGGCGCGGCAAAGCGATCGCGGTTCGGGCGGGCGGCAAGGGCGATGTTACCAAGACTCATGTGCTCTGGACTGCGAATGTGGGTTCCTATGTCACATCACCACTCATCCATGAGGGCCACCTCTACTGGGTGAATGATCGCGGTATCGCCTATTGTGTGGATGCAAAGACTGGCAAGGTCGTTTTCCAGAAGCGATTGTCAGGCGCCCGCCAGGTCTACGCGTCTGCCGTGCTGGCTGCTGGCAAGTTGTATGTTGTTTCTCGTGAAGCGGGTACCTTCGTATTGTCGGCCAAGTTGGAATTCGAACAATTGGCCCACAACCGACTGGAATCCGATTCTAGCGTCTTTAACGCCAGTCCAGCCGTGGACAAGGGTAAGTTACTGCTGCGTTCCAACCAATTTCTCTACAGTATCGGTCAAGACTGAACCGTCTTAGCTGGAGCCTTTCATCGTTCAGGTCTCGATTGAAATGGCGCCAGGTCTAACTGTGGCTTGCTAAATGTGATGCTTTGGAGTCCAATAGAGTATTATTGCAGTGATGGAATCGGGTTCGATGCTGGGATATCCATTCCGCATCTTCTAGTAACACTTCAAAGGAGGAAGCTACATGGACCCCAAAGATCTAAATCGACGCGACTTTCACAAGCTATCGATGGCCGCTCTGGGCGGTGTCATCGGCGGCGTGGTTTTTGCCAACTGTGGACCGGCTGAGAAGCCAGCGGAAGAGGCGCCCGCGGCGAGCGAGGCACCCCCAGCCGCAAAGCCACCCACGGAGGCTGCGGAGAAACACGTCTGTCGCGGATTGAACGCCTGTAAGGGCCAAGGTGCCGGCGGCGAAAATACCTGCGCCGGTTCGGGCGGGTGTGCTACCTCTGCATCGCACTCCTGCAAGGGTTCCAACGAGTGTAAGGGACAGGGTGGATGTGGTGAGACCCCGGGTGCCAATGCCTGCAGCGGGCAGGGCGGCTGCGCCGTACCGCTTCAGGACCATGCGTGGGGCAAGGCTCGGACGCAGTTCGAAGAAAAGATGAAGGGCATGGGCAAGGCAGTCGCCGACGCTCCGCCGGCAGGATAAGCGCCTAGCTGCATCTTACCCGTGGGTATTCGAATCTGAATTGCCCCGGAATCTGAACCGTTCTCGTCGTGTCGTCGTGTTTCAAACATGACGGTGCGATGAAGGCGGGAGTGTGTCTCAACCGAAGAAATCCATGCCAGTTTCACGGCTCGGACATCCCAACCTGGGGCTCGGTGTCGGGCTAAGGACTACCCACTTCTCCTATATTCTCGAGCATAAGCCACAGGTGGACTGGTTCGAGGTCATTTCGGAAAACTTCATGGATTCCGGAGGGAGACCTCGCTACGTTCTCGAGCAGATCTGTGAACGTTATCCGGTGGTCATGCATGGGGTCTCTCTGTCGATTGGTTCCACCGACCCCCTGGACTTCGAGTATCTTTCAAAGCTCAGGGCCCTGGCCAAGGACATCAAGGCGCTTTGGGTGTCGGACCATCTCTGCTGGACCGGGGTGGCGGGGCGGAACACCCATGACCTACTTCCCATTCCCTTCACCGAAGAGACACTGAAACACGTGGTAGAGCGCGTGCGGATAGTCCAGGACTTCCTGGAGCGGCCGCTCGTTCTGGAGAATCCCAGCACCTATCTCATGTTCTCCGAGTCGACCTTGAGTGAGTGGGAGTTTATTGCCCGGATGGCTGAGGAGGCCGACTGTGGACTGCTCCTGGACGTGAACAATACCTATGTTTCCAGTTTCAATCACGAACTGGATCCGGTGGAGTTCATCGACTCGGTCCCCCATGATCGCGTGGTTCAGTTTCATCTGGCCGGCCACAGCAACTACGAGACTCATCTCATAGACACCCACGATAACTACGTCATTCCACCGGTTTGGGAGCTCTACCAGCAGGCCCACGGGTTGACTGGAGGTGTTTCGACGTTACTGGAGTGGGATGCGAGGATTCCCCCCTTCCCAGAGGTTCATGCCGAGGTTCTCAAGGCCAAGAAATTCATGGGAGAACGTCTCCAGAAGCCAGGTCCGTTGGCTGAAGAGGATCTGGTTCCGGCTCAACCCATGCCGCAGGGGGCGTCTGCAGAACACGGGCGCCGGGACGCGTCCTGGGTTCCCCACCCGCTGCATCACATCGTCCCTGAGGTTCGTTGAGATGACCTCACCCGAGGACGATTCTTCGGATCCTACCCGGCCCCACGACCTGGACGTCGTTCAGCGCTGGTTTCAAGCGGTTGTCAGTCATCCCTCCGGTGTGGGCGAAGGTGTCGATTCCGCTCAGGCCCAGGAGCTAATCTGCCTCAAGCGAGATGAGCTTGAGAAGGTAGTACGCTCGACCAGGCGTTTCGGCGCTTCGGAACGCCTATCGGTCTACGCCAATGCCTACTATGCCCGGCTCTTGGAGTGCCTGGGAGAGTCGTTTACGGTCCTCAAACACGCGCTTGGTGAGGACACCTTCAATGAGTTCGCCTTTGGGTATCTGCAGACCTATCCTTCACGCAGTTATACCCTCAATCGGCTTGGAGAGGGTTTCGCCCGCTATCTCGATGAGACGCGCCCAAGGAGTAGTGGGACCGAACCGCTTGTTCCTGACTGGCCGGATTTCCTGATCGACCTGGCCCGTCTGGAGTGGGTGATTGGTCAGGTCTTTGATGGGCCTGGGCTGGAGCAGGAAGATCCCTTAGACTACGAGAGTCTTCAGGCAATCGCTCCAGAGCAATGGCCGCAGGCGCGTTTGAAGCTCGCCGTGTGTCTGAAGTTGCTGCAGTTCAGCTATCCCATCAACGACTACTACACTGAGGCTCGCCGTGCTAGAGAAGGCGAGGAGATTCCTCTGCCCGAAGCGCGGAGACAGTTTGTGGCCATCAGCCGCCGCGAATACGTGGTGAGGCGGTATGAGCTGAGTGAGCCCCAGTATCGGCTGTTGGAGTCGCTGCAGGCAGGACAAACGATCGGTCAGGCTATTGAGTGTGCAGCCGAGATCTTAGATGCGGATGATCAGGAATTGGCGGTATCCCTGAGGAGCTGGTTCCACAACTGGGCTGCCGAAGGCTTCTTCCAGGCAGTGCAGGAATAGGCTAGGTCAGGCGCGCCTCTGAGGAGCCCTGGCCCCATTTGAGGAAGCAGCTTCTTCTCACTTCAGGCGGTCCATCACCTACGCCGAAGGCGTTAATGCGTGTAGCTCAGACATCTGAGGTTTGAAGTCAAGTCTTTTTTCCACAGCTTGATTGCTCTCTACAAGAAGGCCAGCAAAGGGGCGTTGTTCGCCTTCAAAGAAGCCACATAAATAGCGTTGTCGTAGGGGATCCGGTTCTTCTAGCAGCGGTAGATTATGCGCAGCCACTTGAAGGCCAAAGAGCGCACCGCGACGTGATGATCTTTCCCTTGGCTGACCTGCATCTTCCAGACCCCACAAACAACGCGCGGACGTCCTAGTGCCGGGGGAGGAGCTGTGAGCAAGAGGGGATATCGAGATCGCTGGGATCGGGTGGAGGCCAAGAGCCTTGACCAACAGTTCATCAGTGAG
>Ga0310345_10001329_pt1 | contig 28050 bp, 30 predicted proteins | sample HC15DNA20500_MG_FD_204667 | JGI IMG/M metagenome (GOLD analysis project Ga0310345, IMG submission 204667) | Marine microbial communities from station ALOHA, North Pacific Subtropical Gyre - HC15-DNA-20-500_MG | ecosystem: Environmental > Aquatic > Marine > Oceanic | place: Pacific Ocean: North... | reverse complement strand
CCCCTCGCCGAAGACCACCCATCCGGTCTGCGCGCCGGTTAGACCCAGCGCCTGTAAGACACCAAATTCGCGTCGCCGCCCGAGCACGGACATCATCACCGCGTTCATGATGGCGAGTGCCACGATCGCGAACAGGATCGAGTGGAAGACGTAGTCGCCGTAGTCGTCCATGCGCAGGGCGGCGTCGAGCTCGGGCGACGCGTCTCGCCACCCGAGCACACGCAGGTCATCGCCGGACAGGCGGTGCTGGAGCTCCTCCACCACGCCGCCGGTGTCGCGCGAGCTCGTGAGCAGCACCGCGTAGGTTGTCACCGCGCCTGGGGTACCAAGCCACTCTCGTGCGGTCTCGAGCGGAATATGGATCAACCCTGCGTCCATTTCCGGGACCGCGCTCTTGAAGATCCCCGCCACGCGAACCAACTGGCCTTCCACGTCGCCCGACGCCGACTGAGCGGTGAGCACGAAGCGGGTGCCCACCTTCAGGCCGAGTCGGCGTGCGAGCTCCACGCCGACATAAGCGTGCAGCCGGTCATCGGACTGCAGGTACCGGCCGTCCACGACCTTCTCGTCGAGATCGGAGAAAACGCGCTCGCGGTCGGGATCAACGCCCTCGACGCGAACAGGAAGCGCGGACGAAGCCGAGCTTGCCAGCCCGTTTACGGTGAGACGAGGCGCATGAGCGACGACGCGTTCGCCGGCCACCGCCTCCACAGCGTCGAGAGCACGCGGGTAGGCTTTGACACCAATCCGATGCTCGAGCTTTCCGGACTCCAGGTAGTCCGGCGCCTGGATCGCCACATGGCCGGTTCCCATCCTCACGGCCGACGTTACCCACTGCTCGTGTGCCCCTTCGGCGAGGCTGCGCGTGAAGATCAGAAGCGCGAGTCCGATCACCATGGCTGCCGCGGTGAGTGCGCTGCGCCGAGCGTTCCGGCCCACGCTACGCAGGGCGAGCTTGAGCAGCACGCGGAATCTCATCGGTCTGCCAGCGCGTCTGCAGGCGGCACGCGCGTCGCTTTCCAGGCGGGATAGACTGCCGCGAAAACCGCGGTCAGGAAGAGTGCTACCGCGCAGATGACCGGCGTGTCATAGGAGTACTCGATGCGCAGGATCGGACGCCATTGCGAGCCGACCACGCTGAATCCACCGATGAGCGACGTGAGGTCTGGTGGTGAGTTGTGCCACCAGACGACGATCGGCCACGTGATCAACGCACCTGCGATGAGCGAGATCGTGCCCAGGATGACTCCCTCGTAGACCACGGTGCGGCCGACGCCCATCGGACTCGTGCCGAGGGCCCGTACCACGGCAAACTCCCTCCTGCGCTCGAAGGTCCCGATCAGCATGGTGTTGGCGACGCCGAAGATCGCCATCGCGAAAATGATCGCGGCGATGAAATAGTTCACCGCGTCCATGAGGCCGAGCATTTCCGCCAGCTCGGGACGCAGCTCCGTCCAAGGCGTCACTTCGACCGCGTAGTCCGAACCCTCGAGGTTCGCGGCGAGCGAGCTCGCGATCAGCGGTGTGTCCTGCGCACGCGTCACCGTCAGTGCGATCTCGTGAACGCGGCCCGGATCCATCGCCATGAGGTACTGGAGGTCCGGCAGGGGCAGTACAGCGTAGTTGGCATCGATCGCTGGGGTGCCTGTCTCGAACACGCCGACCAGTGTGAAGAGATCGTTTCCCATTGAGCCGTCACTCGCCCCCACAACGACCACGACTTCCGCACCGACCTCCAGCCCGAGTTGTCGAGCCATCTCTAGGCCGACCAGGATTTCGTACTGTCCCGACTCGGGCAGCCGTCCCTCGCTCAGGCGAGAGAGCAGGGTGCCGACTTGTTGCTCGCGATCCGGATCGATTCCAAATAGCAGACCGGCCTTGGTCTCCTCTCCGGAGGAGAGCAATCCGCCGCCGTAAAGGCGAGGTGCCGCGGCGGTGACGTCTGGATCGGATTCGATGCGCGCCAACAACGTTTCCAGGTCGACGCCGTCGTACCCGCCGATGGTGTGATGCATGTTGCGCTCCGGCCGATACTCCGCCGAGTGCACCTGCACCTGACCCATCATCAGCCGAGTCCCGTTTTCGATAAGCTCGGCCATCATTCCATCCGTCAGCCCTACCAGCACGACCGCGGCGAGGTATCCGAACGCGAGTCCCGACGCGGTAATCAGCGTGCGTGCGCGGTTACGCAGAAGGTTGCGCCAGGCGACCCTCCACCAGACTGCGTCTGAGGCCACTAGCGGCGTGCCCGAAGCGTTCTGAGGCTGAAGAAGCTCTCGTCGAGATCGATGTCGAACTCGAGCTCGTGGTACGTCATCGAGGTCCTTTCCTCCGGCTTGTCCGCCGGGATGATGTGGAAGACGGCCGGGACCAGCCGGCCGCTCATCATCTTGTAGTCGGAAAACGTCATCGTGCGCACGAGTGTGCCGTCGTCATCGTAGTAGCGCACCCAAGTCGGCATCAGGTCTCGTTTGCGAACTTGCTCCTCGACGCGCCCCCACACCACCGGGGCCTCGGGCCGGGGAGTCATCGTGAACTCATAAACCTCGACGCCGTCGACCTCGCCCTCGAACGAGATCTCGAAGTCGTAGTCGTCCACGATGCGGCTCTCCTTCACGATGTCGTCATTCGTCAGGTGTGAGCCCATCCAAGACCCCATCATCAGCGCGGGCGGCACTTTGATGGTCCGGTCCACGCGCGGCAGATAGTTCCAGACCTCGTCACCCGCGAACAGCGTCGCTGTCCCGGCCTCCCGTGCCGGCGATTCCACACGCACAAGCGAGTGTTCGGCACCCAACGACCAGACCTCCATGTCGAGCGATCGCGACCAATGCTCCGTGGTGATGTCCACGGTCATGCGGCCATGGCTCGATTCGCCGCGCATCATGCGATCGATTTTATCGATGATCTCGCGGGCGGTCTGCGCCGTCAGCGGGGCTGTCACGGACGCAGACAAAAGGAGAGCAGCCGCGGTCGTGAGCGACACGCGGAGGAGCCGACTTCTAGATACTCGATCCATCGCGCAGCCTCGGTTTCAGGGACCAACCTGCTTGCCCTTTCCACTCCACCCTTCCCGGTATCACTGCCGTCGGCATGGTGGTCTACGGGGAAGCTAACCGGTAGCGTAGGGACGGGAAGTCAAGCCACCGGGATCGGTGCAAGAAGCATGGCGGGCTGCATCGGCGTAGGGGAGGAGGGAGGTGGAAGGGATGTTCTCGGATATCGGTGTTTGGCTTGGCGAGATAGGCTGGTGGGCGTATGTCGTGGCGCCGCTAGTCATGACGATCGTCGCTGTACTACCGGTCCCGGCGGAAGCGCCCGCGATCGCGAACGGCATGATCTTCGGGCCATTTGTCGGCAGTATGATCACGTGGACCTGCGCCATGGTGGGCCCGTGGATCAGCTACGAGATTGCGCATGCCTGGGGTCGCCCCCTCACCGAACGTGTAGTCGGCGAGTCGCGGCTCGGTAAGGTGGGGCAGGTCGTAAGCGACGCTAGATGGTCCGGCCGATACCGTTGGTGGCGTTCACCGCGTTGAACTGGGGCGCGGGCTTATTCGCAGTACCGCGATGGGGCTTTCTCTGGACCACAGAGCAGGCATCACGCCGGGCGCGATCATCTTCACGTCCTCGGGTGTGGGACTCGAGGCGCTGTACCGACACTCGCCGTTAGTGGCGGTCGGTCTCGCGGTAGCGGTGATCGGAGCTATGGCGCTGTGGACGCATCGCAGACGCCAGCGCCTCGCTGGCGGCTAGCGCTGTTCCTTCGCCAGCCTCAGAGCCACTTCGTTGGCGTGGCGTTGTTCCTCGCCACGGAAACCGCGTCTTGCCAGGTACCCATTGAGGCGCCGCCTCGCTTTGTCCCGCTCGGGGCTGTGCGTGTCCTGCGCCAATGCCGCGAGGGCTGCGGCGTTTTGTCTCGCCACCCATCCCTTTGCGACTTCCTCGGCGAGCTGGTGGTCTGTGACTTGTTCGTCTTCGAAGACCTGTTCGATGGCGCGCTGGGTCACGTCGGGTGCGACGCCTTTCGTGCGCAGTTCGGCTGAGAGGCGTGCCCTGCCACGTGGGCGGTGGCGCAGGCGGTCGCGTACAAAGGCCGCCGCAACCGCTTCGTCGTCGAGAAACCCGCGCTCCTGCAGCAGATCGAGACAGGCGTCGATGCGCGCCACGTGGAAGCCCTTCTGGCGGAGTCTCCTCCGGAGCTCCTGATGGGTGCGGGCCCGGTACGAGAGCAGATTGAAGGCGGCGTGGCGCACGCGGACGTTCGCGTCGGCGTCGAGCAGATGGTGACGCTTGTTGGCGGGCAAGGCGTCCCCGATACCGAGCCGGCTTTGTTCGAGCGCTTCGAGCATCAGCTCGAACGGTTCGCCCTTGTCGAGGTGGATGAGGACTTTGAGGCCGCACTGCCCCTGGGGCTGGATGCGCGTGATGAGCGGGTCAGCGGAGCTCAACCGGCAAGGACCTTGTTGGAATTCTACGGGCGTGTGCCGGACAGAAAAGCGAACGTGTCGATGTTCTCATCGAGGTCGGGCCAATGGATGCCCAATCCCGAAGGGATGAACTGCCAGTTCGCTCGCTGCTCGTCCGCACCGTTCGCGATCCGGGGGTAGATCTCGACCGGAACGCTTACCGTTTGGCCGTCTTCGAGGTCGATGCATAGACGCTCGTCGACGATGTGCACGTTCTTCACACGGTGACTCGGATCGAACTCAGTTTGCGTCACAGGGGCCTTGGGTTGGCTTGGTACGACGCTTCCAATGTACCTCTCAACCTCTTTGCGCGTACCAATTTCCTTCGAGCAGGTCGTGGTAGAGGGTAACGTTGCGACCGTCGTCGAGAACGACCACCCGGTATTCTCGTGAAATCGGCTGCCGCCACCACTCGTCATCGATGCGCCAGCGCTCGAGCACGGCCTCCACGGTGCGCGCCGGTTTGCCGGGCAGACGCACGTGCTTCGGCTCACCGTTTTCGTCGGTACGAACTGTCACGGCCCGCGGTTGGCCGAGCGGTCGTAGGCGGGGTGCGTCGCTCATGGATCGAAGCTCAGCAGTGCATGACGTCGTTCTGGGATCCGTGACCAAGGATCGACTTCGACCACGCGGTAGAGCGGAGAGTGTCCCAGCCGGAGCTTGAGCTCTTTCACGGCATCGCGGAGCGATGGAGGTACCTTGCCCTGGGCCAGTCCCCGGCCCGCGGCTGCGCGGCCGTTCTCATTCTTGCGATCGAACAGACCGGTCTGAGCACTCGGCGCACCGAACTGCGTGAGCTCGACGATGAGTATGTCGACGGCCTTGGGTGGAGGCGAGATCGCCATCTTCATGCGCAGCGGTGAAGCGATTCGTTCTCGCTGAGACGTTGGTTCCCTGAGCACAGTCTCCACGAACCACGATCCTCCTCCTTCGAGCTGCGCGCCTAAACGCATACTCGTCACACTTCGCCCCCGACGTGCGGGACGCGAGAGCGCTCGTTCGATCAATCGGTCGAGCGCTCCGTGCAACGTTTCGGTGATGCCTACCGGGTTGGGAAAATCCAGCGACACACGGATCGGCTCGGGACGATGCCATGGCCGGACCGGATCGATGCGTCGCCCCGTAGCCCAAGCCAATGCACTGCGGCCTTCGTCGCCGAACTGGGCGATGAGCGAGGGCTCCGGGAAGCGTTGAAGCTCTCCGAGTGTCTGCACACCGAGCCGCTCCAGACGTTGAACGATGATCGGATCTACGGGCAAGGAGCCCACCGGACAGCGGGCCAGGAACCGAGAAAGCTCGCTTTCTGCGATGATCGCTGGTTCGCCGGACCGGGCAGACGCCGCCGCGACCCACGCGCCGAACTTACCGGGTGCCATGCCCGCTCGGGTTGCAGCGACGAGCGGAGCGGGGAAGATGCGGAAGAGCGAATTGAGGGCCCGTTTCGCCTGACGCTCGGGAGAACCGAAGAGACGGCCTAGGCCGTCCATGCCGAGGAATACGCGTCCGCGGCCCGCGGGCTCGAGGATGGGTGTGATCTCAGCGAGCAGCTCGAGCATGGATTCAACCGCGGCGTCGTAGTGCGCCGGATCAGGTTCGAGCAGCGTGAGAGAAGGGCACATGGAGACCGCTTGCGAAACGAGTTGCTCGGGACGCACTCCGGCTTCGTGAGCACGCTCCGAGACCTGCCAGATCGTGCGCCGAGAGCTTTCGCCTGACGCGAGCAGGGCGATCGACGTGCTGTCGAGCTTGGGGGAGCGCACGAGCTCGAGGCGTAGCTCGAAGGTGGGCAGCCAAAGGCAGAGCGCTTGGCGACTCCCCGAGGAGACGCGTGGCGAGGCCGACAGGAACGCCGAGCCAGAGCCCGGGCCTGCAGCCCATCCTGTGTGTTGGTCTGCTGGAGCCGACCCTCGGCCTTGGTGGGTGGGAACACCTTGCAAGCGCGGATGGAGCTCCGACATAGCTGTTTGGGCCTAACCGAAAAAGACAGAGACGACGACCCCCGGCTACCGACGCACTCCGCATCACACCGCCACTAACCGCGTCGGTACCGAGGGCCTAACCGAATAAATACCGAAATGTATATCCCGAAGATAAGACGAAGATTTTGGGGGTGCAAGCAGATGGGTGACATAGGCGGGCGGCTGGCTGAAGCCCGCACCACTTCCCGCCGATACTTAGAAACAGCCGTACTCGGTTCGAAGACTAGACAACTCGGGATCACCACCGGATGAAGTACCAGACGATCGCTCCGCATCGGAGACTGGTAACGAAGTTCGCAGCCATGGCTGTGTTCCTCTCTCTGATTCCACAGGTCGTCATCTATCTGCTCGCCTCCCAGACCACTTCGAGTGTGCTCTTGGAGACCCTGAGAACCAGCCTTGAGGAAAAGTCGTTCTTGGTAGGCGCCGGTATCGACCGGTTTTTCTTGCAGTGCGAACGGGATGTTCGAATCCTCTCCCAGGCAGATGTGCTCGAGGGTTCAAACCTGGATGCCATCATCCAGTATCTGACGGAGGTCATCGAAGAAACTCCGTACCTGGATGACATCGACATCATTGATACCGACGGCATCATCGTCGCCAGCTCCGGCGAGCAGAATGAGCGGGGCGAGCATGTCCTGACCCAGCGTCCGAGCTTGGAGTCGGTGTTCAGCGCAGTTACCTCGGCTCGCCAGGGTGAGGTGTTCGTCTCGCACGTACTCGACTTGGACAAGGGCCCTGGATTGGCGTTCCTTACGCCGATCACCGACGAAAGCAACCTAGTGGTCGTCAGAATCATGCTCGTCGAAGTCAATCTCGACATCGTCGCGTCGATCGTCGCACTTACCGCGAACGCCATGAAGGGTGATCGAGATGAGTATCTCGCGGCGGGAATGACGGACTACCTGTCGAAGCCCGTCGACAGGGACGCGCTGCTCGACGTGCTCGCAAAGGTGGCACGCGCCCGACGTTGACCAGTGCGAAGCGCTTCTAGGAGACGCTCTGCGGGAACGTCGTAGCGCGTCTCCGCGGAAACGTCGTACTGTGATCCGAGAACGCCCTCCAGAAAATCCGGCCCACATCAATGTTTTTCCGAAAGCGACCGCGCCCTGAGGCGCCGATCACCCACGCCGACGACTCGGACTTCACGAGTTGTGTCGAGGAACAGCCGGGGGTCACGGTAGTGGATTTTTGGGCTCCGTGGTGCGGTCCTTGCCGCATGATGGAGCCGATCCTCGAAGAAATCGCTATCGAGCAGGCCGACGCAGGGGTGAGGGTCGTGAAGGTCAACGTGGACGAAGCGCCCAAGACCTCGAGCGACTTCGGGATTCGCTCGATCCCCACGTTGCTGTTCTTCCAGGACGGCGAGCCGCTCTTCGAGATGGTGGGTATGGTGCCCAAGCCGGTTCTCGAGCGCGAGTTGCGACAGCTCGTCGAGTCGGAGCAGCCAGAGGCCTGAGAAGTCGACCATGGCCGAGCCCTCCACTACTTTGCGGACTTCGCCTGCGAAGCCTCTGAGCCGTACCCACCAGCCACCACCAGTGAGCGCATGCGCCAGTCACCTCCGATCATCTATACCTGGACCGATGAAGCGCCTGCTCTGGCGACCCACGCGTTTCTCCCTGTCGTCCGTGCGTTCGCGGCGGCGACCGGTGTGCGGGTAGAGGCCCGTAACATCTCGCTCGCGGGCCGGATCCTCGCCGTGTTTCCCAATGTTCTGGACGAGGGGCAGAGGGTTCCCGACGATCTGGCCAAGCTGGGTCGCTTGGTCGAGACGTGCGAGGCCAACATCATCAAGCTGCCGAACATCAGCGCGTCGGTTCCGCAGCTGAAAGCGTGCATCGCGGAGCTACAGGCCAAGCGGTATGGACTTCCCGAGTATCCGGATGAGCCCGCGAGCGACGAGCAACGCGCCATCAAGGCACGCTACGATCAGGTGAAGGGCAGCGCGGTGAACCCGGTGCTGCGTCAAGGCAACTCCGACCGGCGCGCTCCCAAAGCCGTAAAAGATTTCGCCCGCGCAAACCCGCCGCGCATGCGCGCCTGGCCTGAGGGGTCCAAGACTCACGTGTCGACGATGAGCGCAGGTGATTTCCGGGGCAACGAAGCGTCCGTCACACTGCCCGCGGCGACCACCGCGAAGATCGAGCACGTGTCGGCCGACGGAACCGTGGCGGTCCTGAAGCCATCGCTGCTGCTCGAGGCAGGCGAGATCCTCGACGCAACCTTCATGAGCAAGCGTGCGCTCATCGAGTTCTTTCGCGAGCAGGTGCAGGACGCTAAGAACCGCGGCGTGCTCTTCTCGCTGCACATGAAGGCGACCATGATGAAGGTTTCGGACCCCATCATCTTCGGTCACTGCGTGCGTGTGTTCTTCGCGAATGTGTTCGTGAAGCACGGGGCCGTGCTCGACGAGCTCGGCGTTGACGTGAACAACGGCTTCGGCGATGTGCTTGCCAAGATTGCGGAATTGCCGGAGCAGGAGCGCGCGGCCATCGAAGCCGATATCCAAGTCGCGTACGAAGACGGTCCGGGCATCGCGATGGTGAACTCGGACCTGGGCATCACCAACCTGCACGTGCCCAGCAACATCATCATCGACGCCTCCATGCCGCCCATGATCCGTGACTCGGGTGGTATGTGGAACGCTGAGGGCGATCTCCAGGACTGTAAGGCGGTGATCCCCGATTCGAGCTACGCGGGCGTCTACGACGCCATCGTCCGTGATTGCCAGCAGCATGGTCAGCTCGATCCATCGACGATGGGCAGCGTGGCCAACGTGGGTCTCATGGCGCAGAAGGCCGAGGAGTACGGCTCCCACGACAAGACCTTCGAGGCTCCGGCCGATGGTGTGATCCGAGTGCTGGACGCCTCGGGCGAGACGCTCATCGAACAGGCGGTGGAGGCCGGCGACATCTGGCGCGCCTGCCAGACCAAGGACGCCCCCATCCGTGACTGGGTGAAATTGGCCGTGAACCGCGCTCGCGCCACGGGCACGCCGGCGGTCTTTTGGCTTGATCAAACGCGCGCCCACGATGCGGCGTTGATTCGGAAAGTCGAGACCTACCGGACGGAGTACAACACCGATGGCCTGGAGATCGAGATCCTGTCGCCGGTCGAGGCGATGCGTTTCTCGCTGGAGCGAATCCGTCGTGGTGAGGACACGATCTCAGTCACCGGCAACGTGCTCAGGGACTACCTGACCGACCTCTTCCCCATCCTCGAGATTGGCACCAGCGCGCGCATGCTCTCCGTGGTGCCCTTGCTCAACGGCGGTGGGCTCTTCGAAACCGGCGCCGGCGGCTCGGCGCCCAAGCACGTACAGCAGTTCGAGCTCGAGGGACACCTCAGGTGGGACTCGTTGGGCGAGTACATGGCGCTCGGCGCCTCACTGCAGCATCTGAGCGATCAGTTCGATAACGCTGCCGCGCGGGTGCTCGGCCGTGCACTCGATAGCGCCACCGCCCGGTATCTCGACAACGCGCGCACGCCTTCCCGCAAGGTGGGCGAGCTCGACAATCGCGGCAGCGCCTTCTACTTGACCCTGTACTGGGCTCAGGCACTGGCCGAGCAGGAGTCCGACGGCGAACTGGCCGAGCGCTTCGCACCCGTGGCTGCGGCTCTCACACACGGCGAGCAGACTATTGTCGCGGAGCTGAACGATGCCCAGGGTTCGCCGCAGGACGTGGGTGGGTACTATATGCCTGATGCTCAACGGGTTGCGGCAGCCATGCGCCCGAGTGCTACGCTCAACGCGATCATCGCCGGAGTCTAGAAGGCCGGAGGAGACCCATGAAAGCGCCCTCCCTTACCCTCGGAATCGAAGAGGAATACCAGATCGTCGACCCTGAGACCGGCGAGCTGAAATCCTTCATCACGCAGATCCTCAAAGACGGGGTCATTACCGTCGAGGACATCAAGCCTGAGCTGCATCAGTCGGTGGTGGAGGTCGGCAGCACGGTGTGTGAGACCCCTGCCGAGATCCGCGAGGAGGTCGTGCGACTCCGGCGCGCGGTCATCGACCTGGCGGCTAAGGACGGCCTGAAGATTCTTGCCGCCGGCACTCATCCGTTTTCCTCATGGATAGACCAGGACATCACACCGCTCGAACGCTACCAGGGGGTCGAGCAAGACCTGCAGGATCTAGCGCGCAAGAATCTGATTTTCGGCATGCATGTGCACGTCGGCATCGAGGATCCGGAGTTTTTGATCGATGCGATGAAGGTGTCGCGCTACTTCCTGCCCCACATCCTGGCGCTCACCACCAGCTCACCTTTCTGGATTGGCCGCAACACAGGGCTGAAGTCGTACCGGAGCGTGCTGTGGCGTAACTTCCCCCGCACGGGCGTCCCGCCGACGTTCGAGACGTATGCCGACTACGAGAAGATCGTGCGTGTTCTCGTCAACGCGAACGCGATTCCCGACGCATCCAAGATCTGGTGGGACATTCGGCCACACCATCTCTACCCGACCCTCGAGTTCCGGCTCTGCGACATGTGCACGCGCGTCGATGAGGCTGTGTGCATCGCGGCGATCTTCCAGGCCGTCGTCGCTAAGCTCTGGAAGATGCGTCGCGACAACATGTCGTTCCGCGTCTATCCGCTCTCGCTCATCGAAGAGAACAAGTGGCGGGCGGTTCGCTACGGCGTGGAAGGCAAGCTGCTCGATCTCGGTCAAGAGGCCGAGCGGCCCGCTCGCGATGTGATCCACGAGTTCCTCGACTTCCTCTCGGATGTCGTGGACGAGCTCGGAACTCGCGAGCAGATCGAGTACGCGTTCAAGATCATGGAGGAGGGTACGAGCGCTGACCGGCAGCTCGCGACGTACGCGGAGACCGGAGACCTCAGGGCGGTGGTGGAGCAATTGGTGCTCGAGACCGCAGAGGGCGTCGAAAACCAGACGAAGTATGCTACCTAGACCGTCCCAGCGGACCCTGCTGGGATGGAACGAAGCGGCGAATCTCGTGAACTATGGGTCGCCGTTCATCTCATAGGCTCCGCAAGCCAAAGCGACCCCCAGATGCAGCCTCGTTACGTCGACTCGGACGCGCCGTCCCATGCCACGGCGCTGTTGGCGGTCGCCGTCGTCAAAGGGACCGCCGAGGCGGAAGGCTCACTGGCCCCGTTGGACGCAGCCCTGAACGGGGCGGTTGCTCGCGCGCTGGCCTCCGGCGACATGAAAGGGCGTGCCAAGGACGAGGTCGTCTTATACGGCATCGAAGGTGGGCCGGACCGTGTGCTCTTGCTCGGGGTCGGCGCCTCGGATGAGCTAGACCCCGAGTCGGTTCGACGCTTTGCCGCTCGAGCGGTTCGTGTCGCCGAGCGCCTCGGAATCACCTTGCTGAGCGTATCGCTGGACGGCTTGGGGCAAGTCGATGACGACGATGCGGCGCAGGCTGCCGCAGAGGGAGCGGCGCTCGCAGCCTGGAAGTTTCGTGAGTTGAAGAGCGGCGACGACGACGGGGGTGTCACTGGTGTCGACGTGCTAGGGGGTGGCGAGGGCGCCGCGGACGCCGTCGCGCTCGGCGCCACGATCGGCGAGGCCGAGAACCTCGCGCGCACGTTGCAGTCGAGGCCCGGCAATGTGGCGACGCCGTCGCACATCGCCGCCGCGGCCCAGCGCATGAGCGAGGACGTGGGCCTGACGGTCACGGTGTTCGACGAGGCGCGCATGCAGGAAGAGGGCATGCACGCGATCCTCGCGGTCTCGTGCGGGTCCGAGGAAGAGGCCCGCTTCATCATCATGGAGCACAATGGCGGAGCCGAAGGCGAGGCGCCACTGGTCTTGGTGGGCAAGGGGCTGTCGTTCGACGCCGGAGGCATTTCGCTCAAGCCCCCAGCGGGGATGGAGGACATGAAGTTCGACATGTCCGGTGGCGCCGCGGTGATCGGCGCGATGAAGGCGATTGCCGAGCTCGACCTGAAGGCGAATGTCGTAGGCATTGTGCCCTCATCGGAGAACCTGCCCTCGGGCACCGCGGTGAAGCCGGGTGACGTCGTCGACACGCTGGGCGGCAAGACCGTCGAAGTGATCAACACCGACGCCGAAGGACGCCTCATTCTGGCGGACGCGCTGGCGTACGCCGCCAAGCTGAATCCCGCTGCCATGGTCGACTGCGCCACGCTGACGGGTGCGGTGGTGATCGCGCTGGGCCACCATGCCGCGGCCGTGATCGGGAACGACGAGGACCTCATTCAACAGTTGATCGCGGCCGGATCCGACTCGGGGCAGCGGTGTTGGCCGTTGCCCTTGTGGAAGGAGTACAGCAAGCAGCTCGAGAGCGACACCGCCGATCTGAAGAACATCGGCGGTCGTCCGGGCGGAGCGATTACGGCGGCGGCGTTTCTCTCCGAATTCGTCGGTGATACTGCGTGGGCGCACCTGGATGTTGCGGGCACCGCGTACGGGGATGGCGAGCTCCCCTATCAGCGAAAGGGTGGGTACGGATTCCCGACGCGTCTACTCGTGCAATGGGTCCGGAGTCGCGCCGGGTGAGCCACTCCTCGGGACCGCTCTCCGCGCCCCGATCCCTGCTGCGGGTCGGGGCGTTGCTGCGTGCCCTCGTGGGGGTGCTCTCGCTGGGCCCGCTCGCCTCCCTGGCGGGCCAGGAGCCGCAGGATTCGCTCGCCGCACAGGCGGACAGCCTAGTCGCGGACTCGCTCGCGCTCGAACTCGCTCCGGACAGCGTTGAAGCCGACACGATCTTCTATAACCTGCCGTCTTTCGAGGGCGAGGTGCCAGATGGATGGGGCACCGGCGTCTGGTCATGGGACCAGAGCGGCATCATGGCCGCCGGCGCCAACACGCTCGCCGAACTCGTGGCAGAGATTCCGGGCCTGATCGTGCTGGCCGCGGGCGATTACGGTACTCCGTCCGCGATCAGCGCCTTTGGCTCCGGAGGCGGTGGTGTCAGGGTGTTCAGGGACGGCTTCGAGATCTTCCCGCTCGAGGGCGGCGTCGTTGACCTGGCACGAATTGGGCTTGCCGGCATAAGACGTGTTCGACTCGAGCGCGGGATGGGCCAGTTGCGGTTGGAGTTGTGGTCGCGTGTGTACGACGATGGGCGGCCCTATTCGCTGGTAGAGGCGGGTACGGGTGACCTGGGCACGAATATCTTCCGTGGTACCTTTACCGATCCCACCGCCCTGGGGGGAAGCGTCGGCGTAGGCCTAGAACGTGTTGATACTCGGGGTCCAGGAGGCCGGGAAAAGGGCAACCGAACGGGGAACTGGCTGCGATATCAGATGCACCGAGGCGACGATGTCGGCCTCGCGCTGGACTTCCGGCGCATGCGAACCGAGTCCGACTTGCCCGACTTCGCCTCACCCATCACCCGAACGGACTGGACGCTGAGAGGGCGGATGCGCCTGGCCGAAGGCTTGGTGGGAGAAGCCTATACCGGCAAGTCGTCGCACGACGTGGACGACCAGCGAGACACCTACGAGCTGGAAGGAGGAAGCCGGAGCCAACAGGGGCTCCGTCTCGGATTCAGCCGCTCGGGCCTGTGGGCCCGAGGGGAATACCGACGCTTCAGCGGGGACGATCTGCCGGCCAACCGCATCGACTTGACCGCTGGTGCCATTCGGCAGGGCATTGGCGGCCTCTCAGCCGACCTCGCGCGCGGATCGTGGTCCGGCAACTCGACGTCGAGCACGCGTATGCGTGCGTGGACCGAGCCTCTTCTGGGCGTGCTCTCACTCTTCAGCTCCAGGGAGTCGGGTACCTACGGGTCGCGCACGATGCCGTTACTCGACGCGGTGCCTCTTCCGGATTCGACCGATGGAGAAGCGGCCGAGCCACCGGAGACCGAAGACGGTGTCACGGCCGTGCCGCTCTTCGGCATCACGGACCGCCGCGCCACCAGACTGGGCGCGGCCCTTTCCTGGCGCGGTGTTTCCCTTTCCGGCGCGGTGCTTGAGGTCGAGTCGGACTCGCTGATACCGCTCGGAATCGAGCCGGATCGGGGCTCACCGTTCTTGGCGGGCGCGAAGCGGTCTGGGTGGGAAGTGTGGGGCAGGATCCCGACGTTTTGGGAACACTTGAGCCTGGAAGGCTCGCTGCAGCAGTGGGAGGAGCCCGGTCCCTACCTGCCGGAGCAGAGCTATCGGGGTGCATTGGTCTTCCACAAGACCTATCTGGAGACCGGCAACTTCGAGCTCTGGTGGAAGCTCGGCGTGCGCGGGAATAGCCCGATGAGCGTGCACATTCTCGCCGAGGAAGACGAAGACGGGCTGCGCCCGCTCGAGACCGTGCCGTTTTATCAGAATTGGTACGGGCGCATCCAGATCCGTATCGTCACCGTTCAGATCTTCATCGGGTGGGACAACTTCATCCGCCGGCGCAACCTACAGAACTTCCCGGGGCGAGTGCTGCCCATTACCCGCACCTGGTACGGGCTACGCTGGACGATGTGGAACTAACGTCCTGTCTTGGGACAGGGCACCCCACAGGCGTTACCTTTTTCGGCTGTGTGGAGGGCTGATATGATCCGGAGCATGACCGGGTATGGAGAGGCTGAGCGGGAATCGCCCGCGGGTCGTTTGAGGCTGGAAGTGAAGACCGTCAACCATCGGTTCTTCAATACCAGTATCAAGACACCATCAGGCTTCGACAAATTCGAACGTGACATCGCTGACGCGTTGAAACGGTACCTGTCCCGGGGCCACATCAGCGCGTTGTTGACGATCGACCGTTCCGTGACGGAAGGCGCCACCGAACGTCAGATCGATCTCGATCGGGCGCGGCAGATTCGCGCGTCGCTCGAGTCGCTTCAGTCCGAGCTCGACGTGCCGGGCGAAGTCGATTTGGCCATGCTGGCGCGTTTCAGCGAACTATTCCGGGCGCCCGAGCAGGATCGCACTTTGAACGTTGAGCCCGAGTTGGTCCGAGCGCTCGCAGAGGATGCGGGACGGTCGGCGCGATCGCTTCGGGAAGCCGAGGGTGAACGGCTTGGCGTGGATCTCGAAGGGCGTCTGGCCGCCATGACCGAGGCGCTTGAGCGCGTGGAGACACGAGCCCCAGCACGGCTTCTGGCGGAGCGGGACCGACTGCGGGAGGCGGTGAAGGAGCTCTCCGAGCAGGTCCCGGTCGACGAGGACCGGTTGGCGCGCGAAGTCGCATACCTGGCGGAGAAGTGGGACATCAACGAAGAGTTGGTTCGCTTCCGTTCGCATATCGAGTTGTTTCAGCAGGCGCTTTCCGCCGACGGCGCGGAGCCGGTCGGCAAGCGGCTGAGTTTTCTCGTTCAGGAGATGCACCGCGAGGCTAATACGATCGGATCGAAAGCGAACCACTCTGAGATCTCGCACGACTCCGTGAGACTCAAGGAGGAGGTCGAGCGTATTCGCGAGCAAGTCGAGAACATCGAGTGACACGAGCAGCTCCCGTGGTCCTGGTCGCACCGAGCGGCGCTGGTAAGACGACACTCGCCCATCGGCTCGTCGCGGCCTCGGACCGGTTCGTTTTCTCCATCTCCGCGACGACGCGTGCGCCTAGGGGGGGCGAGCAGGACGGAGTCGACTATTATTTCGTCAGCGACGACAATTTCGAGGCGATGATCGACGCCGGTGAGCTCGCTGAATGGGCCACTGTGCATGGCCGTCTGTATGGCACGCCGCGCGCAGCCCTTGAAGCAGCGGCCTTGCGAGGTGAGCATGTAGTGCTAGACATCGACGTGCAGGGAGCGCGTCAGATCCGAGATTCGGTCCCCGATGCGAGATTGATCTTCGTGCTACCGCCCTCTGTGGCGGTGCTGATGAAGCGGCTGACGGGGCGAGGGACGGAAGGAGCAGGTGAGGTGGAGCGCCGGCTGCGGTCGGCGCTGGACGAGTTGCAAGCCGCGTCCGAGTTCGAGCATCGTGTGGTAAACGACGACCTCGATCGGTGCCTGGAGCAGATTGAGGAAATCGTGACGGGGGAGCAAACAGAAGCGCTCAATACAGTTCCGTTGGAGAACATCGAGGTGCTTCGCGCAGGTATCGCGCGGGTGCTCGCAGAAGAATACGAGAACGTAGCCAGCTAAAGGAGCAGATATGAGGGTTTTTACACCCGGCGAAGTCGCTACCGGCACCGAGAGCAAGTACCTCGGTGTGCTGGTTGCCGCGAAGTACGCGCGAGAACTCAACACGCTTCCGCATGAGTCCATGCCGCTGGGCGAAGAAAAGAAGCTCACCACACGCTCCCTCGAGGCACTGACCTCCGGACAGATCGAGTTCCGCCTGGTGAAGCGTCGCCGCAAGGATGAGGACGGGCCGACCTCCTCCTGAACAGGATCCGGCCGAGGTAGCCACCTCGGCCGAGGAAGCCAAAGCATCGTATGCCGGACCTCCGACTGACTCCCCGACGGCCGTGGAAGAACAAGCACGTCGTCTTGGGGGTCACCGGGGGGATCGCGGCCTACAAGTCGATCCAGGTCGCACGTGATCTGACGCGTCTGGGAGCCAAGGTCGATTCGGTTCTCACCCAGTCGGCTCAAAACTTCGTGGCGCCCCTCAGCTTTGAAGGCGTCACGGGTCGGGCGGCGCTTACGGACCTCTTCTCCGCAGAGGGGGCCGCGCTCCACATCCGCTTGGGGCGCGAGGCCGACGTGATCTGCATCGCACCGGCGACGGCGGATCTCCTGGCTCGCGCGGCTCAGGGCCGCTCCGATGACCTCATCTGCACGACGCTGCTCGCAACCAGGGCGCCGGTCATCGTTTGTCCGGCGATGAACGACAAGATGTTCTCGCACCCGCAGGTGCAAGCGAACCTAGCTCACCTGAGGGCCAAACTCGGTTACACTGTGGCGGGGCCTGCCGAAGGGGCGCTCGCGGTGGGTGAAGGCGAGGGCCCCGGCCGTATGATCGAGCCGTGGCAGATCGAGGAGTACGTCGGTCGTGCGCTGTCGGGCAAAGGCTCGCTCACTCAGAAGCGCGTGTTGGTCACCGCGGGTCCGACGCGAGAGGCGGTGGACCCGGTTCGCTATTTGGGCAATCGGTCCTCGGGCCGCATGGGCTTCGCGATCGCACAGGTTGCCTGGCGGCACGGCGCGGCAGTCACGCTCGTCTCGGGACCCACCACGCTCGAGATCCCCGTCGGAGTCGATCTGATTCCAGTAGAGAGCGCGGTCGAGATGTACGATGCCGTGCAAGGCCTGGTCTCCTCCGCAGACGTCACAGTATTCGCGGCGGCGGTCGCGGACTTCCGGCCCCTCGAGGCGAAAGCTCAGAAAGTGAAGCGCGCCGAGACCGGCGATAGCCTGACCGTGCCACTGGTCGCGAACCCTGACGTGGCAGCCGATACCATGGGCCTTCGAAAGCAGGGAAGCTTCGCAGTCGGCTTTGCGCTCGAAACCAACGATCTGCTGTTGAACGCCCAGAAGAAGCTCGAGGCCAAGGACTTCGACCTGCTGGTGGCGAACGACGCGACCGAGGTCGGCTCGGGCTTCGAGGTGCCGACGAATCGTGTCACGTTCCTGTCCAGAGACGGCGCTCCGGAAGAGCTTCTGCTCATGAGCAAGGAAGCCGTCGCAGAAGAACTGATCGAGCGCGTGCTTCGCGGCTTGGATGGCAAAGCGTGACCAGCCGTGATCAGCTACTCACCCAAGCTGCACGACTATTGCGCCAACGTGCCGAGATTGATGCGACCGACCTCTTCATGGACGATCTCACTCGGGCAGAAGCGCTCCGGCTTGCGGCGGCCGCCCGGTCCGCGGCGCCGGCGTCGAGAGCCGAGCCCCCATCGGCCACCTCCGCATCGGTATCGGCCGCCCCGGAACCCGCAGGCCCCTCCGCCGGAGGAAGGGCCCTCCCCGTGCTGCCGACGTCCTACACGGAGCTGCGAGATGCCGCGATGTCTTGCACGCGGTGTCGTCTCGCCGAGGGGCGTACCAACGTCGTGTTCTCGGACGGCTCGGAGAGCGCACGACTGATGGTGGTCGGTGAGGCACCCGGCGCCAACGAGGACAAGACCGGACTACCCTTCGTCGGCCAGGCGGGCAAGTTCCTGGACCTGCTGTTGGCCACCGTAGATCTCTCTCGCGAGGACTCGGTCTACATCTGCAACGTGCTCAAGTGCAGGCCGCCCGGGAACCGAAATCCGATGCCCGACGAGATCGAGTCCTGCTCCCCGTACCTCGAGAAGCAGATCGAGCTGGTCCAGCCGGAGGTGCTGCTGGCGGTCGGAACGTTTGCAGCGCAGCTTCTCACCGGTCGCCAAAAAATCGCTCTGGGGAAGCTTCGGGGAGAGGTGCACAGCTACCACGGGGTCCCTCTCGTCGTTACGTATCACCCCGCCGCGCTGCTAAGAAATCCGAAGTGGACGCGGGCGTTTTGGGACGACCTGCAGTTGCTCAGAGGGATCATGGATAGCGCGTAGATTGCGCGCTTGACGGCGTGTTATCTTAGGACTCATGGAAGCCTCACCGAACTTCGCCCAGACCGTATTCGATCGGACCCCTCCGTTCTCGCTCGAGGCGGAAACGGCAGTATTGGGCGGCATGCTGATCGACCGTGACGCGGTGCCGAAGGCCGTGGAGCTCCTCAACGAGTCCATGTTCTACCGCGAGGCGAACCGGCGGCTCTATCGGTCGATGGTCCGTCTTTTCGAGCACGGCGACGTGATCGACGTGATCACGGTCTCGGAGGAGCTCAAAAAGACTGGGGAAATGGAGTCGTCCGGGGGATTCGACTACCTGGCAGCGCTCGTCGACGCGGTTCCCACTGCGGCCAACCTCGAATACCACGCGCGCATTGTTCGCGATAAGGCGTTGCTGCGGCGACTCGTCGAGCAATCGTCACAGATCATCCGGGACGTCTACGACCAGGGTGAACGCGATGTCGATGAGATCCTCGACGAGGCGGAAGCGAGGATCTTCCAGGTTGCGGAGAGCCACAAGCGAGAGGGCTTCGTCTGGATCAAGGAGGTTCTTTGGTCGACCTTCGAGCACATCGAGCGGCTTCAGGAGTCCGCCACCGGCATCACCGGCGTCGCCACTGGATTCCGGGACCTCGATCGCATGACGACGGGGCTACAGAAGGGTGACTTGGCCATCGTCGCGGCGCGCCCTTCGATGGGAAAGACCTCGTGGGTGCTCAACGTCACCGCGAATGCCGCGATTTCGAACAACATTCCCGTGGCGATCTTCTCACTCGAGATGTCGTCCGAGCAACTCGTCCAGAGACTTCTCTGCGCCGAAGGGCGCCTCGACGCTCTGAAGCTACGCCGGGGACGCCTCTCGCCGGAGGAACACCAGCGGCTTGCCGCCGCCGCCGGGCACCTCAATACCGCGCCGATCTGGATCGACGATGCGCCCGGCAGCAACGTGCTCGAGATCCGCGCCAAGGCGCGCCGCCTCCAGTCGGAGTTGCGTGCTGACGGCAAGGATCTGGGCATGATCGTCATCGACTACATGCAGTTGATGTCGGGCGCCGGAAAGTCGGAGAGTCGCGTTCAGGAGGTCAGCCAGATCTCTCGCGGACTGAAGGCGCTCGCTCGTGAGCTCGAAGTCCCCGTCGTGGCACTCTCCCAGTTGAGCCGCGGGCCCGAGGCGCGGACGGACAAGCGACCCATGTTGTCGGATCTCAGAGATTCCGGTTCGATCGAGCAGGATGCCGATATCGTCATGTTCCTCTACCGGCCCGAGTACTACGCTTCAGCGGAGAAGCGTGAGGAACTCGAGGGCAAGGCGGAGTTGATCGTGAGCAAGCAGAGAAACGGCCCGACGGGCGTCGTGGAGTTGTTCTTCCAGAAGGCCTATACTCGGTTCGATTCCCTACAGCGCGGACCCGGAGGGGGCTCGGGCGAGCCACAGAGCGAGGGACCGAGCTTCGGTCCATGAACGAGCATCCCCCTCCTAGGGTGGGGGTCGCGGTTCCCGCGGCTGGACTCGGGCGTCGCATGGGGGGACTGAGGAAGCCGTTCCTGGAGTTGGCTAGTGAGCCGGTACTTCTCCATGCGCTGCGACCGTTCTTGACCGAGCCGCGTGTCGTGGCGGTGGTCGTCGCTCTCTCGCCCGACGACGCCGGCCAGCCCCCAGCCTGGATCGCGGATCTCGACGATCGTGTGAGCGTCGTAGCCGGAGGCGAGACGCGCACCGACTCGGTACGAAATGCGGTTGCTGCGTTGCCCAACGACCTGGACATCATCGCGGTTCACGACGCGGCGCGCCCGTTGGTGACTCGGGACATGATCTCGCGTTGCATCGACGTCGCGGCTGAAGGCCGCGGGGCGGTTGCCGGGTGCCCTGCGATCGACACGATGAAGCGAGTCGATCCGCACGGGCGCGTGCTCGACACTCCGAGCCGAGCCGAGTTGTGGCATGCGCACACACCACAGGTGTTTCCTGCCGAACTTGTGCGGCGCGCGTACGAGGGAGCCAGCAGCGGCACGGACGACGCGGCGCTCGTGGAGTCCGTCGGCGGCGACATCCAGATGGTCGATGCTGGGTCCACCAACATCAAAGTGACTCGGCCCGAAGATATCCCCATCGCGGAATCGATTCTGGCTGCGCGAAGTGACCATGGCTGAGCTCGGGCGCCGCACGGACCTGCGCGAAGATCCAGAAGCCGACCTGGCGCTGGTCGTCGCGCACTTGGAGGGCGACGGGGTGATCGGCTATCCGACCGAGACCGTGTACGGCTTCGGTGCTCTGGGCACATCAGAGGGCATCCGTAACGTGCAGAAGCTCAAGGGTCGCAAGGCGGACAGGCCCCTGATCGCTCTCGTACCGTCGGCGGGCTCGGTGCAGGGGCTTGTTTGGACCGATGAGGCGAGGGAGTTGGCGTCGATCTTCTGGCCCGGATCGGTGACCCTGGTACTGCGCGACCCGCACCGTATCTTCCGTCCAGGCGTGCGCAGCCTGGACGGTACGGTTGCGGTGCGGGTGAGCCCGCAGCCGATCGTGGAACGGATGCTCGAGCGACTGGCGGTCCCGCTCACGTCGACAAGCCTGAACGAACCGGGCCGGAAGCCTGCCCGGTCAGGGGCCGAGGCGACCGAGGTGATCGAGCGACTCGGTCGCAGCGACATATGGCTCCTGGACGGGGGCACGCTTCCGCAGTCTGGCCCCTCCACGATCATCGACTGTACGAGCGGCACGCCCACCGTGCTGCGGGAGGGTACCGTTCCGGTGGGCAGGCTTCGTTGCGTGATACCGGGGATTCATGCAAACCATCGCTAGAATTCATGCAAACGTCCGCTAGAGAAGCCGGGTTCCGCCTCCTGTTCGTGTGCACCGGCAATACGTGTCGCAGCCCAATGGCGGCGGTCATCGCTCGTCGTGAGGTCGTCGAGTTGGCTTTGCCGGGCGTCGAGGTGCGCTCAGCGGGCGTCGCTGCGTCCGAGGGAGATCATGCCTCCGGTGGGGCGGTTCGGGCTGCGACCCGGAACGGCCTGGACCTGTCGCAGCACCAAGCGACCCAACTCACTCCCGAGCTAGCCGAGTGGGCCGACCTCATTTTGGTGATGTCACCGGCGCACCTCTTGAGGGTTGTCGAGCTCGGGGCAGGGGAGACCGCTGCGCTGATCATGTCGTTCGCAGAAGGTCGCGAGGAGGACTCCGGGGGATCGGTCCCCGATCCCATCGGAGGCCCGGATGAGCACTACCTCGAGACCTTCGAGTTTCTCGAGCGGCTCATCGCGCGGGCCTTCGAGCAGCTCGAGGCAGTGGTCGAGAAGTGAGCGTCACCGCATCCACTCGCGCGCTCGTCTTGTTGGGCGATCCGGTCGGTCATTCCATGTCTCCGACGATCCAGAACGCCGCCTTTTCGGCGGCCGATGTAGACGGGGTCTACTTGGCCGTTCGCTGTGCCTCAGGCGACCTACACGGCTTCATGCGGGGGCTGTCCCGGGCAGGTGGCGGCGGAAACATCACATTGCCACACAAAGAAAAAGCTGCGTCCGTCGTGGACGTGGCGAGCCCCGCGGTGCGACGGACCGGGGCCTGCAACACCTTCTGGGGCCATGAGGACGGCCGGGTCCACGGCGACAACACCGACGTAGACGGTTTCCGACGCGCTCTCGGCAGCTTCGTGGAGGGCTCGCCCGCCGGAATCCGTGTGCTGCTGCTCGGTGCCGGCGGCGCCGCGCGTGCGGCACTGATGGGCTTGCTCGAGGAGGGCGCCGACGAAGTGCTGATCTTCAATCGCACGGCTGAACGCGCCCGCGCGGTCGCACGTCGCATCGGGGGACAGAAGGCGCGCGTCGCTCCCGTTCTCGAGGGATTGCGAAGCGAAAGCTTCGATCTGGTAGTAAACGCTACTCGGTTGGGCCTGGGTGAATCCGATCCCTCGCCCCTGGACTTCGAGATCCTCAACCGAGTCGGTGCCGCCATGGACCTCGTATATGCCCCAAAGACCACTCCCTTTGTTCGCGCGGCCGAAGCACTTGGAATTCGGGCGACCGACGGCGGGGAGATGCTCGTGCAGCAGGCCGCGGCCTCGTTCGAGCGCTGGTGGAGCACGCCCGCTCCGGTGGAGGTGATGCGTGCCGCGATGAAGGGGAGCCAGGCTGGGTGAGTGCGGCTTCATGGGCCGCGGACTTCACCGATCTACTGCTACCGGCCGGCTCTATCTCTTGTGGAATCTGGGTGCCAGGGGGTTCGGCCGCGCCGCTCGTGTGCGCCCGCTGTCGGACTCGACTCAAGGTGGCAGCGTGGCCGCGCTGCGAGCGCTGTCACTTTCCCAGCGGCACGGGACGCACCAGCGATCTGCAATGTCGCGGCTGCCGGGACTGGTCGGTTACGCTCTCTGCGGCGCGTTATGCGTATGTGCTCGCGCCGCCCGCCGATGACCTCGTGCACGCGCTCAAGTACGAGGGGTGGCCGGAGTTGGCCCCGCTCATGGCTTCGGCAATGGCCTCGCTCTCAGTGCCGAACGAGGGTGGGCGAGCGCTGGTAATTCCTGTCCCGACGACGGCCAAGCGACTGAGAACCCGTGGTTACAACCAGGCCGGCCTAGTCGCCGAATCTTACGCGAGCACGCGTGCGCTGCCACTCGAGGAGCTACTCGTGCGCGCTGGGGCTGATGCCTCCCAGACGTCGTTGCACCCGTCCGAGCGGCGCGCGAACGTGGCAGGCGCGTTCTCGCTGGCCGCGGGGGCGTCGGCCGTACTGGAAGGCACGAAGGTCCTCCTTATCGACGACGTGCTCACCACAGGAGCGACTGCGTGTGAAGCCGCAGAGACGCTACTAGAGACGCTACTCATGTCAGGACCTGCGCGGGTCACCCTGATCGCCTACGCGAGGGCCCTTCCAAGCGATCGGTTCACGGCCGTTTAGGGGTTACCTTCTAGCCTGCCTCAGCAATCGACTTAGTAGGAGCCACTCACTCATGCCAATCCGGGTAGCCATCAACGGATTCGGTCGCATCGGCCGCAATGTCCTACGCAGCGCGAAGCAGGCCGGCGGCGAGGACATCGACTTCGTCGCGGTGAACGATCTCACCGACGCGGCGACGCTCGCTCACCTGCTCAAATACGACTCGGTGCACGGACGCTACCCTGGCAGCGTCGACGTCGCCGCCGGCGGCTTGGTGGTCGACGGCGACGAGATCGCAGTCTTCAGCGAGCGCGACCCCGCTCAGCTCCCTTGGGCGGACCTCGGCATCGACATCGTCATCGAGTCGACCGGTCATTTCAGTGACCGTGATGGAGCGGCCAAACATCTTACGGCGGGTGCGAAGAAGGTGATCATCTCCGCTCCCGGAAAGAACGAGGACATCACCATCGTGCTCGGTGTCAACCACGATCAGTACGACTCCGAGACTCACGATGTGATCTCCAACGCGAGTTGCACGACCAACTGTCTCGCGCCCATGGTGAAGGTACTCGTGGAGAGCTTCGGCTTCCGTCACGGCTTGATGACGACCATCCATGCGTATACCAACGACCAGAGTATCCTGGATCTCCCGCACAGCGACCTCAGGCGCGCTCGTGCGGCCGGCATTTCGATGATCCCGACCACCACTGGTGCGGCCAAGGCGACCGGGCTCGTACTGCCAGCGGTCGCGGGTCGAATCGACGGCATGGCACTGCGTGTACCGACCTCGGATGTGTCCATCGTCGATGTCGTCGTCGAAGTGGAGCAGGACACCACTGCCGAAGAGGTCAATGCGGCCTTCCGGGACGCCGCGAGTGGTGCCCTGCAAGGTATTTTGGACGTTTCAGACGAGCCGCTCGTCTCCATCGACTACCGCGGTAACCCGTTCAGCTCGATCGTCGACTCGCTCTCCACCTCGGTCATGTCCGGCCGGATGGTGAAAGTCCTCTCATGGTACGACAACGAGTGGGGTTACTCGAATCGCGTCGTGGATCTTGTGCGCTACGTCGGCGAGCGCCTGCCGGCGACGGCCGACGTCTAGAGTGATTGAGCCACTAAACGGTGACGGTGGGGGCACGCGCGTCGCGCGTGTGTAAGGTCCGTGGCTGAATCCCCGTATACGAGGGCGATGCAGACACTACGACGTTCCGGAGGTTGGAGCCGGCGTGGTCGCTCAGCGCGACCTGGATCGGCGCGAGGACCCGGATCAGGACTGGGACTGAGCCGCTGAAGAAGACGCTCGCCGACATCGACCGAGCGACCTTGCGCGGTCGCACGGTGCTGGTCCGCACGGATCTCAATGTGCGCATAGACTCCGGGCGTGTCCTGGACGTACAGCGTATCGAGGCCTCGATGCCGACGCTCACTACGCTCCACGAGGCGGGGGCTCGCACGGTCGTCCTGTCGCACATGGGTCGGCCGCAAGGCCGCCCGAGTCCGGACCTCTCGCTCGCGTCAGTGGCTGCGTACCTGGGTGATCGGCTGGGGAGGCCTGTGCTGTTCGTGCGAGACGCGGTTGGCCTGGGCGGAGAGAACGCCATCTTCGCGTTAGGCGACGGAGAGATCGCGTTGCTCGAGAACACCCGCTTTCACCCCGGCGAGACGGTGAACGACCCGGAACTCGCGGCCACCTGGTCTGGACTGACCGACCTGTTTGTGAACGACGCGTTCGGGGCCGCGCATCGGGCACATGCCTCCACTGTGGGTTTGGCGAGGGCGGTAACAGCGCGAGGCGGCGACGCGGTCGCGGGACTCCTGATGGCGCGTGAGCTCGAGTTTCTGGGGGAGGCGCTGGAGAGTCCTGAGCGACCTTTCGTCGCGATTCTCGGTGGAGCGAAGATCTCGGGGAAAATCGATGTGGTCGAGGCGCTACTGCCGCGTGTGGATCGCCTGCTCATCGGGGGAGCCATGGCGAACACGTTCTTTCGGGCCATGCAGTTGGCCACCGGCGAATCGCTCGCCGAGGAGAATCGCATCGACATGGCCGGCGAGTTGATCGAAGCAGCCGGCGACAAACTCACGCTGCCCATCGACTGCGTCGTGGCGCGTGACATCTCCCCAGACGCGCAGACGCGAGTGGTTGCTCGGGCCGAGGTCGGGGACATGGATCGAATCGTGGACATCGGTCCCGAGACCCGAGCTCTGTACCGGAGCATCATCTCCAGCGCGCGCACGGTCGTCTGGAATGGACCTATGGGGGTATTCGAGATTCCCTCGTTCGCCGCGGGCACGGTGGAGGTGGCGCGCGCCGTAGCCGACGCATGTGACGAAGGAGCGCTCGGCGTCCTGGGCGGGGGGCAGACCGCGTCGTCGGCGGCGCAGGCCGGCGTCGTCGAGCGACTGAGCCACGTATCCACGGGTGGCGGTGCTTCGCTCGCGTTGCTGGCGGGCGCGGCGCTACCCGGGGTCGAGTCACTGAGCGATAGGGAGTACGACGGATGGCTGTGATTGCTGGCAACTGGAAGATGCACATGGGTGCAGCGCAGACGCGTGCCTTTTTTGCCGAACTCGACCTCGACGAGAGCGCCAGCAAGAACGAATTGCTGATCTTTCCGCCTGTGAGTTCGTTGGGGGTGGCCGCTGCATGCCCCGATCGCGATTCCCGTATTCAGCTGGGCGTGCAAAACATCCATTGGCAGGATGGGGGCGCGTTCACCGGTGAGACCTCCGCCGCCATGGCAGCCGAAGCCGGGGCGAGTCACGTGCTGATCGGACACTCGGAGCGGCGGCACGTCTTTGGCGAAACGAACGAAGAGGTAGCGTTGAAGATCGCGGCCTGCTGTAGCCATGGCCTGGTCCCGGTGGTCTGTGTGGGGGAGACTCTCGTGCAGCGGCAGGAGAGTCGCGTCGACGAGGTCATCCTCGGGCAGTTAGATGCGGCGCTGCAGGCCCTCGAGGGCAACGGCGGACGCTTCCTGCTCGCGTACGAACCGGTCTGGGCCATCGGCACGGGGGAAACCGCAACGCCTGACGACGCGGCCAATGCCCACAGCACGCTTCGTACGCGACTCGAGGCTGCTCTAGGCCTCGCAGCCGCCGTGCGCACGCCAATCCTCTACGGAGGCTCCGTGAAGCCGAGCAACGCAGCGGATCTTCTCGGTGCCGCCAACGTAGACGGTGTATTGGTTGGCGGCGCGAGCTTGGATCCCCGTTCCTTCGCCGAGATTGCCGCAGTAGGGGGTCGTTGACACCCCTCTGGACCTCATCGACGTTTAACGTCTCACTTTGAAGGGATTCGTAGCCTAGATGTATGGATTATTGCTCGCCCTCCTCGTATTGGACGGCATCCTCATGACGGTCATCATCCTCCTCCAGTCCGGAAAAGGTGGGGGGCTCGCCGCCGTAGGCGGAGGCGCCGCCATGACCGAAGGCATCCTCGGCGGCCGCCAGGCCAACATCGTGCTGACACGCGCCACTTGGACTTCCGGCACCATCTTCATGGTTCTGGCCCTGGTTTTGTCGATCATGTCCTCACGCGCCCGGCAGCCTTCTTCGATCATCCAGGTCGACGCTCCCGTGGCTGCGACGCCGGCACCGGTCCTACCCGGCCTGGTCGGGGAGCCAGCGCAAGGCACGGGAGACGCGGACGCCTCAGACCCGGGCAACTCGGGGAACTGACCCGTTCGCAGCCCCTGACTCGGTGAGCCGTGGCTGAAAACCTCTCTCCAGGGCTCGACCGCGACCAGTTGCTCGAGCTGTATCGCGCCCTGTGCCTGACGCGGGCAGCCGAGGAACGCTTGGAGCTCCTGCAAAAGCAGGGGCACATGACCGGCGGCCTGTACCGCTCCCTGGGCCAGGAGGCGGGTGCCGTCGGCGCGGCGTTCGCGCTTCGGCGCCGGACGGATGGCACGGGCGACTTCTTGGCTCCCACCGTGCGCGCGGTCGGAGCGCTCTTCCTTTTTGGAGGAGATCTGGTCGACTTCTTCCGTCAGTACATGGCGCGCGCCACCGGCCCCACCAAGGGTCGCGAGGCCAACGTACACTGGGTCGACTATCAAAAGGGCTTCGTGGGTCCGGTGTCGCCCCTGGGCACCATGCTCGAGGTCATGGCGGGCATCACGCTCTCCTTCAACCTTCGCGGCGAAGACCGGGTGGGTATGGTCTTCTACGGCGACGGCGCGTCTTCGACGGGTGCGTGGCATGAGGGCTTGAATTTCGCAGCCGTCCAGCGTTGCCCACTCATCCTGATGGTCGAGGCCAACCAGTGGGCGTTCTCGAGCCCGACGGTCAAGAACACGCGTCTGGAGAGCTTCACGGAAAAGGCTCCGGGATACGGCATCGCAGCCGAGTCGGTCAATGGGACCGATGT
>Ga0310345_10001328_pt1 | contig 28056 bp, 22 predicted proteins | sample HC15DNA20500_MG_FD_204667 | JGI IMG/M metagenome (GOLD analysis project Ga0310345, IMG submission 204667) | Marine microbial communities from station ALOHA, North Pacific Subtropical Gyre - HC15-DNA-20-500_MG | ecosystem: Environmental > Aquatic > Marine > Oceanic | place: Pacific Ocean: North... | reverse complement strand
ATCTAGGATTGTATTTGCCAGGAATCCCTTATCTAGCGCTTCTTTTGTCAAACGGTCAGATTCATGATGGTTCCCAATTATTACATTGTAAGCGATGTCCTGCATCAACCCATCTGCATTTTCCAGCACACCCCTTATTCGACTATTTTCTTCAGGGATTGTAACCCAATTAAGTTCTTCTTCAAGGCCGTCATTAAGAATTGACATAGATTATCGTTCGTTCCCTTCCTTATAGAAAAGTAGTAGCTTATACTCCAAATAAAACTGAAATTCAATTCTAACCAAGAGAAATAGGGTATTTACCGTATTTAAAGGTTGCTTCGAGCATCGCTGCATAATTGTCTATAGGAACATACTCGGGAATTGAATTTCCAGAGGAGACGCAGTAACCTCCACCTGGAGCTAGGTCACGAATTCGAGTGCGTACTTCATCCTCGACTTCTTGTGGAGTCCCTTGGGTAAGCGTGTACTGTAGATCGATATTTCCTAGAAGGGCTAGTCGGTCACCATACTTAGCTTTAATTTCATTAATGTCATGTGCTTGTTTTTCTACGGGGTGCCAACCAGAGATACCTAAATCAATTAATTCATCAATTACCATGGAAATATCGCCATCAGTATGGAAAACAAATGGCTTATCTGCAGCTTTGGCCATGTCACACATTTTCTTGTAGCAGGGGAAGGCATACTTTCTATAATGGTCAGGATGTACAAGAGGCCCATTTTTACCTGACAAGTCGTCCGCATGGAAACTAAGGCCAACTGCTGGATGTTCCATTGCAACTTCCATGACTCGTTGTTGTAAAGGGATAATTTTGTCATACATCATTTCGATAAGTTCAGGATCATCGATATAAGACAACATAAAAGTTTCCATACCCATCATGAACCAAACACCTGTAAAAACTTTTCCAATTACAACTCCAATTTTCATTCCAGGAGGTAGCATTACTCCTACTTGATCAAGTACGGAGAAGTCAAGGTCATCTGGGTTTGGCCACGGATAGGCAGCGAATTCATCTTTATTGGTTATTACCCCTTTATGCATTTCTGCCCAGTGTCGTTCAGTGTAGGCCTCCAGCTCAGCCTTATAAGTGCTGACGCTGTAGCTAGTAACTTGAACCCCATCAGCACCCTTTTCAATTTGTTCGTCATTAGTTTCAACTGGTTTGAGGTTAGCGTTAGACTTAGTATTCGCATTGATTACACTTAAAGAAACTGGATATGCATCGAAGCCAGCTGTTTCAAAGAATTCTATTTCTTGGGCATGACCTTGTACTGGATGTCCCATAAATAGTTGTTTAATTTCAGGCTCAATACCCATTTCAAACAGGGGAACGAGGTCGGGTTCCTGGTGTTTTAGGGCACTCTTGAGTCTTTGATAGTCTGGTTTTCGATTTCCTTTTGCCTCTAGGGCACGCTGTATAGAATGAGGAAATGACATAGAAAATATCCTTACGATTTTAGTGAATTCCAGCAGAAGGTTTTGATCTAACTTGTGTTTCAATACTGCAGGATATTACATAGTTAACTCCGAAAACGCAACGATCAGCTCTGTTTAGATAAGGTAATTAATTGGCTAATGATCAAGCTCCAAACTTATCGTACAGGCCAGCATTGGCCATCATTAACCTAATCAGAAATTTGCTCTGAAAAATTCCTAATGAGCCATAATTTGCATTTATTTCGGTAAAACGGCTTAGTTTGTCACTTCCAGAATTTTGGCTATGAAGTAAGACAGGTGGGGGATGCCAGCTGTGGGCTTTCAAAAAAACGGGTGTCGAATGATCTCCAGTAATTGCTAAAACTTGGGGAGTTTTGTTAAGCAGAATTGGAAGGAATTTATCCACTTCCTCGATAACTGAAACTTTCTGTTCAAAATTACCATCTTCGCCTGCTATGTCAGTTCCTTTGACATGTATGAAAAAATAATCAAAGGAGTCAAATGAATGAACATATTGTTTAAATTGTCCTTCAATACTATGATTATTCTCCAAAGTTTTCATTCCAAGAAGTTTAGCTAGACCCTTGTACATAGGATAAGTTGCAATTACCGCTGCTTCTAATTCAAAGCGTTCCTGAAAAGTTGGGATCTTTGGAGTATGACTGATACCACGTAATAAAAATCCGTTGGCGGGTCTTTCTTCTTGAAGAAGTAAAAGTGCTTTTTGATAAAATTGATTTACTATCGAACCAGCTCTGTTTGTCTTAATAGAAGAACTTTTTGGCTTTATTTTTCTAATAGGTTCTCCTTCGATATGAGGGTCAGAATCGGAAAGTGGACCCTCAATATTGCCACCGCGGAAGACTACTACGAAGCGATGTGATGTTCCGGGCTGAATGATAATTTCAGTCTCTTGAATTTTTTCAATAGCTTGTAGTTTTTTACAGAGAATCTTGTTCAGTTCACTAGTGATACGTCCTGCTCGACGATCGGTAATAATACCTTTAGTGTCTATGGAGCAGAAATTTGCGCGGGCAGCTATATCTTTAGGTTGCAATTCAATATTCAGACCCAATGCTTCAATTACGCCTCTAGCAACTTGGGTTTCTAAAGGATCATAGCCAAAAAGGCCCAGATGAGCCGGTCCACTTCCCGGAGTAATGCCAGGAAGAACAGGAGTTAACCGACCCATTACTGAAGTCTTAGCTAGTTGATCCAACTGAGGGGTTCGAGCAGCTTCTAGAGGAGTTAATCGCTTACTATGACTGGAAGTGATGTCACCAATGCCGTCCAAGACTAGTAAGACAATTTTACCCTTGGGTCTTTGACGAAGCCTTAAACTTCGATACAAATGTTCGTGTTCCATAATTAATCATTTTAAAACCAGAGACATCAGCTGAATCAGTTCAATCTAGTTATAAAAATTAAAGGAGAATATAATATTTTTCTTTAAAACAATAGTTGTTTTTAATGTGTTTTTCTACTTTGATTGTGTTTGAAACTTTAAAACAGTCTTTCATTTTACAACAGTTAAAGGAAAACGCTCTAGAATCATACTTGAAAAAATATTTCAAGAAAACAATGATCAGTGAAACAGTATTTTAAAGGAATTTTTGGAGCCGTAAAACACTTCCTAGTTTCTAGTAACCGTAAGTATAATTTTTGTTTTTTGTTTTTATTTAAATGACAGATAGATTCCTCAGTTTAATTTGTTAAACTCACATTTCCTATATAGGAACTTTGTGTGTAACATAGCCACTGATTTTAGTATTACTCAGTAGCAGTTCTATTGAATTATTAAGAAAAAAATTCTATGAAAAAGATTTTAATTGCCAATCGGGGTGAAATTGCTATTCGAGTCATGCGAGCAGCTACAGAACTAGGTTTAAGAACTGTTGCTGTCTTTTCCGAGGTCGATAGACTTAGTTTACATCGTTTTAAAGCAGATGAGGCATATGTTCTAGCCAAAAGTAGGGGACCGATTGATGCTTATCTTGATGTTGAAGAGATAATCACCATTGCTAAAGCAAAAAAAGTTGATGCTATCCATCCAGGTTATGGGTTTTTATCAGAGGAACCTAGATTTTCCAGACGGTGTAAGGAGTCTGGAATTACTTTTGTTGGACCTTCTTCTGAACAGCTAGAGAAGTTAGGCAATAAAATTGCAGCTCGTCAAATAGCTAAAGGGTTAGGAATCTCAGTAATTCCTGGAGCCAACAAAGTTATCAAAGATCTGGATAAAGCTTCTGAAGTTGTTAAAGAATTAGGATTTCCTCTAATTATCAAAGCAACGTATGGAGGTGGTGGGCGTGGGATGAGAATCATACGTAATTCCGATCAACTGGAAAAGCAATTAGAGGAGGCTCGTAGAGAAGCAGAGGTTACTTTTGGAGATGGTTCTCTCTTTATGGAGCGTTTTATTGAGCGAGCAAAACATGTAGAAGTACAAATTTTGGCTGATAGCTACGGTCAGGTTATGCATCTTTATGAGCGAGATTGTTCAATACAGAGACGTTATCAAAAAGTTGTAGAAGTAGCTCCGGCTGAAACTATTTCCTTGAAATTACGAAGGGAGCTCTATGAAGCATCGGTTCAGTTAGCCCAGAAAATAGGATATGTCAATGCTGGAACCGTAGAATTCCTTGTAGATCTAGATAGAGAATTCTGGTACTTCATGGAATTTAATCCACGAATTCAGGTAGAGCATACTGTGACTGAGATGGTAACAGGAATTGACCTTGTTCGATCTCAGATTTTGATTTCCCAAGGATGTCGACTACATGACCCCCCCCTATCCCTTCCTCTTCAGAAGCAGCTGCCTCTTTATGGGACTGCTGTTCAGTGTCGCATAACTACTGAGGATCCCCAGAATGGCTTTGCCCCAGACTTTGGAAAAATTACAACTTATCGTTCTCCCTCTGGATTTGGTCTTAGGTTAGATGGCGGCACTACTGCAGCAGGTGCCATACTGGTTCCATTTTATGATTCTCTTCTTGTGAAAGCAACGGCTTGGGGTCGAACATTCAAAGAAGCTTGCCAGCGTATGGATCGGTCGCTTAGGGAATTTAGGATACGTGGGGTAAAAACTAACATCCCCTTTCTAGAAAATGTCATTAATCATCCTAAATTTCAAGATGGTAATTCAACTACAACATTCCTAGATGATACCCCAGAACTTTTTCGATTTGCCCGAAGAAAAGATCGTGCTAGCCGGTTGCTACGTTTTTTAGCAGAAGTCATTGTTAATGGAAATCCTCAGATTAGTAACAGGCATCAACCTGAAACCCTGATTTATGAGGATAATAGCAGTAATGAAAAAGATTTAATTTCTTTGCAGCGGATTTCATCTTCAAAAGGACATACTCCTCCAGAGGGAACTCGACAAATCTTACTTCAATTAGGTCCAAAAAAATTCTCCGAGTGGATCGATCAACAAAAACGATTACTAATCACAGATACTACCTTTCGTGATGCCCATCAATCTTTGCTTGCTACTAGAGTACGTACAATTGATCTATTGAAGATATCAGAATTGGTGGCAAATCATTTGTCACAGCTTTTTAGTCTTGAAATGTGGGGAGGTGCAACATTTGATGCCTCTTTTCGATTCTTGAATGAAGACCCATGGGAACGCTTAGCTGCATTGCGCAAGCGCATTCCAAATGTATGTTTTCAGATGTTGTTACGAGCCTCTAATGCAGTGGGTTATACCAGTTATCCCCAGAATGTAGTTTCTGAGTTTGTAAAGGAGTCTAAGAAACAGGGCATTGACATCTTCCGTGTTTTTGACTCATTAAACTCAGTGGAAAACATGAAAGGGGCTATGGCAGCAATAATAGAGGCTAATGCTGTGTGTGAAGCTGCTATCTGTTATACGGGTGATATCCTTGATAATAGCAAAGCAAAGTATTCCCTATCATACTACGTTGAGATGGCGCGTAAATTGGAGAAGTTTGGTGCTCACATTTTGGCAATCAAGGATATGGCAGGACTATGTAAACCGTATGCATCCTATCAACTGGTAAAAGTTCTTCGACAGGAAATTGGTATTCCAATCCATTTTCACACCCATGACACCAGTGGCATTAATTCTGCTTCTATTCTCAAAGCATGTGAGGCAGAAGTTAATATAGTTGATGCAGCTACTTCTTCTATGAGTGGTAACACCAGTCAGCCAAATCTCAATTCTGTGGTAGAGGCCCTCCGCTTTCAACCCAGAGATACTCAGCTTGATCCAGTCATCTTGAACTACTACTCAAAATACTGGGAAATTGTTAGGAGTTACTACCGATCTTTTGACAATGGGCTTCGAGCAAGTGATTCTGGGGTCTATCATCATGAAATTCCAGGTGGGCAATATACTAACTTGAAACAACAGGCAGCAGCTTTAGGTTTAATGAATCGTTGGGCTGAAGTTGAGACTACCTACGCCGAGGTAAATCAGTTATTTGGGGATATTGTCAAAGTTACACCCTCGAGCAAGGTAGTGGGAGACTTGGCACTCTTTTTGATTGCTAGAGGGATGGTTCCAAATGATCTTCTCAAGTTAGATGTACAACATGACCTAGGCTTGCCTGAATCAGTGATAGAGCTTTTTGATGGTGCGTTAGGAACACCAGCAGGAGGATGGCCAAAAAAGCTCCAAAAAATAGTTTTAAGAGGAAAACCCCCTAGGAGAACTGCATCTGAAAATAACTTTCCCCCCGTGAACTTTACCAAGACCAAACGGGTTTTGGAACATCAGTTAGGACGTGTTGTCAGGCATGACGAAGTTTTGAGTTATTTGCTGTATCCAAAAGTTTTTGAAGAGTATATCCGTAAGAGCCAACGTTTTGGTGATGTTAGTGCTATTCCTACGCCGAACTTTTTTTACGGTATGAAATCTGGCGAGGAAATCACAGTAGATTTGGAGCCAGGAAAATCTTTAGTTATCAAATTTTGGACCATTAGTGAACCTAATCCCGATGGACAGAGAACAGTATTTTTTGAGCTAAACGGACAACCACGGGAAGTAGTAGTTTTCGATGAATCAATGAAGGAACCAGCACCCGCCCATCCTAAAATAGATCCTAACCATTCAGGGCATGTTGGTCCTCCGTCAGCAGGGTTGATAACCCATGTATTTGTTCAGGTTGGTCAAAAGATCAAACGTTCTGAAAAGCTGTTTATTTTAGAAGCAATGAAAATGCAAAGCACAATTTATGCTCCGATCTCAGGTCGAATCAGTGAGGTTTTTGTAACGGCGGGTCAGCACGTAGAGGCAAATGAGTTGTTATCAGTCATTGAAGGCCAACAATAGTTTAAATGATGGAAAATTATAATAAAATCTTATCTGAAAAAACGAAGATACCGTTAGTAATCGGATCGTTTTTTAGTTTTATTAAAAAAATTATTCAGCATAGGGGACTTATTCGATCAATGGTGGAACGAGATTTAAAAAACCGATACATAGGGTCAGTAATTGGGATCATTTGGTCAGTTATTCACCCCTTGGTTCTTCTAATTAGCTATACGTTTGTTTTTTCAGTCATCATTAAACACCCTCTTGGTCCTGAAAGTGGAACAACTAGTTTTGCAATTTATTTGTTTTGTGGAATCCTGCCCTGGATGATGTTTCAAGAAACCTTAGTTCGTTCTAGTAATGTTTTGGTCGAGCACTCAAACTTGATTACTAAGACACTATTTCCAGCAGAAATTTTGCCAGTTTCAGTACTAATAGCTAATTTATTTAACCATTTGATTGGAGTTGCTATCTTTCTTGGAATCATTCTTTTTTATCTGCAAAATTTGACTATCTACGTTCTACTAATTCCTATTTATCTTTTTGGCTTGATGATTTTTGCCTTAGGATTGAGCTGGATTATTTCAGGTATTCAGGTTTTTCTTCGAGACACAGCTCAAGTGGTGATAGTAATTTTAACTTTTTGGTTTTGGTTTACTCCAATTTTTTTCGATGAAACTCAGTTAAGTCGTGTCAGCAACAAACTGGTATTTGTTATGCATTTCAATCCTTTGGCAGAGGTCGTTATAGCCTATAGGAAATGCCTATTAATTGGTGAAATGCCTACTTGGCAGGGATTAGTAGCAATCTACGGTATTGCCCTTGTTACGTTTATTATTGGTGGTATTTTTTTTAGATATGTTAAACGCTCTTTTGCAGATGTTTTGTAAAAAGATAGAGAGTCATAAGCATTAGCGTGATGCGTGCAAAATAGCCCGTTTGTAGTGCCCCCCTCCAGGTTTTATGATTCCTTCATGATGGCCAACTAGTGATACTTTTTGAAAGCTTAGCTTCTTGAGAAGTTGTTCGAAACAGGCAAAGTTTGGCCAAAACCAGGAAACGGCATCCTGACCAGGTTGATCGCCTCCAACATATTCCATAGCAGGTATAGAATCAAAATTGGAGAGACCTTGGGAAATAATTAACTTGCCCTTGCATAACGATGCTACAGCTGCCAGTGCCTTTAGAGGGTATAGAGTGTGAAGAAGAACATCTCCAATGAAAACTAAATCAAAGGCCATCCCCCCAGTTTTTTCTAGAGATAAATCATAGATATTGGAGTAACAGCGCTTAACTTGGGATTTGAGAATTTTGCTACAAAGTTGAAAGGGACCATCTAAAAGTAAAAAATAGATCTGTTCGGGGTTTTTTTTAGTGAATAACCTTTCATTCTGTTTACTAGTGAAGGCAGAATGGTTATACATCATGGCCTTAATTTCAGTAAGGGTTTGATTAATGTCTTCGCCAGGGAAAACATCCAGATCATAAAGCGAAGGCACTTCGACAGAGAGGACTTCTGCACCACGCTTTTCAAATTCAAATGAAAAAAACCCAGTGGCTGAACCTACATCAAGGATTCTCATACCAGTCATGTCAGTAGGAAACTGGAATAATGGGAAACTTGAACGGTAATCATAACAGCCAGGCGTAGTTAGATTTTTTCCTAACTCAATGGTGTGGTACCAATAGTAATTACCTAAGTCGCCATAACCAAGCACCTTAGCTTGATCAACAAATGCGCGAGCGGCACAGAAATGCGATTTTCGAAGGTCCACGATTAACCTCCTTTTTTTTAACGCTAAGAAACTTTTTGTCTCCCAAAAGTGATCGATCCTTTTTCATAGGAGAAAGAAGTTAGGGAAATAATTATTTAATTTGTAAATCCATATATCTTTCATTAGAGGGTAAATTAGACCCATATGAAAACAGTTGCATTACTCTATCCAGTAATTATAACAGCAATGATCGTCCTCTAAGATTTCTTGATGTAATCTTTTGTAAATAGAGAAATGGATTTACTTGTTAGGGGGATTGGAGATGTAATATAGATATTAATAATTTTAATGTTCTTTGGAACTAAAATAATATTGGTATTGGCCTAATGAACAACTACGAGCTATGTTGTTCTTGAAGGTGGGTATTTTTGGCAAGCGCAGGAAACTCAACAGTGAAAGTCTATCCTACTCTTTAAAGCAATACGAGGTAGCATGAAGATTCGAGGGTTTGCTTGGTTCTTGTTACCAAGTTTCTTTCTTACAGTAGTAGTTTTCTTGCAAGGAGCGTCTCATTTTCCTCCTACTGTAAGCCCTTTCCACGTGTATGTAGATTCTGAGATGCTCTTTGCTTTTGAGTTGACACCTACCAAAGAAGCTTTTGTTGAAATTATTAACCTTGGAGAGAATCGAAGGTGTCTTTCAGTGGAGCGTATTACTATGAGAACTGAGGAGGGAAAGGTTATTAAATTCGATTCCTTTCTTTATGACGGGAACACCTCAAAGTTAAAGGGCAATCCTAGAGCCTGTGTACGTCAAAAGACTCGGCGCAGATTTGAGCTGGGATACAGTTTTGAATTTCCTGAGGAAGTACGCAAGGTAGTTTTTTTAATTGGTCGGCAAGCTTTTAGGTTGCAACCACTGTCAGCAAGTGAATACGAATCATTTGTCCAGAACTTCGAAAAGATCAATATTGAAGGGACTAGTGACTATCTTAAAATGTTTAACTTGAGAGTGTTATATGGAAATAGTTTTTATGGGTCAAAAATTCGCTATCGGCGAGTTAAAGCTTCCAGGTTAAGTTATGGCAATCGTTCCCCTATCACAATACTAAGAACGTTTCCAATACCAACTAAAGAAGCTTTAAAGAAAGGGATTACGAGTGTTAGTGTCTCTTTAAAGTTGGATGAGAATGGTGAGGTTCTTAAGGTAGTACTGAAGGAACCCGTTAAAGCTAGATTTGCAGAACCTGCTCTGTATGAGGTAAGAAATTGGTGGGACTTTGCTCCTGGTTTTAAGGAAGGTCAGCCGGTTCCCAGTGAACAAAAAGCCACGGTAGTTTATAGGATATTAGAGCAATAACTTACTATGCTAATGAACTTATTGGGTGGAAAAAAACTATTCTAGACCTTTATAAATTAATTGATTCACTAATTTCGAAATATTTTTCCCCTTGTCGAATTCGAATAGCTTCATAGTTGGGGTCATGTTGAAGAGCAATTAACCAATCTTCCTGACAGGCTTGTTTTAGATAAGTCCGTTTTTCTTCAACTGTTGTTAAGGGATAAACATCAAATCCCATGATGTAAGGCAGGGGAAGGTGAGAGGCTGTTGGCATTAGGTCCCCACAGAAAAAGAGGGTAGTAGAACCATCTTGGATTCTAACCATTTCTAATCCCGTTGTATGGCCATTTGAGATTAAAAGATCAAGACCAGGAAAAAGTTCAGAAGGTCCGTCCAACACATTTAGTTGGGGGCTATTTTGGAAAGGCTCAATATCCTCCTGATGATAGCTGCCACGATCTTTTTCAGAAGGATTAAGTGCTCTTTCCCATTGGCTTTTTTGTATGAAGTAGCTAGCTGATGGGAAAGTTGGTTCTAGATGGTTATTCTTATACTGAGTACCACCTCCAGCATGGTCAAAGTGGAAGTGAGTTAAAATCACATCAGTGATATCAGTAGCTTCAAGGTCAAATTTGGATAAAGAGTTCTTAAGACTAAATTTGCTGTAATCAACATTATAAATTTTTTGTTGTTTTTCTGAGAATTTATGACCACAACCAACATCTACCAAAATTTTTTGATTTTCATAAAAGATGAGAAGGGTTCTTGAAGCTAAGTTTATTCGATTATACGTATCACTAGGGTTTTTCTTGCTCCACAGGGTTTTAGGAACGACTCCAAACATGGCACCACCATCAAGCCCAAAGCGGCCAGTTTCAATTGAAAAAACCTCATAATTACCAATTTTCATAGTTTTAAACTTAGAGTAACGCCATCCCTCAACGGTAGTAGAGTAGTTAGGACTAAGGGTGATGCATAGGCAAGTTTATTAAACCGCTGAATTCCCAGAGTGCTGGGTGAGGGATTAGTATCGATGACTCTCCCTTGCCAAAGGGTATTATCTGTAATCAGTAGGCCTCCCTTTTTCAATAGGGGGACTGCTAGACTAAAAACTTGTGGGTATTCGTGTTTGTCAACGTCATTTAGTATGATGTCGAACAAACCTGAATCCTGATTCAAGACAGATAAGGCATCACAGACTCGATATTGTATCATGTTCTCAACTTGAGCTTGTTTAAAAAACTGGGCTGCTAAAGAAGCATTTTCATTAGATCCGTCAGTACAGAAAATTTGGCCAGCTGGGTGAATTCCTTTTGAAAACCAAATTGCCGAGTAACCAAATCCTGAACCTAACTCCAGAATCCGTTTGGCTTTTGTAAGTAGTGCTAACTGGCATAAAAGACGGCCTACAAGGGGACCAATAATTGGAAAATCTTTTTTGTTTGCGAGTAGTTCCATTTTTTTTAATACAGAATCTTGGGTAGGAGCTAAGGAATGAAGATAATCATTTAGCTCAGGCTTTAAAATATTCATCTGGAGATTTTTTCGTAGAAAATATCTTAACTAAACAAATAAAAAGTTTATTTTACTCTTGAGAACAATGCAATATTAAGAAAAAATCAAAGAAGACTCATTCGTATATTGTATTTATTTTAAGAGTTTTTAATTTACTGCGGGACATATCATTTAGAACAAAATGAGGTTTTTGGATGATCATTGGACTTTATGGCAGTGATTCAGTACTGATGACTAAAATTAAGAAGAATTTAAGTGATCAAGGTTTTCAGTTCTGTGAATTTAATAAACTGGATAGTCATGAAGAGAATCGACATTATTTCTTTAGAAAGTTAAAAGCACCAACTAATCGAGAAAACGTCTTTCGACAGAACATAATTTTAGTTTGGATTGGAGAATCAGTAGAATCAACGGTTCCATTTGATCTTGTTCTTTCTCCTCAAGACTCTGAAAAAGATTCGCAGATCCGGATTAATCATTTAATCAAAGATCAATTATCCAGTCTAGTGAGACCTTCTTGGGATGAATATTTTATGAGGATTGCGCAGGTAGCTTCAATGCGCAGTAACTGTATCAAGCGCAAGGTAGGAGCTCTAATCATAAGAGACCGTCGAATAATTTCCACTGGGTACAATGGGACACCTCGTGGTACGAAAAATTGTAACGAAGGTGGATGTCCGCGTTGCAACAGTTTGACAGCTTCAGGAACTCGTTTGGAGGATTGTTTATGTTCTCACGCAGAGGAGAATGCCATTACTCAGGCAGCGTTTCACGGAACTACTGTCAAAGATGGAGTTCTCTACACTACGTTTTCACCGTGTTTAATGTGCGCCAAAATGACTATAAATAGTGGAATTGTAGAAGTTATTTTCAATATAGAATACCCTTTGAATGAGATTTCATTTCAGTTATTTGAGCAAGCTGGAGTCAGAATCCGAAAGTTTAAATTGATCTAAAATCGAGTAATGTAGCTGAATTGATCGAGAAAAATAAACTATGAATTATTTTGATGCATTTAGGTTTTAGAGTTTTTTCTTAAATGAAATTTAAGCTGATAACATTATTTTTTTTGGAAAAGGACTTCCAAGATGTTGTGTTTCATCAGATAGAACTTTTTACTTTCGTATCCATTGAATAACTGAATGATGTCTCTAGTTTGATAAATTGTGGGAAGTTCCAATTTTCGACTAAGTGGAATTGCTCCTAAATAATTTTCCCCAAAGATTTGATATTTATGCAGTCTAGTTGGTGTACTTTCTTTTCGTGTGTGAAAGAGTCCTAGAACAAGGCTATTAGGTTTCATCATTGAAGAAAGTTTAATTATAAAACTCTTGGCAAATTTAGGATCCAAAAAGCTCAGACTGTCCCAACATATAACTCCATCAAAGAAAGCATGGGAGTACTTAAAATTTTCATCGAAAAATTTTTGTTCATCAAAAACTGGTCTATCATCAACAGCCCGGAGGTAAATAGGTTTGGTGTATACTTCAATTAGGTCTTCCAAATACACTTTTGTACCTAATTCCAGAAAATATTCCACATTTGGCCCAACAACAGCTCCTATGTCCAAAATGACTGCTTTTTCTTTACGACCTAAGGCCTGAAGAAACTCTCTGAGAATGTTTGATGGAAGCCTTATTGTACTCGAATGTGTTTTGTTTAAATTTTCTCTTTGTTCTACTGTATTGGGGCTAGATAGTCTTCTCCAGATGTTTAGTCGAGGTGACATGGTTTTTATGGGAACCTTTTGAATTTATTCTGGACTAGCCTAACTCCTTACGAAGAGCCTACAAGGTATAATTAAAACTAGATAATGTCTAAAAATTACCAGTTAACGTTATTAATCGAGATTTCTAAAGTGTTGTATCTTTAAAGTTTTTGGGTAGAGACCCCGACTGTTGGCTAAAGTTCAGTTCGGTTTTTGGAGATTCTGTTTTTTTTGCTGTTTGGGTAGATTTTTTCATGTCAATATTCCCTTTGAAGTAAGCTCCATCTGCGACACTGATACGAGGAGATGAAAGATCTCCAACAACTGAACCAGAAGCTTTAATCTCTAGAAGGCCACTAGTACTAATATTACCGACAATACTACCCATAACGGTAATGCTCTTGGCATACACTTCTGCTGTTATTTTTCCATTTGGCCCTATGACAAGATTGTGCTCCCTTAAATCAATCTTCCCTTCCACGCGACCTTCGATAGTTAAGTCTTCGTCTCCAGTTAATTCACCTTTGATAAAAACGGATTTTCCAATATTAATTACACCTTTTTCGTTTAGTCCAAACTGTTTATTAGTAGCATCTTTTTCCTCAAACGCGTTCATGAGATTGTCTCCTTTAGAGTCACTGAAACGTGTCTCCTTATCCCGTTTCTTACTCCACAAATTAAAACTCGTTTTTAATGACAACTTTTACCTCAGTGAATGAGCACCACTGATACCATTTATTAGCGCGTGGTCTCTCTTGATTTTTAATGAAGAAATTTAGTTTTAAATTATACATTACACAGTGAATATAGATAACAAAAGAATTGATTCTCCACATTGTTTTGGTATTAAAAAACGCAACCAAACAAGGTAAACCTGATGGTAAGAATTTGTTTTTAAGAAATCTTCTTAGTAAAAGCTTAACAGCAATAAAGAACCTATTTTTTGAATGTTTTGTTAAAGATAGTACTTTAACATGAGCAAAACATTCGTGTTTTATTGAAATTTTAGAGCTTCCTATTAAGATAAAAAGATTATTTAGGAAGCATAAGTAACGTTGCTTGTTTCTTATGTCAGACTGTATTAGAAAAAGTCTTAAGATTTGGTGGAGGAGCAATAAGCTTGGTCAAGTATTTCAATTGGGTGCATTACTTTAATTTTTGGAAGGTTAGCCAAATTCAAGCCGTAAGAAATCTGCATTAGGCAGCCAGCGTTTCCTGTTGCTAGTATAGTAGGAGAGCAATTTCTTATGTCCTCAATTTTTCTTTTAAGGATACGCATTGAAAGATCATACTGAGTTACATTATAAATTCCAGCACTTCCGCAACACTGATCAGGGTTTTTTAATTCAACTAACTGGAGTTCCGGAATGCGTTTCAGCAATCCTCGAGGAGCTTGGGCAACTCTTTGGGCATGCAGGAGGTGACAAGGGTCATCATAAGCTACACGAGCGCGAAGTGGTCCAGGTGGTGAAAAACTAGGCAGGTTATATAAGAATTCTGAGATGTCTACTACTTTTTGACTGAAAGTTTGGGCTCTGAATTGAAATTCGGGGTCTTGTTTTAGAAGAGAGCCATATTCTTTGAGCTTAGCCCCACAGCCGGCAGCGTTTACTATAATCTTATCAACCCCAGCTTTTTCAAAAGCTTCAATATTTTTTTTTGCCATTTGTTTAGCGGTCGAAGAAATTCCAGCATGGGAATGAAGTGCTGCACAACACACTTGAGATTTTGGAACAACAACTTCACATCCATTAAGTTGTAACACTCTAATGGTCGCACGGTGAATTGAGCCAAAGATTTCGTTCATCACACACCCTGTCAATAGTCCTACTCGATGATGAACAGAAGCCTTTGGTTTAAAAACTGAACCGACATTGATCCTATTGCTTTTTAGGGTAAGATCAGGCAACAACTGCTCCAATTCCGCCAAATGGCCAGGAAATAACTTTAATAACTGGGAATTTCGAACTAGTTTTTGTAGGCCAGTACGTTGGTAAAGACGTAGTAAATCGAAATGAAATTTCAGTTTTCTTGGAGAGGGGAATACAAACTCAAATATATAACGACGAAGTATTCTTACTGGCCAAGGTCTGTGGAGTTGTTCCTCGACTACTTCACGAGCATTTTCTATTAGATGACCATAGGGTACTCCAGAGGGGCATGCTGATTCACAGGCCCGACAATCAAGACAAGCAGAAATGTGTTGAGCAAAACTCCCTTGGACATCTATTTTTCCTTGCTGTTGAGCTTCCATCAAATAAATTCTTCCACGTGGGGAGTCTGCTTCCTTTCCTAGCTCAACATAGGTAGGGCAAGACTGTAAGCACAATCCACAATGAATACATTGGGGGGTTAAGTCAGTTGTTGTGGTGCTACCTTGATTTTTTAGGGGCTTCATAAAGGGCCATTTTAAAAGTTACTTAGTTAATAATAATTGTAAAAGACTCTTGCTTGGTACACTTAGACTACAAATCTACCTGGATTTAAGATTTCTTGAGGATCCAACTGATTTTTAATCTGACTCATTATTTTTAGATCCTTATAGCAATAACCCCAAGTATCAACTATTTTTTTTAGATTTTTCGGTCCAGATTCAATGATGACACTACCACGTGAAGATCTTAGCTTCGCTCGCCATTCTTTAATTAATTTGGATAGTGCTTGAAAAGTTGGAGCGGAGTTTTCAAGATGACAATACATTTGAATGATACCATTTCCAGCGTGTGCTTTTAGAACAACAGAGCTATTAATTCCAGCTAAATTTTCTTCTAACAGATTAACCCAATGCACTAGTTGGCTAGGAAGAATATTGATTTTTAGCTTTACATTGTTGTTCAGTTTTTTTGAAAGATAGGGACTATCTTCCCTCAATATTTCCCATAAGAGAAGGTGTTGTTTGGAATCACTTAACTCAATCCCTTCATCAACATAAGGCAACCACTTTTGTTGGAGCTCCCTAACTTGCCAATTAACTGATTTAGCTAGATCACTGAACCTGACGATAAGTGCATAACGATTAAATTTTTGGGACAAATCCATTTTTCGACAAACAATTTTTAGACCCTCTGAATTGAGAAATTCTAAAGCAGAAGGTTGAAGAGAACTTCTAGAGAGGAGTACCATGGCATCATAGATGTTTTGAAGGTTTTCGAATAGCATGACCACACTTTTTTCGTAGGCAGGAAGAGGTTTCAACTTAAAATAAAAATCAGAAAAAATGCCAAGAGTTCCCAAAGATCCTGTATAGAGCTTACACATGTCATAACCTGTTACATTTTTAACTACCCTTGAACCAAATTGTGTCCATGAGCCATCTGGTTGAAAGATTCCAATACCTAACAAGTAATCACGAATTGTGCCATTACCAAAGCGACACGGGCCACTTGAATTGGTAGCAACAATTCCACCTAAAGTTGATCGTTCAGAATGGGGTGGATCGATTGGTAGCCATAACCGGTCTGCCATTAAATGATTTTGTAACTGGCGTAGACAACAGCCACTCTCTACTCGAACGACTAAATCTTGAGGTTCATACTCTGGAATTTGATTAAAGAACTTCGTACAAAGGGCTAAATCAAAACGTTTTGGAGAATTTCCTATTTCTTGTTTAGTCCCTGATCCAAAAGGTGCAACACCCCAATTTGATTTCTGGGCAATCCTGATTATTTCACTCATTTCCTCTGAGGTTTTCGGGGAAGCTGCTATTTTTGGTTGAAGGCCATGAACTTTAAACCTAGAAAGTTGAGAGTTTGGGAGACTGCTAGGTATAGACAACTTTTTTTTGGAATTCAATGGATTTTGCAAGATAAATAACCTAGATTTAATTTTCAACGGTACAAGTATTTGTCCTCTAGTTAATTTTAGAATTGAACAAATTCAGGATCTTTTTCGTGGGCTATTGTTTTGCTTCTGTTATTTTCTGGATCTATAGACATTTCCCCACATCCTCGTCGCATTGGAAATATCTTTTTTGGATTAGCAAGATTATTGGGATTAAAAACACTTTTCAACTTGCGCATCACCTCGATAGCTTCTTCACTAAAAAAAAGAGGCATGAAATCTTTTTTTTCAAGGCCAATCCCATGTTCTCCACTAAGTGTTCCGCCAGCTTCAACACAACAGCGCAATATATCTCCGGCTAATCCCAAAACTTTCTTTTTTGCATCTATCTGGTTAATGTCGTAAAGAATAATTGGATGAAGATTACCATCACCAGCATGAAAAACATTAGCCATACGTAATCCGTATTTCTTGCCGAGACCATCAATACGATTAAGAATTTCTGGGAGCTTGCTTCTTGGTATAACACCGTCCATGGTGTAGTAATTCGGGCTGATCCGCCCGTAAGCTCCAAATGCATTCTTTCGTGCTGCCCAGAGTTTTTTTCGGTCGGAAGTAGTTTGAGCAATACGGACTTCTCTTGCTTCATAATCTTTCACTACTGATAGAATTTCATCAAGCTGCTGTTCGATGCCAGCTTCTAAGCCATCAACCTCAATTAACAAAACTGCTTCAGCATCTAGAGGTATTCCTGTGGCATATACACCAGCTTCAATTGCCTGGATGGTGTTCTTGTCAATCATTTCTAAAGCAGCTGGAATAATTCCCCGTGAGATAATACCAGAGACTGTTTTAGTTGCATCTACGATTGAGTCATAAATAACTAATAAAGTTTTGACTGCTTGTGGTGAATAGATTAAGCGAACGGTAACTTCGGTAGCAATTCCCAAAGTTCCTTCGGAGCCAACAAACGTTCCAACTAAATCATACCCAACCTGATCACCAGCTATCGTTCCTATTTGGTAATCCTCCCCATTTGGCAAGACCACCTGTAAAGCTAATACGTGATTTGTAGTTACTCCGTACTTTAAGGTATGAGGCCCTCCAGCATTTTCAGCTACATTACCTCCAATTGTCGAGGCTACTTGACTTGAGGGATCAGGTGCATAGTGCAGGTTTATGTTTTCAGTTGCCTGAGTTATATGGAGGTTAACTACTCCGGGTTGAACATTGGCAAGACGATTATCTTGGTCAATAGCTATGATCTTATTCATACGAGAAAATTCCAAAATAATTCCCCCCGCTGCTGCTATAGCACCTCCGCTTAAGCTAGTGCCAGCCCCTCTTGCTAGGAAGGGAATCTTATATTTTTGGGCTAACTTAACAATTTTAATAACATCTGAAGTAGAGTTAGGAAAGACAACAAAATCAGGAGGACGGGTATGTAAAGTCAGACCGTCACACTCATAGACGAGTAACTCCTCTGGTGTGTGAAGCACCCACTCTGGTCCAAGTAAAGTTACCAGTGATTTATGGATTTTGTTCAAAGACGAACAATAATTGGAGTTGTCAACCTTCATTTGTCCCTCATTATAGCCCAGATTTGGTCTGGATAAGAGTTAAGATATCGTTAGTGAGAACTCCAGAAGTTACTGACCATCCCGCTTCAGAACGGTTTTTGATTGCCATGGTGAGGGCGACTAAAGTAATTAAAAGGAGAATCCAGTAGAGTATTTTTGTAAAGAAACTCCCATAAACAGTGTCTCCTTGTTTGTTAGGATCAGGGAATAAAAGCCCTAAAAGAGCTCCAGATAGAGCTCCAGCGAAGTGAGCAGCATTATTTGCACCTATTATGATTCCAAAGAAAAATGCGTAAATAATCCAATGGATGAGTTGTTGCTGTACCAGATTTCCCCAAGTGCCCCAGCGTTTAGAAATTACTACTGCCAAACCAATGAGTCCAAAAACAGATCCTGAGGCACCTGCCGTGACTAGGAAAGGAGGATAGTACCAGTTACTAAAAATGAAGCTACAAATTCCTGTCGCGATATAAGTAAAAAAGAATCGTTCTCTTCCCAAACATTCTTCCAGAAGGGGGCCAATGAATATTAGTGCATAGGAATTGAAAAAAAGGTGGATTATTCCAATGTGAATAAATAGGCCTGAGATAAGGCGCCACCATTCACCTTGTGCAACATATGCTCCTATGTCTGCTCCCCAATTTATTAATGTTGTCCTGTCACCTCCAAAAATCAAAAGTCCTAAATCCTCTAGGGATGCATTTTGTTCAAAAGCAAATATAGATATAAAAAAAAGAAAATTAACTGTCAGAAGCGTAAAAGAAACAGGCATGTATCTAGGAAAGAAATTAGTTAGTAGCTTGGCTAGTCCACTAGGGCGATAGTTCAGCTTGGCTCCACATAAGGAACAAAAAGATTCTGCATTACTGATAAGTGCCCTACAAGATGGACACATACGTGTGTTTACTCTGGTACCCCTAAAAATATTTTCCCAAGAATGGATTTGTTCTTCTAATCGGAGGGTAAGGCGTCGTAATTTCCAGCGGAGACGAGTAATCAACATAATAAACTATAAACTAAAATAAATTCGAACCTATTAGAAGGATAGATTATGTTAAGTCAGTCGATATAGAGAGACAAGTGTCTTGAGAATTTTTTGTTGGGAAATCAGACTAGCAGTTGGCTGTTTGCTGAAAGAAAAAAGGTTGAAATTGTACTAGACTCCGACTTAAAAACTGCTATTATCAAAGTTTAGATCAAGCTGATAGCATTATAGGTAAAGGGTTTCAGCGGAATAAGAGGAGTTTACGAACTCTATTAAGGAGAAATACAGGGTGGTAACCACTAGCCAGAAAAATTTAAACTCTCGTACCCTAAATCTCAATTCTCGAAGCTTGAAATTTGCAATTGTTGTTAGTCAATTTAACGATTTTGTGACGGATCGCTTACTTAGAGGTGCTTTAGATGCGCTATCCGATACGGGTACTTTAGAAACTGATGTTGATATTTTTAGAGTACCAGGTGCATTTGAAATTCCTCTTGTTGCTAAGAAAGTCGTGAAGACCAATAAGTATGACGCTGTGATTTGTCTTGGCGCTTTAATTCGGGGAGAAACTCCTCACTTCAGTTATATTTCCAGCGAGGTTACAAAAGGTATTGCTAGGGTTTCTTTAGAATCAGAGGTTCCAATAGCATTTGGAGTTCTTACTACTGAAAATGTGGAGCAGGCAATTGATCGGGCGGGGCTCAAGTCTGCAAACAAAGGATTTGAAGCTGCTGTTTCGGCTATTGAGATGGCTAACATCCTCAAGCAATTTTGTTAAAGTTTAATTTTTAATTAGTATTCTGAGGCAACCTTTCAATGAGTGGAAGAAGGAGAGGGCGTGAGTATGCTTTGCAAATGCTTTTTCAGTGGGATCTCTCCAAGGAGTCTTTCAAGAAGGTCAGCAGTTCATTTTGGACGCTGAATGAGGGTGTAGGTGTTCCAACGAAGGCCTTTGCAGATCATCTTACTGCTGGTACTATCCAACATATTAATCAGATTGATATCCTCTTGGCGCGCCATGCTGAGCACTGGCGAATTTCACGTATGGCTGTAGTTGACAGGAATATTGTTAGAATTGCTACTTTTGAACTGATGTTCGAGAGTAAAACACCCAAAATAGTGGTTATTAATGAGGCTCTTGAAATTGCTCGAAAGTTTAGTACTTTTGATTCTGTCCAGTTCATTAACGGTATTCTTGACAGTATTCTTAAAGAGCTTAATTCCTTAGGGAGTAAAAATTTTGAGTGAATCTAAATCTGAACAACATCTAGTTGCTCAACGTCACAATAAGCTGAAGCAGATCAGAACTTTAGGTTATGCGGTTTACCCTAATACCTATAAGGCAACTCACTTTTTAGGGCAAATCCTGTCTCAACATCAAGATACTTCTAAATTAGAGTTAGAAGCTGAACGGATAAATGTGAAAGTTAGAGGTCGAATAGTTGCAATGAGAGGTCAGGGCAAGGCAGGTTTTATTAATTTATCAGACGGAGATCATCGCTTACAAATTTATCTGCGTAAAGATAATTTAGGTGAGAAAAATTTCCAACTTTATCGACTATTAGATCTTGGTGATTTTGTAGGTGTGGAAGGATATCTTTTTAGGACAAGAACTGAAGAGTTGACTGTCCATGCTGAAAATATTGTATTTCTAGCTAAATCGTTACTTCCACTTCCAGAGAAGTGGCATGGACTGTCAGATGTTGAAATTCGTTATCGTCAGCGTTACTTGGATTTGATAAGTAACAAAAAAGTCCGAGCGGTATTTCAGACACGTAGCAAAATAATTAAGGGGATTCGGAATTTTTTAGATGAGATGAATTATATTGAAGTTGAAACTCCAATGATGCAAGTAGTTGCTGGAGGGGCTTCAGCTCGTCCCTTTAAGACTTTTCATAACGCTCTTAATCTTCCGTTATTTTTGAGGATTGCTCCAGAATTATACCTGAAGCGTTTAATTGTAGGACAATTGGAACGTGTTTATGAGATTAACCGGAACTTTCGTAACGAAGGGATTTCTACTCGACATAATCCTGAATTTACTATGGTGGAATTCTATCAGTCGTATAGTGACTATTTCGAGCTGATGGATTTAACAGAGAATTTAATGAAACGGCTAGCTCTGGAGATATTTGGCAGTCTGGAATTTGAGTATAATGGAGATCAAATCTCTTTTGATGTTTGGTCTCGTTATTCACTGAAGGATGCTATTCAAACATTCTGGCCTACGAGTGAGTTGTTTTCACTCAAATCACATGATTTGGAAGACACTGGGCGATTAAATTATATTTGCGAAAAATGGAACGAACATGCAATTTCAAATGAACTGGATCAAATACCTTTTAGGCAGAGTGATTCTAAAGGAAAAATTCTTGCAGGGTTATTCGATGTAGTTGTAGAAAAACACTTGATTCAGCCAACTATTATTTATGACTATCCATTAGAACTTTCTCCTTTAAGTAAAACTAAGCCTAGCGATCCCATGGTAGCAGAGCGTTTTGAGCTATTTATTGCCGGAATGGAAATTGCTAATGCTTATAGTGAACTTAATGATCCCCAAGAGCAAAAAAACCGCTTTGAAGCCCAGATGGTAGCAAGGTCCGAAGGTGATGAAGAAGCGCATCAAATGGATGAAGATTATGTTCGCGCTCTTTGTTATGGAATGCCACCGACTGCTGGTGAGGGTATTGGTATTGACCGTTTAACAATGCTATTTACTAATTCACTGTCTATCAGAGATGTGATTCTCTTTCCTCTCTTGAAACCGGAAAAAAGAGCTAAAAATGACGTTTGAGGGTTTTGTTGCTTTACGTTACCTTGTAGCAAAACGTAAACAGACGTTTATTTCAATCGTTACAATTATTGCGATTCTAGGAGTGGCATCAGGAGTTGCTGCTTTGATAGTAGCTTTGGCTGTTAGTACAGGATTTCGATCTGATTTACAGAAAAAATTGCTTGGTGGTACCGCACACATTAATGTTAAACCTGTTTTAGAAATTAAAGGTATTAAAAATCATTCTGTAGTTACCCAAAAAATTGTAAAAATTCCTGGTGTTCTGAATGCGTCTCCTGCTTTGTATGGTACTGTTTTATTAAGTGCTGGCCCTCGTCAAGATGGGGTCATGTTGAAAGGGATTTCTCTCGAAGATTCTGATGTAACGAACCATTTTTTTAAAATTGTTGAAGGTGATTTGAATCAGTTGAGATTTGATTCTGCTGATGAAGATTTCAAAAAGATCGCTGTCGGTACAGCTCTTTCAAAGCGATTAGGACTTTTTTTAGGAGACACAGTAAGTATTTTTGGCGATGAAACAGTCCTGTCACCTCTTGGTGAAGTTTCACTTAATAGGCGATTCAAAATTGCAGTGATTTTTGAGTCTGGATTGTATGATTTTGATGATCATTGGGTTTTTACTTCTTTGAAATCAGCTCAGAAGGTTCTAGGTGTGGGTAGCCACGTTTCCGTAATTGAATGTCATGTAAATAATATCGATGAGGTGGAAAAAGTTTCACTTGCGATTAAGACCCTATTAGGCAAAGGTTTTGAGACTATTGACTGGAAAGAACTTAACCGTCCAGTTTTTGAGGCCCTCCGACTAGAGAAATTGGTGATGATCATTACAATAGGATTAATTATTTTTGTGGCAGCTCTCAATATTATTACTACGCTAACCATGATGGTTATGGAGAAGACTCGAGATATAGCAGTGTTGATGTCTATGGGTGCCACCGACTGGAATATTCGAAAGATCTTCATCTTTCAAGGTTTGATGATTGGGATTGTAGGATCCTTTTTTGGGTTGATTTTAGGGTATAGTATTTGTTGGATCTGCGACAAATATCAGTTAATCCAACTACAAGCAGACGTCTATTCTATTTCTCATGTTCCTTTTAAAATGTTATTTACAGATGGTTTATTAGTGATGTTAGTAGCTATCTTCGTTAGTTTTTTAGCAACTCTTTATCCTTCTAAAAAGGCATCTCGATTGGATCCAGTAGATGCTTTGCGTTATGAATAACTTTATAAGATTAGTGGTTTTTCTAGGATGTCAAGAATTAAGCAAAACAAATATTTGAGTTTAATGGAAGGTTTATGGAACTAGGTAAGTGCATTATTGACTCCCCCAAAAATATTAGAATAACCGATCTCCATAAGGCTTATGAAATGCCTAATGACCGTTTGGAGGTTCTAAAAGGTCTCGATCTAAAAGTCGAGCAGGGAGAAATGATTGCTATAATGGGTCAATCAGGTGCTGGAAAAAGTACATTGTTGCACATAATTGGAGCTCTCGATCACCCTACCAGTGGTTCTATCCATTTTGGGGATCTGGATCTGTTTAAATTAGGACGGGGGCTACTAGCTGATTATCGAAGATCGTCAATTGGATTTATTTTTCAGTTTCATAATCTACTTCCTGAATTTTCAGCATTAGAAAATGTCATGATGCCACAAAGAATACATGGAACCTATGCTAATGATGATTTTGGTAAGGAACTTTTGGACCTAGTAGGCTTAAATGGAAGGTTCAATCATCATCCGAGTGAATTGTCTGGTGGTGAAAGGCAACGTGTCGCTATTGCTCGTGCTTTGGTGAATCAACCTCAAATTGTTCTTGCTGATGAACCAACGGGGAACCTGGATAGTAATACAGGAACAATGGTGTTCAATTTGATTGAGAAAATACAAGCCAAGAAAAAACATACTTTCATACTTGCAACTCACAATGTTAAACTAGCCTCTAAATGTAATCGAGTTCTAAGATTAGAGAACGGTACTCTACAACTTATTCACGGAAACTATGTTTGAAAGATATACTGAAAAGGCTCGACGAGTAATCTTTTTTGCTCGCTATGAGGCTAGCCAATATGGAAGTCCTTCGATAGAAACCGAGCATCTTTTGTTGGGTTTGATCCGAGAAGACAAAAGCTTAACAAATCGTTTCCTGCGGTTTAATTCCTCTATTGATTCTATTAAGAAAGATATTGAAGAGCGAACGGTAATCAGAGAAAAGGTGTCGACTTCCATTGATCTACCTTTGAGCACTGAATGTAAACGAATCTTAACTTTTTCGGCAGATGAGGCTGAGCGACTTCATCATCGTCATATTGGGACGGAGCACTTACTGTTGGGTATTTTGAGAGAGAAAAAGTGTTTAGCATCTGAGATATTGTTCGAACGGGGTTTAGAACTAAATGCAATTCGAGATGAGTTAAGTCAGGTTAAGCTGGAGGAATCAACTGGAAATAATAGTAAAGAGACTCCTCTTCTTGAAGAATTTAGTCGTGATCTGACTAAACTGGCCAATAAGGACATCTTAGATCCTCTAGTGGGACGAGATGGAGAAATTGAACGTTTGATTCATATTCTTTGTAGACGTACCAAAAATAATCCTGTTTTAATTGGGGAGCCTGGTGTAGGGAAGACGGCAATTGTTGAAGGACTGGCACAACGAATAGTTAATCATAAGATTCCGAGTTATTTGTCTGATAAACGAATCTTGGCATTAGATCTTTCCTTGATTGTAGCTGGTACAAAATATCGGGGCCAATTTGAGGAACGCCTCAAGAATATTATTAAAGAGTTAATCGAGAACCCGAATGCCCTAGTTTTTATTGATGAAATTCATACATTAGTGGGTGCTGGTTCTGCAGAAGGATCCTTAGATGCTGCTAATATTCTCAAGCCAGCTCTTAGTCGTAGAGAAATTCAGTTTATTGGAGCAACAACGCCTGGTGATTTCCGAAAGTCTATTGAGAAAGATCGAGCATTAGAAAGACGTTTTCAATCAGTAAAAATACCCTCTCTTTCTGAAGAAGAGGCCATCTGTGTTCTTAATGGAGTTAAACAACGTTACGAAAAATTTCACATGGTTAGTTATAACTCTACGGCAATTGATACAGCTGTTTATCAATCTAATCGGTATATCTCGGATCGCTTTTTACCCGACAAAGCCATTGATTTAATCGATGAGGCCGGGGCCTTGGTTAAGTTAAAGCATGACAGTCATATTCAAGAAATGAACGAAATTCAAAATAAGATTAGGGGTTTGGAGGCTCAGCAACAAGCAGCTATTTCTAGCAAAGAATTTGAAAAAGTAGAGCATCTTAAAAAAGAGGAACAACTTGCTACGAATCACTTGAGGTCCATCAAAGAAAAATTTAATTTGGACGAATCAAGTCGCGGCATCGTAACAAAAGAAGATGTGGAAAATGTAGTTGCAAAATGGACCGGAGTTCCAGTAATGGCCATTAAAGAAGAGGAAATGTCTAAACTCATGAGAATTGAGAAAGAAATTCACAAACGGGTTATTAGCCAAGATAAAGCAATTGGTGCATTAGCTAGGGCAATTAGGCGTTCCCGTGCAGGTCTCAAAGATCCTAATCGACCGGTAGGATCATTTCTTTTTCTAGGTCCTACTGGTGTAGGAAAGACAGAAGTTGCAAGGTCCCTTGCTCATTTTTTATTTGGTACTGAAAAGGCATTGATTCGATTTGATATGTCGGAATACATGGAAAAACATTCAGTATCTAAATTTATAGGCTCTCCTCCCGGTTATATTGGATATGAGGAGGGTGGTCAACTAACGGAACGCATTAAGCGTTCACCATACTCGATAATTTTATTAGATGAGATTGAAAAATCTCATCAGGATGTTTTTAACATTTTGCTCCAAGTTTTTGAGGATGGACAACTAACTGATGGGCTTGGTACGACAGTCGATTTTAAAAACACTATTATTATTATGACTTCCAATTTAGGCGCACGGCTTTTTGAAAAAAAACATCAAATGGGATTTCATAGTTCTAATAAAGAAGCTAACTCTGAAAAAATGGAGGAATTGGTGATTTCAGAAGTTAAGAAAGTGTTTAACCCCGAATTTATCAATCGGTTGGATGAAATTATAGTATTTAATTCCTTGACAGAGAGTGACTTGGAGAAGATTATTGAATTTCTGGTCAACCAAATTAATGAAAGTATGGTGACTAAGAATGTAAAGATTTCTCTTACTTCTGAGGCTAGACGTTGGATTCTTGAAAAGACCTGTCATGATAGGTCATATGGAGCTAGGCCACTTAGGCGTGCATTACAACGATATGTCGAGGATCCCCTTGCCGATGCACTTATCCGGGGCGAAATAGACGCTGGGTCAGAGATCGAAATTTATGAGGTAAATAAAGGTCTTTATTATAGAAATTTAAATCAAACAGCCATTGAGACCTCTCTTTTATACAAATAATTCCCAAGAAACTGCATCAAATACTTATGGATTTAACTTAGAGATGCGCTTTTTATCCAGGCCATATCGCGGAGGAAGCTTGAGTAAAAGATTCCTTTTTGTGTTTGGAATCTTTTTTCTGATTTCAGTAGGTGGATACGAACGTCTACTTGGTCAAGATAAGCAATCTATAGAAAGTATTGAGGTTAGGGGTACTAGAAGGGTGCCGCAGGAGACCGTAAAGTTCCATATGTTGTCTAGACCGAATGAATTATTGAATCCACAGTTACTGAGGCGGGATTTTAGAACAATTTGGGAAACAGGATACTTCGATGATGTGAGAATTGAACTAGAAGATGGAGATAAGGGAAAAATTGTAATCTTCTATGTAAAAGAACGTCCTATGATTCGGAGTATTGAGTATGAAGGGCTTAAGTCTGCTACTCAGACTGAAGTTCTTGAAAAGTATAAGGAAGAGAAGGTTGGTATAGGTATTGAAACTCCTTTTGAACCTACTGTAATTCAACGAGCAATAGTTGCTTTGACTGACCTTTTAGCAGAAAAGGGCCGCCAGTATGCAGAGATCAGTTATCGGTCAGAAAATGTTCCGCCTAATGCTAGAGTTCTCACTTTTCAAATTGATGAAGGACCCAAGGTTAAAGTGAAGAAAATCAATTTTCATGGAAATACTCTTTTTTCTGATAGAGAGTTGCGTAAGTCAATGAAGTTTATTAAACAGACAGGGTTAATTGCTTTTTTTACAGGTAAAACCAAATTTGACAAGCGAAAACTAGAGGGCTCTTTAGAGTTAGGGGTGCGAAAAAAATATGAGGAGAAGGGTTATATGAAACTTCTCATTAAGGAGCCGAAGATCGAGGTCAAAGACGTTAAGGGAATCTCAATATTCCCAATTCCTTTTAGACGGACGAAAGGTAAAGGTGTTTATATAGATATTGAAGTAGAGGAGAATGACCAGTATCGTGTTGGCACTATTCAATTTACTGGAAATGACCTATTTGAAAAAGCAATCTTGTTGCGTGTGTTTGGTATGCAGAAAGGCGATGTTTTTAATTCAGATTTGATTCGAAAGGGTTTTGAAAATCTCAAGAAGATTTACGGTTCAAGAGGGTTTATTAACTGGACACCTATTCCTCGCCAAGAACGTGATGAGGTCAATAATGTGGTTAATATTGTTTTTGACTTTGAAGAGGGCAAACAGTTTTTTCTTAGAAGATTAGATTTTGTAGGCAACACGACTACTCGAGATAAAGTGCTACGTCGTGAGGTTCTGGTTCACGAAGGTGAACCCTTCAGTACAACCTTATGGGATTACAGTATCCTTAGGTTAAACCAATTAGGCTACTTTGACAGACTCAAAGCAGAAGAAGATTCAGAAATTAAACCAGACCCTGCAGCTGGAGATGAAAAAACTGGGGAAGTTGATGTCGTTCTGAAAGTAAAAGAAAAGGGTAAGAATTCAGTCTCATTTT
>Ga0310345_10001327_pt1 | contig 28060 bp, 29 predicted proteins | sample HC15DNA20500_MG_FD_204667 | JGI IMG/M metagenome (GOLD analysis project Ga0310345, IMG submission 204667) | Marine microbial communities from station ALOHA, North Pacific Subtropical Gyre - HC15-DNA-20-500_MG | ecosystem: Environmental > Aquatic > Marine > Oceanic | place: Pacific Ocean: North... | reverse complement strand
TATTAAAAAAAAGGTAAAAAAAGGTGGCCTTAAAAAAAAGGTAAAAAAAGACGATATTAAAAAAAAGGTAAAAAAAGGTGGTCTTAAAAAAAAGATAAAAAAAGACGATATTAAAAAAAAGGTAAAAAAAGACGATATTAAAAAAAAGGTAAAAAAAGGTGGCCTTAAAAAAAAGATAAAAAAGGAAAAAAAAACTAAGAAGTAAATAATTAAATCATGGACTTGAATTATAATGTTAATTACTATTTATCAAATAAAAAAAAAATTTCATTTTTTTATTTGTAAAATAATATGTTTCATATAAAGTACAATAATCTGGATAATTTCTAATAAATTTATTTTTTTCAAAAAGTCGTTCCCAATTAATATAATATTTATGCTTTTTAATGAAATTAATTGTCATATGTTGATTTTCGCAAATGAATTTCCAATTCATATCACTTAAATTATTTTTATTATTATATATCCATTCTTCTGTTAAAGAAACATGTTTACAAATATAATTCAATTCTTTATTATTCATTGCATAAAAAAAAATTATGTCTATAATTCCTTTTTCTTTTAGATGGCGTAGAAATAATTTATTAATTTTAGAATACATTTTGGTATTCCTAATAGGTGTCGCATTAATATTTTCAATATCCATGATATAAAATGATGTTAAATTTAATAATGGTATATTTTTTCAATTTTAATTTGTAATCAACCCAGGATTAAGTATATTATTTGGATCAAAAGTTTTTTTTATATCTTTTAATAATTGTATTTGATTTTTAGTATCATATTGATGTAAATATTTTTTTTTCATTATACCAATTCCATGTTCTGCTGAAATACTTCCATTCAATTCATTAACTAGATTATATACAATATTTTCAATTTGATCATTACTTCCGTCATTTAAAATATTTAAATGAATATTCTCATCAAGAACATGTCCAAAGAAATAAGTATCATAATCTTTTAATTTTTGTTGTAGAGTATGGATGTCATTTAACTTAATAGAAATATCAAATTTATATAAACTTTTTGGTTCTTTTGATAAATTTTCAGTAATTCCTTCTCGTATAGACCATAATTGATTTAATTGTGTTTCATTGTTAGTTACAGTTCCATCTTCAATAAGTTCATTTTCCATACAATTTTCAAAAAATTTATCTAAAACTGATTGATGATAATCATCATCAGTAAATTGAGTTTCAATTAATACATTAAAATTGCCAATAGAAATTGGTAAATTAGAGAAATGTTTTTGATGTAATATTAAAGATTTTTTATCCATAAGTTCAAATGCGGATATAAAATCTTGTAAAGTATTTGTAGATAATTCAATTAATTTAGATAATTGTTCTAAATTATTTAATGAAAATAACATACCTTTAATAGATGGTTTTGATTTTTGTAATTTTAATTGACATTCAGTAACAACACCCAGAGTTCCTTCTGCTCCTATCATTAAATTTTTAATATGATATCCAGTATTATTTTTATAAAATCCTTGTGTATCATTATATATATCTCCATTTGGTAAAACTACCTTCATTCCCAAAACATTTTGATGAAGTGAGCCATATTTATAAAATCGGATTCCACCAGCATTGGTTGCTATATTTCCCCCAATTTGACAAGAACCTTTTGCTCCAAGATCTAAAGGCATAAGCCATCCTTTTTCATTTACGTGTTCATCAAGAGTTTGTAATATACAACCAGATTGACAATGAATTACTCCCCTTTTATCACAAAAGTTTTTAATCTTATTTAATCTTTCCATACTCATTAAAACTTCAGCATTACTTGCTACAGCTCCCCCAACTAGCCCAGTATTTCCTCCTTGTATATGAATTGGTATTTTATTAGAATTACAAGTTTTTAGTATATTGCTAACATCAGTAGTGTTAGATGGTAATAATATTGTTTGTGCTTTTCCATGAAATTTATTCATCCAGTCAACATTATATTTTTCAATATTTTTGGTAATAATTTGATTGGATTTTAATATTTTAGTAAATATACTTTTCATAATATGTTAAAGAAAGATATTCCTATTGTGGATTATTTGTATTTGATGAAATAATAGAAACAATTTCTCGTTGAAGTTTTTTAAGTTTTGTATTTTTACGTTTATATAAAATTTTTAAATCATCAAATTGTTTTTTTTTATTATCATATTCAAGTTGTTTTTGTTCTAACATTTCATCTTTTTCATTACATTCTTCAACTAGTGTATTATATTCTGTTCGCAATCCTTGATATTTCCCTTTCCATTTACGAAAACTATCATAATAAGCGTGTGATTCACGTTCAATTTCATTTAATGATGTTTGAACGTTTTCTAAAGTTGCTTCTAGATTTCTAATTTCAGTGTGTAAAGTTGCAATTTGTTCTTTAACCAAACATGATGATTGATCTTTTTTACATAATGGACATAATAGAGATGTTTCGCAATTAAAAAGCATCCCTTCATAACATTTACCATGCATTTTATGACCACAAGTAAGTACATGTATTCCACTTTTAGAAAAATCATTAAGAGATACAAAATCAAAACATATAGAACAAGTATCAAGAGATTGTTTTCCATGATATCTACAAAAACCATCTTCTGATAATTTACGATTACAGATAAGACCACAATTTTCACCAGAAATAATTGATTGAGTACAAAGATTCATTTCAGTTTATATCAATATTTATAAATATTTATTATTAAATATTTAATTCAATTTTAATCTCTTTTTCTAGTAGGTATATTCATATTTCGCACGCGTTGATTTTTGATATTATCAACGAATCCTTTTTGTTTACTTTCTTTTGCTGTCCACATATAATCGTGTAAAAGAATTTTATCCAATTCTCTTTTATTAAGTGAAGTATATTTTTTATATAATAAAACTAATGATTTATGTAATTTATCTAAATTATCAACTTCTTCTTTCATTTCATGAAATTTTCCCCAACACGAAGAAGATAATTCGTGAATAAGCATTTGTGCGTTTGGTTGAATATATCTATGATGACATACCATAGATATAATAGTTGCAGCACTAGCAGCAACACCTTCAACGATTGATACAATTTCATATTCTGATTGTAAAATTCTGTCAACAACACTAAGAGCAGAGTGAACACAACCTCCATCAGAGTTAATAAACAAAAAAATTTTATTTTTACTATTTTTGCTTCCATATTTGCGATCTATTTCTGCTAGTTCATCATTAGCATCTTCAAGGAGCTGAATTAAACGATGGCAAGTTTTTTTATTAACATCCGCATAAAAATGAATTTGATTATGTTTACGAGTTACTATATTTTCGTCATGTAGTAAATCTTCTGCTACATCATCACCTTTTGCTTCAAATAACAATTTTAATAAATCAGTAGAAGTGTCATTAATATCTGTACTTCCTGTCATTTGAGAAAGTTTTCTTTTTTTTGTTCTATTGTTATTCCACATATATGATGTCATTTTCTATTATATAATAATATTATAAACATATCTTTAATTATGAATTTAATGTAAACCAATTCGAATCCCTTTAAAGATTATAAATTATAAATATATAATTATAAATCATAAATCATATGGTTAAAATACTAATATTTGGTTGTACTGGTTTAGTAGGTAAAGTTTTAATTGATTTAATAAAAGCAAGAAATTTCAATTATACTCATGTAACATTAGTTGCTTCAGCAAAAAGTAAAGGAAAAAAAATAAAAGTAAAGAATGTTGAATATGAAGTAATTAGTACTAACGATAGTTTAAAAATAATAGACCTGGACATAATATTTTTTTGCTCTTCTGCGACATTAGCAAAAAAATATTGTCCGTTATATTTAAAAAATAATGAAAATTGTTTTATCATTGATAATTCGAGTTATTACCGATTAAATGATTCTGTTGATATAATAATACCACCAGTAAATAAAGAATTATTGAAAATGGGTAAAAGAATAATATCAAATAGTAATTGTACTACTGCTGGATTAATAATGGCAATATATAAATTAAATGATTTTGGTATAAAAAAAATGATAATAACATCATTTCAAAGTGTATCAGGTTCAGGGTACTCTGGATTAAATCAATTAATCAGGGAACAACAAGATAATGTTATTGAAAATCCAGAATATTGTAAACAAATTCATAATAATATAATTCCTTTAATTGGTAGTTTAAATTCTGAAAATATAACATCAGAAGAGGAAAAATTAATTTATGAAACAAGAAAAATTTTAAAAAATAATAATATAAAAGTTATTGCTACGTGTGTGAGAGTACCAATTGATTTTTGTCATTCATTATCAGTAAATATTACCTTTAATAATGATGTATTAATAAAAGATATTAGAGAAAGAATGGAATCACAAGAAGAATTAATATTAATAAATGACGATATAATAACACCAATTGATATAAAAGATAAACACGAAGTATTTGTCTGTCGATTAAGGAAAGATAATTGTTTAAAAAATACTTATTCAATGTTTATAATATTCAATAATTTATTCCGAGGTGCTAGTTTAAATAGTATTCAAATTGCGGAAGGTTTATTAAAAGAGTATTTTAATAATTGATAATTTATTTAGTTCATATACATAATTTTCTAATTATACATTATAAGAAATGGTTCTTAATAATAAAGAAATTTATTATGTAATATTTGGTATTATAATCTTAGTAATTTTTTCATATTACAAAAAAAATTTGATTCAAGAGAATTTTATAGATACTAAAGTTCCGAATATTATTACATATGTAATAAATTTAGATGAAAGTCCAGATAGATTGAAATATATAGGCAATCAATTATCAGATGCTAATATAGATTTTATAAGATTTAAAGCCATAAATGGTAAAGGATTAAATTTAGATAAAATTTATGCTGATGGATTAGTGACTGCGAAATGGCTAAAAAGAGGTCAAGTTGGTGTAGCATTATCTCATATAACATTGTGGAAAACAATAAAAAATTGGGAAGAAGATATAGCAATAGTTTTAGAAGATGATGCAATAATTCCAAAAAATTTTTGGGTTCGATTAAAAATTTGTATCAATCAATTACCAGATAATTGGGATATGTTATTTTTAGGTGGTACATCTATAGTAGGAAAAAAATATTCAACTAATTTATTGACCCCAACTACAATGGCAACAAAAGGAATATATAACACAGGTTTTTTTGCATATATGGTTAATAAAAAGTCTTTAAAAATTTTAATAAAAAAATCTAAACCATTAATTACTGCGATAGATAATCAAATAAAAGACGAGGCTTTTAAAGATTTAAATGTATATTATGCTTATCCTCCAATAATATCTCATAATTATAATTTCAAATCTGATAATAATCGAATAAATGAAAATAAAGATTACACAATTACCAATAAATTTTTAATGAAAGCAAAGAAAATTATTCTTATGTAAAATTTCAGTAATATTATATAAAATATATTAAACATTAAGTATTAATTATAATAAATAATGTTTAATATAATTTATGCCCAATCTGGTGGGATGACACCAGTAATAAATAATTCAGCCGCAAGTTTAATAAGAACAGCACAAAAACATTCAGATAGAATAAATAAAATATATGCGGCTAAAAATGGAATTATTGGTCTAATAGAAAATCGGATAGTAGATATTACAAAATTAAGCGAAAAAGAATTATCTCTTATTGAGAATACATCTGGTGGTATATTTGGAACTTGTAGATATAAATTAAAAGAAGATGATTATGAAACATATGAAAAGATTTATAATACGTTAAAGGAAAATGATATTAAATGTATATTTTACAATGGTGGCAATGATTCAGCAGATACATCAAACAAATTATGTAAAATTAAAGAATATTTCGATTATGATTTAATATGTATTGGTATTCCAAAAACAATTGATAATGATTTACCTTTTACAGATGTTTGTCCAGGATTTCCTTCATCTGCTAAATATATAGCTATTTCTATGTTAGAAAGTTCAACTGATTTAAAATCAATGTGTTTGACATCAACAAAAGTAACAATAATAGAAATAATGGGAAGACATGCTGGTTGGCTAACAGCTGCTTCATCTGTCTGGAAAAAAAAAGAAAGTGATTCACCACATATTTGTTTATTACCGGAAATTGAATTTAATGAAAATAAATTTTTGGAATTAGTAAAATATTTTAAAGAAAAATATGGTTATTGTACAATTGCTGTATCAGAGGGAATAAAAGATGGTAGTGGTGATTTTGTGGCTAATAGTAAAAATGTAGATTCGTTTGGGCATAAACAATTAGGAGGCGTTGGTATTCAATTATCAAATTTAATAACTACAACTTTACAATATAAATGTCATTGTATGGTTCCGGATTATTTACAAAGATCTTGTACTCATATAGCCACACCTATTGATATAGAATTAGCTAAAGCAGTCGGTAGAAATGCTGTTGAATATGCTTTAGACGGTAAAAATAATGTAATGCCAATGATAGTAAGAAAAAATTCAACTCCATTTGAATATGAAATTGTTGATGTCGAATTATCAAAAATTGCTAATGTTGAAAAAAAGTTACCTGATAATTACATAAAAGAAAATGGATATGAAATAACAAAAGAGTGTAGAGATTATCTAAAACCATATGTTTTTGATGCTAATTTTTCATTATATCAAGATGAAGATGGAAAGCCGATATATTTTGAATTGGATTGATATCAATTTAGATATTAAAATTGATATAATTTGATAATATATAAACTAATAATTAATTGTTCTTTCATCTAAATATAAAAATGGCTGAAATTCAATACATTTGTGATTTTCTTCCACAAGATCTATACCTTAAACTTAGTTCTTGGTTACTAAGATTAGATCTTTTCTCTGGTACAAATAAAAAAGGTAATATTATTAATCGCACACAAAAATGGTTTCATATTGATGGAGAAAGATTTGACACAACGTGGAATCAATATTTTGATCGCTGGAAAGGACATACATTCCCAAATATTTTGAAAGAAATTTTAGACTATATAAACTTAAATTTAGGAATAGATGCTAATAGTTGTCTTGTTAACTATTATGGAAACGGAGAACAATTTATTCCTAGACATATTGATAGTATGGTTAGTTTTGGACCAACTCCAACTATTGTAAATCTCTCTATTGGTGCTACAAGAGTGATTAGAGTAGTTAAGAAGGATTATAGTCTTAATGATAATAGTATTTTTATTATGTCTGGACATTCAACCGAGCATGAACTACTTAAAGACTTAGAATGTACTCAACCACGCTGGAGTCTGACTTTTAGAAAAAAATTAAAAATAAATTATAGTAATAAAAAATAAAATTGATTATTATAAGATACTAAGTAAAACTATCAATAATAATCAATTATGGGAAACTGTATATTATGTACCAAAAAAAATATCGGTGTTGATGTTTATGAACCTATCACAGAATTATATAATAGTCCCGATAATTTATTTACAACTTCTATTAGTTGTATCCAAACAAATGTGCCGCCAACACCATTTGTTAGTACTCGCTAAATAAATATTCATCAATAACAGTTCCAGTCCTATTTTATAAAATTTTCGTTTAATAATCGTAATCTTCCTTATATAAATCAAAATCTTCATCGGTAGCATATCCATCAATTTCCGCATTTGAATCATATTCTAAATTATAATCATTTAATAAAGAATTATCTTGTTCCGAAACTAATTCAACAAAATATTTATTATCTATTTTAATATTAGGTTTATTGTTTACAGAATTAATATCATATTTTCTATCTTTTTTGATTGTATCCATAATAGAAAAGAGATTATTAATAAAATTTTCATCATAAAGTACAACATCAGTAACATTTTTTTTTCTTTTTTTCTTTGGCTTAATTACTTTTGATGCTCTTGTTCTTTTTTTTCCAATTTCCATTTTTTGAAATTTGCTATTTAAGTTTTTGATAGATATATCTTTTCTAATTAATTTACTATCATTTAATTTCATATTATCAAATTTTTTTGTCATATTTTGAAATTTGCTATTTAAGTTTTTGATAGATATATCTTTTCTAATTAATTTACTATCATTTAATTTTATATTATCAAATTTTTTTGTCATATTTTGAATATTCATTATAAATATTTTATTGAATAAAGTCTTTATTAGTCAATTTTTATTTGTGTTTTCTTTATGAAAATATTATAATATAATAAATAATAATATGCCAAAGATACAAAGAAAAATATATAAATATAATTTATATTTAAAAAAAAAGACAACAGAAACTAAACTAGAAAATGGAATAGAAAATTTATATGCAATTCTAAATTTAACGGAAACATGTAATAATAAGGATATACAAAAATCTTATGATAGATATAAAAAAAAAATTGGTAAATCATTGGTATCATTGAATACAATAAATGAAAATTTATCTTATATTTTTGATACAAATTTAAATACTATTGAAATATCATATAAAGTTTTAACTAATTTAGAAAAAAGATTAGAACATAATAAAGATTTAGAAAAAATACATACAAATAATGATTATATAAAGATTGAAGCACCAAAAGATAAATATTATGCTGACCCACAATTATTTAAATTTGGTTCAAAAACTTTTATTTTTTTTGAAGAATATGATTATATTAAAGGTATAATATCTTATATTTCTATAGATAAAGATATGAATATTTCTAAACCAATTAAAGTTTTAGAACAACCATATCATTTATCTTTTCCATATATTTTTTCTGATGGCAAAAATATTTTTATGATTCCTGAAACATCAAAAAATGGAACAATTGAAATGTATATATCTGAAAGATTTCCATTAAAATGGAAAAAATATCATACAATATTACAAGGAATTTGGGCTAGCAATACAGTTATTTTTGAATTAAATGGAATTTGGTGGCTATTTACATCAATAAAAGATTGTCAAAATTTGTCAATATTTTATTCCTTCGATTTACTATCCAAGCAATGGATTTCCCATAAGTATAATAATACTAATAAATTACATGGGCGAATGGCTGGTGCGGTTTTTCGTAATAATGGAAAATTAATAAGACCAGTTCAATGTTGTATTCCAAAATATGGATATTGTATTATCTTTTATGAAATAATAACATTGAGCCGTACAAATTATGTAGAAAAAGAAATTGGAAGATTTTTTCCAAATTGGGAAAAAGGACTCATTGGAATACATACCTTCTCAGTTTCAGAAAATTTTATAGTAGTTGATGGTAAAAGTAAATTATAATTTATTACTAATTTCATCTAATAATGAATTAAATCGCTTAATATAATATTCGTCTGATAATTTATATGGAATTTTATTATCATTTAACCATGGCTGTAATAACATATTTTTATACATTTCATCATTATTATCTAATTCTATTATTTTTTGTATTGCTTCATCAAAATTTGAATAGTTATGACAATTTATAAATGATTTATCATTATAATCAACATTTACTGTTTCATCCCCCCAATAAATTGGTATAGTATTTGCTTTAAATCCTACACCTATTTTTTCAGTACAATATCCCGGATAACTACCATTTTCAAATGTAATCATAAATTTATATTCTTTTACCCAAGGGGTATTACTAATAATTCTTCTTCCAATATTATTTTTATAACGACCACCAGAGTCTACTTTTTTATATTTATTTAATTTTTCAAAAAATTTATTACGAGTACGACAACCAGGATTACTTACCAAAAAACAACAAAACTTTGTTTTTTTATTAAAAATATCATTTATATCATATGTATCATAATTTTTTATGAATCGTTTTAATCCATAATAAGATAATGATGTCACTCTTATATGTCGTCTATCTTCTAATCTATCAAACGCAAATGTATAATCATATTGAGAATAATTTGGTCTATAATTTTCACCAGTATGAAAAAATGTTACACTTTTAACTAAATCTTTTCTAATTGGACATCTTTGACTATTAGAAATTATTATATCTGGATTAGAATTATCTAAAATAATTTCATATTTAGTTTTTGGAAAAATTCTTGAAAAAATATCTGGAGTTCGTAAAGAAGGATTATACGTTCCAAAATAATTAACATACGAAATTTTTAATGTTTTTTTACGATCCGTCATTTTGTATATATATAAGATTTTTTTTATTTAAGTATATTATAATGACTGATTATAAAATGAGTAAAGAATTCATTAAAAATTTGTCAAAAGCTTTTAAGTCTTTAAATAAAGATTTTCATAAAAATATTAATTTAATACTATTAAGTGGAGGTATTACAAATAAAATATATTTAGCTCATTTTGAAAATAATCAAAAATATATAATTCGTGAATGTGGTAATCATACTGAAAATTTTATTGATAGAAATTTAGAACTTCGCATTATTAATGAATTAAAACCATATGATATATCTCGTATTATTTTAAAACAATTTGAAGGAGGATATATAGAGAGTTATGTTGAAGGAAGGCCATTAAATTTACAAGATTTTAAACAAGAAAATATTAATAAAATTATAGGTCGAAGATTGAACGAATTACATTCTATTAATATATTAAATGATTTACCAAAAAATCCAACACTTTGGACAAAAATAGATTTATGGTACGAACAATGTGTGCGATTATATAATAATGATGAAAATCTTAAAGAAATGATTGATTATATTGGACAAGAAATAAAAATTCAAAAAGAAAAACAAAAAAAAATTTATTCACCTATTATTTTTTGTCATAATGATTTGACCGCTGCTAATATGATATATCAAAATGAAAATGATATTAAATTTATAGATTTCGAATACGCATCATATAATTATAGAGGATTTGATATTGCTAATCTTTTTTGTGAACATACAGGAAATCATTGCAAATGGGAATTATTCCCAACTAATAGAGAACAACGATTATTTTATGAACATTATATTAAACATTCTTTAATACCAATTGATATAAATACATTAGAAAAAGAAGTTAGTTTTTATATACCTATATCATTCTTGTTTTGGAGTATATGGGGTCTTTTACAAAATAAACATTCAGATGTTGACTTTTATTTTCTAGAATATGCTAAGCAAAGATTAATTGGGTATAATAAATATAAAAATATTTAGATTAGTGTAAAATGGTATAAATATATATAATTATAGATATATATATTTTATATAATGGATCTTCTAAAGTTTACTGGATTTGATACTAATCGTAATAAAATTTTATTACATGAGAATGATAAATTTAAAAAAATTATAGATAATAACGGAAAAAAAATTTTATCATTAGAATTTGATTTAAATAATTTAGATATTAAAAATGAAAGATTAAAAATGGAAAATAAAACTTTAGTAAATGAATGCGAACGTTTAGAAATAAAAAATAATCAATTATTTGATGATTTTGAAAAACTTGAAGAAAATAATTTAAATATTATTAATGAAAATAAATTATTAGTTACTGACTTAAAAAATTATCAAATTAAGACTACTGATTTAAAAAAAACGATTGATATTTATAAATTAAAAGAAACTAAAGAGATTAATAAAATTTCATCGATTAATAATTTACATTTAGAAGAAACAAAAAAATTATATGAAAAAAATAACAGTTTAAAACTTGAATTAGACAATATATCTGATTCTTTTCAAATATTGGAAAAAAAAAATAAAATATTTGAAAATAAAATAACCGATTTAGAAAATGAATCTATTGATAATTTAAAAAATATTAAAAAATTACAAACAAGAATTAAAACACTTGAAACACAGAAGACTAGATTAAATAATAAGAATCACAAACTTTTAGAACAAACACAAAAACAAAATTTTGATGTTATTGAAAAATTAAGTGAGGAAAATATTAATAATAAAAATTATTTAAAAGAATTAATTATTACTATTGGTGAATTAATTTCAAAAAATAAAAAATAAAAAATAAGTAATTTGAAATGATTATAAGTGATTTACTTACTTAATATCAATATACTTAAGATATTAAGAATATAATATAATTAGTTTTATATATATAAAATGACACTTTCTCAATGCAATAATAATGAATGTATAGATTTTGATGAATGTTTAGGTTTAGATGAAGAATCCGATTTTGATAATAACATAACAATTTTATCTAATGATGGATATAAATGTATAATAGATAGAAAATTCGTTATTATATCTGATTTTTTGGCAGGTATGTTACAGGGAGATTCTTCTGCTGGATCAGGTGATAATGAAATTTTATTAAAAAAAATATCTTCTTCTAATTTACAATATATTGAAGAATATATGAATCATCATAAAGGTATAGATAATGATATTCCTAATATGCCATTAGAAGATACAGATATGGCAAAAGTTCTTAAAGATAAATGGGATGTTGATTTTCTTCATAAACTAGTTCCAATTACTATTGAAGATGATAAAGAAAGTAAACCAGATTTTACAATATTAATGGATTTATTACCAATTACTAATTATTTAGGTATGAACACATTATTACATAAATTATGTGCTAAATTAGCTTCATTCATTAGAAATAAAAATGAGACTGATATTGCCAGTATTCTATCAAATTATTCTCAAAATAACTCGAATAATGATATTGAAATTGTTTAAATTGTATGAAGTTATTTTTTATAATTTTTTTCAATTATAATATATATAATTATGATTGAAAAACATTTAATATTTTTATTTTTTATTCTTATATTTTTAGAATGTAATATTAAAAATATGAATCAAGATACTTTTAATAAAATATTTATTATTTCCTTTATTGCTATTAATAATATTTATATTATTACTAAATATTCCAGTATAATTACACCTAATAATAAAATTGATAATGAATATTCCGATTGGATATTATGTGACGTTGATTAATGAAAGTAAAATTAAATAAATAATATTATAGTATAATACCAATATGGATTTGTTCAATTCAAAAATGTCTTTTAAAAAGGAAGAAGAACAATATTTTGATAAATGTATTCGATATAACTTGAATAATAATAATAACCAAATTATTATAGATTTACCTAGCTCTTTTGAATTTGGAAATCAAAAAAAAATTGAAATTGTTATTAGAGATGGATTAAAAACAAAAGGTGATGTATCAAGTTTTGAAGATATCGATTATGATAATACAATATTGAAAAAATATAAATATGTTTTATATGGAACAATATTTCATATAGATAATGAAACTATTACAATATCATGTGGAGGATTAATAGTTTTTGTTTCAGGAAAAATTCCTAATATTAAACAATTTTTTCAAAAACAAAATGTATTTATTTTAATGAATTAAGTAATCTTAATTAACAACTTTAGCAACTATTTCTACTACATCTTCAACTACATCAATTACATCTCCAACAATTTCTACTACATCTTCAACTACATCTACCGCATCTTCAATAGCATCACCGACATCTTCTACTACATCTTCAACTACATCTACCGCATCTTCAATAGCATCACCGACATCTTCTATGACATCTTCAACTACATCTACCGCATCTTCAATAGCATCACCGACATCTTCTACAATATCTTCAACTACATCTTCAATATTTTTTGTAGATCTACAAATACAATTACCCATGAGTGTTATAAATATACTATATATATTTTGAATTAATTAGGGTATAAAGTTTTTTTTATATACAACATGACTAATCCAAATAACGATGGTTGGATAATCGTTAAATCTAAAAAGGAAAACCCCGATAAATCAAATTTAAAAAAGGGAGGTTCGACTAATAATCGTGTTGTTATGGAAAAGCCATATATAATTGCAAATTATCAAAATTGAAAAAAGTTTAGGACTTGATTTTTACTAAATTTAATTAGTATATAATAAAATATTTCTTAATTCCCACATCGCATTACAATCTATAATATTATATCTCTTAATAATGTCCATTATATAGGCATTATTAATAGGATTATTGTAATACATCAAAGAAGCAGCAATTGTATTGAAACCATCCATATCATTATCTTCCCAATCTAAATTTGTTAATCCATACTTTTTACATAATTTTAATACATTTTTAATACCATATCCATTTGGTAATTCTATGGCTGGAATTTTTTTTTTAATGTCTCCCTTAAACATTTTCCATAAATCAAAAAAATACCTTTCTTCAATTTTTAAATAATTTTTGAAAAATGATAATTCAATATGTCTTGGTTCTTCTTGTATAAATTTTTTAAATCCTGTTTTTTCAGCCGATGTCCAATGAAGAATTATAAAACTTTTTTGATAATTTCCTGTTAAATTTTCAATATAATTACTAAAAGCACGACATATGTTATATTGTTCTTCTTTTGTAATTTTATCCATAATAAATTGTTTTTTTTCTAAAAATTTATTTCCTTCATATACTGTTATTCCAATCATATATATACAATAAAAACCAAATGTATTTGGGAAATTCCTAAAATCTTCTACTTGATAGGCATTTAAAAATTCTAAATCTAAATTTATTGTATATTGAACATTATTTAATTTTTTTTTATCTTGTTCTCTAATAATCATTTTTTTGGCAAATGAAACTCTATCATCCGTTTTCTTTTTAGAAGGTTTTATTTCACTTAATATTTTTTTTTTTAAATTATTATATGGAAAATAATCCTTATCTTTTTTTGGATGAAATACCTTTAATATAGGATTTGTTATAATATCCCACATATTTCCATTTTCAATAACAGCATCGAATAAATTAGCATTTTCTACGATTTGTTTTTTGAGACGTGTATACATTTTATTCCTGTTTCTTTTTTTATCATCATGATATACAAATGCTAATTTTTCAAAACAATTCTTTGTTTTTTTCTGTGTTCCTTCAACGCAAATTGTATAACCTAAAATACAACTAAATTTAGGTATCATTAAGTCACTATCTATTTGTTTTATTATTTTTTTTAACATATAATAATATGTGGTTACTTGAAAACAATAATCTTCATGATCACTTTTTCCATCACGAATATGAAAATCTATATCGTTTCCAATTTTAGTATTTTTACATTTTACATCAATAATTATATAAAAAAAATTTTTATTCTTTATAGACTTATTATGTAAATTTATAAATTTTTCTGGTAAATTATTAAATAATTCAACAACAATATCATTTCTTAACATTAAATCAGCATGTCCATGAATACGTAAATTTTCATCCCAAAGATATGCTTGAAAAATTATAGGCACTCGTTGTTTTATAAATAATTTCATTTTTTTTCGCATTTGTTCAGGATTATCTAGACTATTAAATTCTTCTATTCTTTTATTACAAAACCGTTTTCTAATATATTTACAAACATTTTTTTCAAAATCTATACCTTTATTCATTAATATTTGGTTTGTATCATAAATACATCTATCCGTTTCTTTTATACAATCGTATTTATTTAGTAAATATTTTTCTTGATATTTACATAATATATTAAATGCTCTATTATTATAATGAATATTGCATAAATTAGTGGTTGAAATATAATCTGACATTTTATTATTATTTTAATTTATTAAGATAGTAATTATTCAATTTTAATCATCAATATATTCAGACATTGGTGGACATTGACACATAAAATTTACATCACCATATACATTATCAATTCTACCAACACTAGGCCAAAATTTTGAAGTTTTTAAATAAGATAATGGATAAGCTGCTTGTTCGCGAGAATAATTGTTTTTCCAATCATCTTTAATTAAAGAGTCTGCTGTATGTGGAGATCCCTTTAATACATTATTATCACGATCAGATTTACCATTTATTATATCATCAATTTCTGAACGAATTGTAATCATAGCTTCGCAAAATCTGTCCAATTCTCTTTTTGATTCCGATTCAGTTGGTTCTATCATTATAGTTCCTGGAACCGGCCAAGACATTGTAGGAGCATGTATATTAAAATCTTGTAATCGTTTCGCAATATCTTCTTCAGTAATTCCAGCAAGTTTTTTATATTTTCTTAAATCAATTATAAATTCATGTCCACATAATCCATTTTCACCAGTATGTAATATATCATATGCTTCTTTTAAACGATGTGCTACATAATTAGCATTTAATATTGCTATTGAAGTTGCTCTTTTTAATCCTTCTGGACCCATCATTCGTATATACATCCAGGTAATTGTCAATATACTTGCACTTGAATAAGGAGCTGCTGCTACCGATCCAATTGATTTTTCATTTGGAATACAATGATGATCTGGTAAAAATGGAGCCAATTCTTTTGTTACTCCAATTGGTCCCATTCCAGGTCCTCCACCACCATGAGGAATACTAAATGTTTTATGTAAATTAATATGACATACATCAGCACCAATTTCACCAGGTGATGTATATCCAATTTGAGCATTTAGATTAGCACCATCTAAATATACTAAACCACCTGTATTATGAATTATTTCGCAAACTTCTTTAACATTAGTTTCAAAAACACCATGAGTTGATGGATAAGTAATCATTAAAGCACCAATTTTATCTTTACCATGTTTCTTTATTTTTTCTTTTAAATCTTTAATATTTATACTACCATCTTCATTTAAACTAATATTTTGGACTTTCATTCCTGCTAATACAGCAGAAGCAGGATTTGTTCCATGAGCAGATAATGGAATTAAACAAATATTTCTATCTGATTGATTATTATTTTTATGAAAAGCTCTTATACACAACAAACCTGTAAATTCACCTTGAGCACCAGAATTTGGTTGTAATGATACAGAATCAAATTTTAATATTTCTGCCAAATCTTTTTCTAATTCTTTTATTAGTTGATTATATCCCTCTACTTGATTTGATGGAACAAACGGATGAATATTAGAAACTTCTTCCCAAGTGACTGGAATCATTTCACTTGCAGCATTTAATTTCATTGTACAAGAACCTAATGGAATCATTGATGTTCCTAGACCCATATCTTTTCTTTCAAGATTATAAAGATATCTTAACATTTCAGTTTCTGAATGAAATTTATTAAATATATCATGTGTCATAAATTTAGATGTTCTTCTTAATGGAGAATTTTCTATATTATCCAGTTGATAATCAAAAATATTATGAGTTAAGGAACTTTCAGTAAATAAATTATTTTCTTTTAAAATTTTTTCAAATATTTTTACTAATTCTTCAATATGTTCACTTGTAGTTGTTTCATCTAAAGATATTGAAAATTCATGTTTATTTATTTTATTAATATTAATATTATGCTTTAAAAATTCATTAACTATTGTATCAGACGTTATATTTGAACAACTAATATGTAACGTATCAAAAAAATATGCTGATTTTATTTTAAAATTTAGATGAGATAAAGCGTTCGCTAATACTTGTGTATAATAATGAATTTTTTGACTAATTTGTTTTAAACCTTTTGGTCCATGATATATACCATATGCTGCTGACATATTAGCAAGTAAAGCTTGGGCTGTACATATATTACTTGTTGCCCTTTCTCTTTTTATATGCTGTTCTCTTGGTTGAAGAGCCATTCGTAATGCTTTGTTACCATGAATATCTTTACTTACTCCAATAATTCTACCAGGTATTTTCCTTTTAAATTTCTCTTCTACAGACATGTATCCGGCATGAGGACCCCCATATCCCATAGATACACCAAAACGTTGAGCACTTCCAATAACTATATTTGCCCCCCATTCACCCGGTGGTTTTAATAGAGTAAGTGCTAATAAATCCGCAGCTACAACGACATTAACATTATTGGATTTGGCATCTTTAGTAATTTGTGAATAATCTTCAACATTACCATTACAATTTGGATATTGAAGTAATATTCCACAAATATTTTTATTACTAAAATCAAATTCATTATTTTTGACAACCTTAATTTTAATACCAAATGCTTCCCCTCTCGTTTTTATAACATTAATTGTTTGTGGAAAACAGAATTCTGATACAAGAAAAGTATCACCTTTAGATTGAGAAAAACACATGTTCACTGCTTCTGCAGCAGCAGTGGATTCGTCTAATAAACTACTATTGGCAATAGGTAATCCTGTTAATTCGGATATCATCGTTTGAAAATTAAGAAGCATTTCAAGTCTCCCCTGGGCTATTTCTGCTTGATAAGGTGTATACGGTGTATACCAGGCTGGATTTTGAAACATATTTCGTAAAATTACAGATGGAGTAATAGTATTATAATAGCCTAATCCAATATGAGATCTAAAAATTTTATTTTTTTTCATTATTTTTTGTAAATTTAATAATGTTTGGTATTCTGAAACATTATTTTGTATATTTAAATTTTTTTGTGTAGTTTTGATTGAATCAGGAATTGTAAATTTCATCATTGAATTAAGTGAATTAATTCCAATACATGAAAGCATAGTATTGACATCTTGTCTCGACGGACCTATATGTCTTTTATGAAATGGTACAAAATGTTTAAACATATTTGTTATTATAATATTACAATACTTAAATTAATATTATGTATTTTTTTAATATATAATGTTAATATTTGATTATAACGCTAATATTTTATACGTAATAAGGTAATGCTCTTTGAGCTTCACGTGATGCTTTTACTAAACATGTTAAAACAATCCAGGCACCAACTTTAGCATGTTCTTCTGTTTCACCTTTTGTTATTAGATTTTCTATTTGATCTAAAAGAAGAGTTTGTAAATTTTCTTTATGAGTTAATCTAAAAGAATTTATTCGTGTCTGATTTTCTTGAAAAGCTACTCCACGTGGAGGTAAAATTTTCTTTTTCTGATCTATATCTGTATATTGATAATTCCAAATATCTTTTCCACAAAAATACATTAATTTTAATCTATTCAAACTTAAATTCATAAACCATTTATAATCTGTATAATTACCTAATGTATCAATTATTTGAAAAAGTCTTATTGCTCTAAATTTGTTTCTTTTATTCCGAGGAACTGTATATTTATTAATTTTACTTGTTTTGTGATTTATATTATTTTTGATATATAAAATTCTTTGATTAAAATTATTAATAATTTTTTGACTAAATTTCTGACAAGTATATGGATTCTTTCCATAATGTTTCATATTATCTTGAAATCCTTCTATTGTAAAACAATATCCTATATTATTTTCATAAAATCCAAATATATCATAAGCCTTCAATTTTGTATTAATAGTTATATCTTTACCATTATTTTCCCAAAAAATATCACCATTAATATCTATTTTATTAGAAGATAATCTACGATTTATATTTGGGAAACCAAAAATATTTTGGATATATTTAGTTTTTAATATTGATTGTAATTTTATTATTTTTTTTATTTTTATCGGATTTCCGGATACTTTGTCCATACCTTTAAAAAAACCCATTATTGTGTCATATAAAACTTTTTTTCTCTTAATTTTTTTGATATTTATATTAAAATTTTTTGATAATTTTTTCATATCTGACATCGATAAATTATGAATATTATAATTTATATAATTATTCAAATCGATTTCATTTAAATTTACGATATTCTTTTTCAAAGGTTCGTCTATTCTACCAGTTTTGTTGTAACATTTAATATGAACACCACAATATTCACCATATTTTCGCTTATTTTTACATTGTTCAAGTGAATTACTTGAACGTCTACATAAACATAAGTTGTAATTTATTTCATTCATCATATAGTAACAATTTTACTATAATATATTATTATATATTAAAATCAACCAAGTATATATGTGAATATGAATATATTTATAAAATTACATAAATGTAATTCAAGATTAAAAAAATAAATATATAATATTTGTGTTACTATATAAAACATATTATGAGCCGAATTCGTGATAATAGAACAAAATCATATGGAAAACTTACAATATCAAAATATAAAACAGATTTTATTATTCTAGTTATTAAAAAACTTTTACTTAATAATGATTTTGAAACAACTTTATATTTTTTTACAGAACTTCACGCCTCAGGTAAATTTGATGATATGTGGTTTGTTATATTTGATATTATGTTAGAACATATACATATTTTAAATTATAAATTGCCTTTTTTTTTGTATAACAAATATAAAAAATATGAATACTTATGTAAAGAATTAAAAGAAAATAAATTAGAAATACGAAATATTGCAGAAATGAGAAAAGATTTATTTCATATTGTTCGTATTTTAACATTTTCACCAAAAGAAAATATTGTTAAATATATTCCTAAATCATATTATTCTGTTAAGGAAGATTCATATGATTCATTAGGAAATGTTTTTACTGAACATTTTATACCAAAATTATCAATATTAAAAGAGGTAACTAACTCGCCAGATTCGAAAGAAATTAGTCATGCTATTAAAAATTTTAAAAACACTTTAATTAAAATTTTAAAAAATAATTCATTATTTGATAGAATGCGAGAAAAAGAAACAATCTTTTTTTGGTTATCTAGAATTATTGTTAATTCATTTGATAATTCAAATATAGTTGGATATCCAAATAGTATTAATTTATATCAAAATTATGATAGAAATGATTATGAACAATTTATAATGAAATTATGGAATATTATTTTACTTTCATCTAAATCAAATAGTTTTTTATTCAATCAAATTGGTTCATTATATCAAATGTACATCATATGTTCAAAAAATAAAAAAAAATATGATACGACATTTTTAAATCGTTTCATAATAATTTCGATTCTATATTTTACAGACCAACCAAATAAACAAAATCCTATATTAGAAAATCTATTTAATAAAAGGGTAGATCATCGCCCAATACACTCATTTTATGCAAATATTCAAGAAGCAATTACTAATGATACACAAAGAATAGATTATATTGAACTTAAAAAAAAAACAGATATTGCTAAAGAACAAAAAAAATTAGAAAAAAAAATGCAAAGAGAATTAAAAAAACAATCTAGAAAAAAATCTAGAAAAAAAAAAGTTGCAGAATTAAAACCTAGTGATTCTAGGTTACGAATTGATAAAATTTTCCAAGAAAAACAATCAAAAATTGTTGAAAAAGAAAAAGAAAAATTAGATTTTTTAATTAATAATAGTAAATATGATATCAATAATCCAGAATCAATACCAATGGTTCAAAATTATGATGAAAGAGAACGAGATATTTTAATGGTTGAACAACAACAAAATAAAATTAATAAAATTCAAAGATTAAAAGAATTACAAAAAATAGAACATGAAATTCAAGAAGAACAATTCAATAATTATGAACTAGAGACAGAATTTTCTGAAATGAATTCTCAAAAACAAACTAATAAACTTATGTTTATTAATGATGAAGTATTACCTGATATATTTAGATTAATTACTTTTCGTGATGATTATATTGATGATAATATTGATGATTATATTGATGATAATATTGATGATAATATTACTAGTCATACAATACAAACAAAACATAATTTAATTAGTAAAGAAAGTTCATCAAATATTGTCAAAATATAAAATATTTACATATACTATATAAATCATTTATAATGGCTATTTTTACAACATTATATAACATTATTAGTTTTTTATGTAATATGGAAAATTCTAGATTTATTGCACCATTTATATTACCATTATTACCTGTTCCTTGGCTTCCAATTTTACCATTTTTTGGAATGTTCCCTTCATTATTTTTATTAATCGGAATTATTCTTTTTAGATGGATTTTTATGAAATACAAAAAAGTAAAAAATCCATTTTTTACATCTTTATGGACTACTTTTGTAGTTTATTATCCAATTGTTGTAATTCTTCAAATGATATTTTTTAGTTCTGTATGTGGTATAGTAGATTTGATTGAAAGTTGTTTTGGATTTTGTTAATTATTAGATATTTACTGGATTCATTTTATATTTATCAAAAAGTTTTTTAACCTTTTTTGTTTGTTTTTTTTGTTGATTAGTTGTTTGTATTGCACTGATATTTTCAGTTTTTGAAGAAGATTTTTTTTCTCCTGCGTTACCTTCAAGAAGAGATACACGCTTTTCTAATTTTATACAATATTTTTCTAATATTACTAATTTCTCGTATAATTTTTTTTGTGAAATATCTAATCGCATTGTCATATTGATTTATTTATATTTTAATATAATCTAATATATAAATAAATAGATTTTTACACGATTATATATTTTTTTTAAATTAAAATTGAAAGTTTATATTAATAATTATACCTAATTCATAATTATTTGTAATATGAAATTATTCAAGAAAGAAATTATTATAGCCATTAAATTATATATTAAAGAATTCTCTGAACAAAATTTCCCAGATATAGATAAGGAAGAATTTTTTGATTTATATTTATCTAAATATTCAAAAAATAAAAAAAAAAAAACTGCTTATATGATGTTTGTAAAAGAAATGCATAAAGAATATGATGAAAAAGAAAAATTTGATAAAATTAAATTTACTGAAAAAGCAAAATTAATTGGAAATAAGTGGTGTAATTTACCAGATATAGAAAAAGAAAAGTATGAATTTATTGCCGATAATAATAATATGACTGAACATGATGTTAATAATGATAATATATGTACATGGATAAATGAAAAAAATAATAAAAAATGTTTAAAAGATATTTATGATAATGAATATAATTTCTGTAAAAAACATTTTAAAATTTTTCTTAAAAAGAAAACTTTTCTTGAACGAAATAAAGAAAAACAAAATCAAATCAAATTTGATAATTATAAAAATTCAGAAGTTCAAGAAATATTACATAATAATTCTACTATCTATTCTGATATATATAATCGTATATATACACTTGATGAACAAAATAATGCTTCGTGTATAGGAGAAATTGACGATAACGATATTATATTATATGATATTAAGAATAAATTTCATAATGAAAAATAAAATTAAAATAAAATAAAAATTGATTTAAGTTTTACTTAATAATTAACATTTAACTATCAAATAAATATAATAAAAATACAATATGTCTAATAATAATAATGAAATGAAAAATGATTACAATACAGTCAAAGTTTATACATCATTTGATGATATGGATTTAAAAAATAACCTATTACGTGCTATATATGCATATGGTTTTGAAAAACCTTCAGCTATTCAACAAAGAGGAATCATTCCTTTATATAAGGGTGGAGATATTATCGCACAGGCACAATCAGGAACAGGCAAAACAGCTACTTTTAGTATTGGTACTTTACAAAAAATTGATGAATCTAAGGGACATTGTCAAGCTCTTATTTTAGCTCCAACACGAGAACTTGCTGGACAAATTCATAAAGTTATTACAGCTTTAGGAATGTACATGAATGTAAAACCATATTTATGTATAGGAGGTCAATCAGTTTTTGATGATATGAATCATATTAGAAAAGGAAATTGTCCTATTATTGTAGGAACACCTGGAAGAATATATGATATGATTAATAGAGGAGCTATTAATACAAGTGCTTTAAATATCCTAGTATTAGATGAAGCTGATGAAATGTTATCTAGGGGATTTAAAGAACAAATTTATAATATTTTTCAAACTATTCCCGAAAATGTACAAGTTGGTCTTTTTTCTGCTACTATGCCGAATGAAATTTTAGAAATTTCTCAAAAATTTTTAAGAAATCCAACAAGAATTTTAGTCAAAAATGAAGAACTAACTCTTGATGGAATTAAACAATTTTATGTCATTGTTCAAGAAGAAGATTGGAAATTTAGTACTTTATGTGATCTTTATGAAAAATTGAATATTTCACAATCAATTGTTTATTGTAATAAGAAGCAAAAAGTATCGGATTTAGCTAAAGGAATGATTGAAAATGATTTTGAAGTTGCTCATATGCATGGAGGAATGACTCAAGAAGAAAGAAATCAAGTAATGCAAGATTTTAGATCTGGTTCTTCAAGAGTTTTGATTACTACAGATCTATTAGCTAGAGGAATTGATGTCCAGGGTGTATCGCTTGTTGTGAATTATGATATTCCACATATTAAAGAAAATTATATTCATCGTATTGGAAGATCTGGAAGATATGGAAGAAAAGGTGTTGCTATTAATTTTGTATCACCTGGAGAATCTGATACCTTGGAACAAATTGAATCTTTTTATTCTACTTCAATTAATGAATTACCACAAGATTTTGAAAGACATTTAAATTAAATTTTTATCAAAAATAGACAATTTATAATATTATAAATTGTCTATATTTTAATAATAAAATTTATAATTAAAATTGGGACTGAAACTTTTTAAATATATAAAAAATATTTAATTACTATATATATTATAACGATTATTTCATTATGACTAAATATATAAACGAAAAAAAACTGATTAAGAAAAAAAAATTAATAAAGAATAATAACATGCTAAAGAACAAACGAAAAAAAAAAATACTTAAATGGAAACATTTAAATATTTCTGAAAAAAATCAAATTATTGATATTATCAAAGAAGAATTAAAACCTGAAATTTTTAATTATATTGATAATAAAATTTCACAACATTTGGGATTAAATAAATTATATAAATTGAATTTTCAAGAAAAACAATTGGAAAATCAAGAAACAAATATAATTGAAACAACACCCTTAATGCCCAAACTTTTATCTACCATTTTGCCAGAAATAAATAGTAATTATGAATCTATATCTGTTGAACCAGAACCAGAACCAGAACCAGAACCAGAACCAGAACCAGAACCAGAAAATGACTTGAATTCAGAAAAACAAGTTATAAAAGATATTGAAAATTTTGAAAATAAATTAGTAATCAATTCAATTGAAGAAGAACAACCATTATTGCCAAGATATTTAACAGATAATAGTAATGATGATTCTGATATCTTTTATGATACTAATCCATTATATTGGGAAGATAATAAAAATAATTATAAACGATTACCAACAAATGAATCACTTCAAGAACCAGAAAAATTTTTTGATATTGAAGCACAACGATCATATACACATAGCGAAAATGAACAAGAAGATATGACAGAATCAATTATATATGATAATACAATTATTGACGAAAATGATGATTTTGTTATTCAAGAAATTGAAGAAAGTAATAACATTAATGAAAATTTATTAAATCTAGATCAAATTTCAAAAAATGAAGAAGAAAAAATTATAAATATTTCTGAAAAAATAGCAAATAGTATTACTACTCATATTGATTGTAATTTGCCACATATAGATAATAATTGTTCAATTGATTTATTATCAGAAAGTGATAATGAAATTCTGATTAAAAAAACACAAAGTGGTCGATTTATTATTACAGAAATATTGAAATCAATTGATAACATATCTAATTCTAATAATGATATTGATGTATATTACAAAAGTGATAATGAAGTTAAAGACCTAACACAACAAATGAAAAATTTATCTTTAAATAATAACCTTGAATATTTCGATAAATTAATGAATGAATATGATGAAATAAATAATAAACAGGAAGAACAATTCTGTCAAGGTGTTATCAATCAAAATAATGTTGAAGAAAAACATACAATACAAGATTTGTTACAAAATCTTCATAATGATTTCTCAGATGAAGATATTAGTTATAATAACGCATCTAATATACCTCTACCAGAAGATTCTGATGATAGTTTTGATAATATTTTTGATAACGAAATACAAAATGATGCCTCTAATATATCTCTACCGGAAAATCTTTTTGACAAAATTAATGATATTCCAGAATTTAATTTGGATGCAAATATATTTTTTCCCCAAAATGAAGAACATAGTCAGCAGATTTCTTGTGATGATTGGGAAGGAGCACCTGAAATTGAAGAAAATTCTTCTAATGAATTAGAAGAAAGTCAAATGAAAAAGTTATTATCTGAATTGATAACTATGCCCCAGAATTCACCAAAAGAAGAAATATATGAAGAATCTAGAACACCATTAGTCGATATTTTATACTCAAATATTGAAAATGTATCTCAAGAGCCAATCTCAGATAATATTTCGGATGAAATTTATTCACAAGATTTTGAAGAAGACATTGAAGAAGATATTCCTACAAATGTTTTATTACATCAAGGATCATCTTTAACTATTAAACCAAATGTGTCTGTTAATGCTAAAATTACTGCTATTGGTCCAGCGTGGACATATGATTCAAATGTTGAAAAACCAACTGGGCAAGAAGTTTTAGGTTCATCTACACATTTGATTTATACACAAGAACAACAAGAAAAACTTGGCGTTGATAAATATGGTAAAATACAAAGTCAATCTATTGTAGAAGAAGTTGTTCCTGTTGTAGAAGAAATTGTAGAAGAAGTTGTAGAAGAAGTTGTTCCTGTTGTAGAAGAAGTTGTAGAAGAAATTGTAGAAGAAGTTGTAGAAGAAGTTGTTCCTGTTGTAGAAGAAGTAGTAGAAGAAGTTGTTCCTGTTGTAAAAGAAGTTGTAGAAGAAGTTGTAGAAGAAGTTGTTCCTGTTGTAGAAGAAGTTGTAGAAGAAGTTGTTCCTGTTGTAGAAGAAGTTGTTCCTGTTGTAGAAGAAGTTGTAGAAGAAGTTGTTCCTGTTGTAGAAGAAGTAGTAGAAGAAGTTGTTCCTGTTGTAGAAGAAGTAGTAGAAGAAGTTGTTCCTGTTGTAGAAGAAGTTGTAGAAGAAGTTGTTCCTGTTGTAGAAGAAGTTGTAGAAGAAGTTATTGAACAAATTACAGATGATATAATTCGAGATGCCGTTAATCAAATTATTAATGATAAAAAAACTTGTGAAAAATATCAATATAATTTTCAGAAACTTTCTTCAATTATGGAAAATGAAGAAGATGAAGAAAATAGTAATAATGATGAGATAATTTATAATGAAAATATATATAATTTAATCGCATCACAATCATTATATCAAGATAATGATTTAGCACCCAAAATAATTTCCCATGAACAAATTCCAAAAAATGATAATATGAATGAAGTAAATAATTTACTACGTGATATAAATGAAATCGATGCTATAGAAAATTATGCTATAACATCATCTAATCAAGATGATAATAATACCATAATTCATGAAGAAAAAACTTGTAATGAATCTGAAATTGAAAAAATTATTAAAGAAGAAGAAGAACCAGAAATAGAAACAGAATCAGAATCAGAAGTATATGATATATATAATTCTAAAAATAAACAAAAAAAATGGGATATGAAAGTTTGGTTTGATAGTTTGTGGTAAATTAAAGAAGAGTTTCTATCCACCATCCAATAAAATAAGCACAAGATGTTGCTATTATACCATTTATCATTGTTAAAATTCCATTTTTGAATATATTCTGTTTTGTAATTTTTGCTCCAAATGCTCCTACTAAAAATAATGTAATTGAACTTACAACACAAGTAATAATAAATATATTATTTTTGTTGTCATATTCTGATAGATACATTACCAAAAATACTAATAAGGGAATAGAACCAAAAATTATAAATGATATAAATGTAAATAATGCTTTAATAAAAATATCTTTTACTGTTTCTGCTTCTGGCAAATCTAATTCTAAAGTCATCATATGATTTATAAAAATTTCAGTATATTTTTCTTTTGATGATAATATACCAACCAATTGTATCGCATCTTCTATTTCCATGCCAATATATACATATAATTCGACTAACTCTTTTATTTCATGATTACGATGTGTTTTATATTCATGAGTTTCCTTTTTTTTTTCTGAATTGATATAATTCTTTTCAGCAGTTGAACTTAAATAATCACCAAATCCCATGCTTAATGCGTCTGCTATTAAATTCGAAAATCCCATAATTATTACAATTTTAGGATCTAAATCAGCTCCTACAGCAGCAGCCATTATTGCAAATGTTGTAATTACACCATCAATCCCTCCATACGTGAAACTTTTAATATTATGTGCCGCTTTAGTAGCATGCTCTTTTTCAATATGTTCAATTATTTCATCAATATTCATATTAATTTCAATATTAGAATCCATATTATCTATTTATTTGAATAATTAGTTTATAAATTATTAATAAAAAATTGATTTTAATTAATAATTTATAAAATAATAATGAAATCATTTAAATGTCCTGTTCATA
>Ga0310345_10001326_pt1 | contig 28100 bp, 27 predicted proteins | sample HC15DNA20500_MG_FD_204667 | JGI IMG/M metagenome (GOLD analysis project Ga0310345, IMG submission 204667) | Marine microbial communities from station ALOHA, North Pacific Subtropical Gyre - HC15-DNA-20-500_MG | ecosystem: Environmental > Aquatic > Marine > Oceanic | place: Pacific Ocean: North... | reverse complement strand
CCATCGCCTCTTCTTTTCCAAACATTGTTATTTTCCCCTTTCTTTTTTCATGTTTTTATAAATATTCTTAATTTTCTCCCCCTGCTCTTTCGCCGTTGGGGCAGTTGTTTCCTGCAGAACGTCGATTTTTACACAACTAGTGTCCATAAATATTTCATATATCAACCCATCTGGCCCATGCCGATTTTTCGCAATAAATATTTTCCCTTTGTTCGCTGCCTTGTCTTCCGTTGTTCTAGAGAGCGAAAAAATAAAGTCGGCAACAAAACATTTTGAAAAAGCCTCCGAGATAGATTCCATTGTGATAACGTCTGCATTTAAACCTGAGCGATTCGTCTGAGAGGCCGTCCAACAAGGGCATTTATATTCTTGCGCAATTGAACGAAGCTCTTCATATATAGACTCCAATTCGTGTCTTTTCTCACTATTTCTTGTATTTGGTCGTAATAAATCACCATAGTCGACAATTAACAAATCTGGGGATATCCCGCGTAAAGCCATCTTCTCTAAGTGCGCTCGAATCGTATCAGGTCTTGCAGATTTTGTTGGGTACTCTTTAACAAATAACGCGCCTTCAAGGTCGTGGACCGTTTCATAAATTTGTTCTTTAAATATGTGCAAATCTTTGAGCGGCACACCGGTAATGCAACTATCGTAGCGAGAGGCAATGGTTGTATCAGCCAGCTCCAAAGTATAGTGTATGACCGTCTTACCCTCTTTAACCGCTTGGGATCCCAAGTGTACAAGCGCGTGCGTCTTACCGGCGCCAGTGGGCGCAATAACAACTCCTAGCTCACCAGACCCCAAGCCGCCCTTGCATAGATCATCAATAACTTTCCAGCCGGTGGTTCTAGGGTTTCTAGTTGTAATAAGAAATCTTTTCTCGAAGTCCTTAAGGTAGTCGTACCCGACGTCGTTGTCCATACCTAACTTCATCGCGTTGTTGATTAGCGCTTGAATGTCTTCGAAAGAAGATTTCTGCAACAATGGCACAGATTTAAGAATCGCCTCTTTTAAAATTTGCTTTTTGCAAAAATCTAATGATGTTTTCTTAATGAATTCGACATCTTGAACTTCCGTTTTCATCAGGCGCACGTAATAGTCGCGTACCTGTTTTTGAATTAGTTCATTTTCATTGTTTAGGTGTGTCCTCAAAAGCGTTGTCATTATATTCAATGACGGATGGACTTTGTATTCCTCTCGGTATTCAAAAACTAGAGTAACAAACGCCCTAAGATATCCAAGTTCCAGAAAATTAACATCCATGACCTCTCTCATTTGATCTGAGAAGGCCCGGTCTTGTAAAATTAACTGGCAAAGATTTTCTTGAAAAGACTTGCCAAATTGTGAAAAATCTGATTTTTCAGCTTCTGAAAAATTCAATTTATTATCCGTTGCTTAACTTGTTAACATAATCATATAATACCACTGCTGCGGAAGACCCGATTGCCAGCTGGCCAATCATGCCCAGCATCGGCCAGATGGTCAAGCCACCAACAATACAATAGCCTAGGCACACGCCTTTGCAAAATCTAATAAGATGATTCATGACATGCTCCTAGTAATAAAGATCGTAGCAGTATGGTTGTTCAACGAACTCCCAGCCGCCACAGCCTTGGTAATCATATGATTCGCACCAAATATCTTCGCAAAGATAAGTATAAGAATCATTTTCAAAGGAAACGAACTCCCAAACACAGCAGCCATCACTGTAACAATAAGACGGCTCGAATGTGTATGGTTCAGGCTCATATTCGCAGACGTCACCGGCTGAATAATAAACAGTTTCCGCGGGAGGTTCATGAGCGGAGTGGTACCCGTGGGGGCCCACCATAACTTCACAGCCACAAAGCAAAAACAAAGATAATGATATAATTAATTTCTTCATACTTTATACTCTATCACTTTTAAGGCTGCTTGTCAATAGTTTTTTGATTTAAATCTGAAATACTTTTTTCCACTTCCTGCAATCGCATTTCCTGTTTGTAAAGTCCGTAGGCATAAAGCCCCACGCAACTAACAAGTAATATAACACTCCAAAACATAATTAATCTCCTTTTTTAATTTTTGATAATATATAACAATCTTGCGCACTAAGCCAAGTCGTCTCTCTGTAGGTCTCATTCGGCAGGCGCAACTTCACAAAGTGCTGGACATGGCCGGTAGTTGTGATTTGTTCGCCGATTTCTGATACGAAACCAACGCACTTAAGCATGCCTGCAATTGACTGCATTTTCCACTCAACTAGATCACCGACTTTCACTGATTATTTTTTCCTTTTGGGCGCGCGTGAGCTTTTTGAATTTATATTCAGCTTTTTGCGCTTTTGAGCGATTTTCAAAGTCTAGCCAAAAAATTAGTTTGACCGGTCGTCTGGTTTTAGTATATTTAGCTCCGCACTGCTTTGTGTTGTGCTCATCAACGCGCCGGGATATATCTGTAGTCGTTCCAGTATAGAAAGTATCGTCAGCGCATCGAAGAACATATAAAAACCAAGCCTTTTCACCGGCCTTCTCTTCTTGTGCGTGCCGCTGGGCGCTCTTTAGTAACAAAGCTCACCCATGTATTGCCACTCACAATAATAATAATCGTAACACCAAGCTTTTTCGCAGGATTGGCCATTAATATAATTAACCCTGTAGCAACATCCTTCATCACAATAATCAGCAATAAAGGGTTCAACCCAATCCGGTGGTGTCGGCACAGCTGCACACAACTTAACCGGTTCATCCACTGGGTAGCAAGGCCTTACACCAATTTCACACCCTACCATTACAATTAAAATTAGTAAACTAATTAATTTTTTCATCTTTTCCTCTTTTCACTCTCAACGCGCCTCTCTGTTCTTTGTAAGTTGCTTTAACCAAAACTTAATTTGCATCTCGTTCCACCCCTTAAGCTCATGAGAGATTGTCATATCTCTATCAATGACGACGAGGCCCGGCCACGTTGTTACGTTATAACCCTTTTGAGCGGTGGGGTCAATTATGCTAGCGTCGCCTGACAAAACGGGGGAAGACGTCATTTCAAATGAAGATGCCCATTCGTTAAGGTTCTCCAAGGTGGGCTGTTGCCCGTAATTATTTTGAAGTAAAATTGTCACCCAAACGACATCATCGTTTTCATGTGTATTTTGAATCTCTTGCGCAACTTCCGCGGCTTTCTTACAATAGTCACACCACATCGCAGAAAAATCGAGCACAATAATGCTGCCGTGGTGGTTATATAGCGACCAATCGTTTCCTGTTTGGTCCATAAAAGAAAAATTGCACGCGTGGTCTCCTATGTTGCCGCCGCACTCAGTCCACGTAATCGGACTATCATCTGGCTGCGAGCACCCCAGCGCTAGAAAGATTGAAAAAAGAAGCAGGGGGTGCCTCATATTTAAACATTTCATCTTGACCGAACCCATCGGCAGCGAGTTTCTTTTTCGCCTTTCTTATTTACTTTCGTGGTGCAAACTTCCTCGTATCTTTCATAGGGTTGTAGTACCCTGCGGCCGCTAGAAGGATATGGAATGTGGCACCCACCACAAAAAATCATTCCGGCTATTAATACAACAATCTTCTTCATCACATTTCTCCTTTGCTTGGTACGCTTGCTTGGACTTGAACCAAGGGCTACCACCTTATAAGAGTGGCGCTCTAACCTACTGAGCTACAAGCGCTTATTTTAGTACCAGGGGCTGGAATTGAACCACCTACCTCCGCCTCGTAACATAGATCCACTGCTCAAAACCCTCGCAGTGTTTCCACCTCTTTACCCAGTCAGCCACTACTTTACCAGCGGGTCGATCATCCCCGTGTTTGTCTGGTGTGCGGATCTTTGGTTTCCTACTGGGCGGCGCTCTTCCGATGAGCTACCCTGGTATATTTTTAAAGAACTGAAGCCATTATAGCATGTTCTTTTGAAAGATGTCAACCTTTTTTATATAAAAACGTCGTTACGACTTCCTCTGTTCGCCCACTAGTAAAGCAAACCGTTGCAACCTGATATGGGAATAAGGGAGTAGGCAAACTTAAGTCTAGTATAATACCACAGCCGTACGCAGCGTGTTGAACTAAGTCGCCAACTTCCATGCGCTGATTATAGCACAAAGGCGGCGAAGAGTGTAGAGAATAAGAATGGCAAGTCCCAGCCAACTTGCCCGCTGCTTAAGCAGCCCACCTTATATGTCAAGCTGCACCTTGACGACGCTATAAGGGACATTTTATTGGCAAGGGGCCTATTTGATTTCGACAGCAATGGGCTTAACTTCTGGCCGAGTTGGTACCACGACCGTGAGAAGTCCATTTTCGAAACTCGCAGAAATACTTGAAAGATCCAAGTTATCATCGTAGTTTACATAAGTCTTCTCGAAGCTCCGGCGCGCAATGCGACGATCCAATTCATCGTCGGTTTCTGCTCCTGTGCTAGCTCGGACAGTAAGGCTTCGCTTTTCTGGTTTAACCTCAATTGAGAGATTGTCTCTTGTAAAGCCAGCCAAGGCGAGTTGCATCACCGTATCTCCATTTTCATTCCGGAAAATGTCTGTTACGGGATATCCCTGCGTTGTCTGTCGCAATAGATTTGGGAAGGAATCATTAAAAAAATTGTCGAATACGTTGTCAAAGACGCGTCCTCCCAAAAGTCCGGGTCGATGTAGTGTAATTGCTCTAGTCATAGTGTTTTCTCCTTTTATAAGCAAGTTAAAGGGCCAAGCATCCCAATGGCAATGCTCTGCCTATAATATAATATAACAGTTTTCTCACGTTTGTCAAGTACTTTTATAACAAAAAGATCGAAAAATTGAAAACATCTCCATCCAGTTATAAACTGCGAATCCATCTTCAATCATCATAGCTTGTATGCCGGTCTTATTAAACTCAGGTTTAAAATCCTTTAAGGTCTCATTAATAAAACGTCGACCCTGTACGCTAATTGACGGTACATAGAGCTGCATTAATTTATAATTTTCGTGGATAACATCAACGTTGGCAACAATATTTGAATACGCATTAACTGGCTTTTCGACTTGTTTGCAATATTCAACAACATCGTCGATTGTAAAAGTTTTTTCTTCTTTTAGAAAGGGGAGCCTCTTTGCAACTGTTGGCATGCCCACGCCCGGGACGCCATCTAAATTGTCGCTTTTGTCTCCGACTATCGCACGGGCTAGTGCGAAATTGGTTGGGTGAATTCCGAACTTTTCCACTATCGCGTGCTTGTTCAAGACTTCATTTTGAGTTGGTCGGAATACCACTGTTGTATCGTCGCATAATTGAAAAAAGTCCTTATCACTAGAGACAATCACCTTTTGCCAAGAATCATAAAGCTTGTGATTAGCAACACATGAGATGATATCATCTGCTTCGACGCTGGCCAGCATAAGTTGAATGATTGGTAGCTCATTCAGCATCTCTACCAGCCTTGTCTGTTGCCAAACCTTATTCTTTAACTCCTCTTGCTCGCTTAAATTACGAATTGAGCGGTTCAAGCGAATTGGTTTACGGCCAGCTTTATAATTCTTGTTGATCGATTTTCTTTTTTTAGATCCTCCGGCGCCATCCCAGCATATAACAATTCCATCTGGTTTCGTTTCACGAATGAGTTTTTGCAGGATCTTTAAAAAGCCCATCAAGCCACCGATTGGATCGCCATTGAACGATAAGCTGGGGTTTACAATATATGCTCTAAAATACATATTTAGCGCATCGATAATTAAAAGTCTTTTATTTTTGTTCATGAGGGTTCTTTAAGCTATATGCGTACAAGAGTGACATGTCTCCAATGTCCCCATGGCGCAAAGAGCGGTTAGTTATTAGGGTTATAAATTTATTTTTCGCTACTGAGCGGCTCTTTAAGAACCTTTTCAGCTGTTTGTATGGTTTATCCCACTTGCGCGCTAACACGACGAACAAGGTGCCATTACGGCGCTTGTAGTGCGACCACGTATTGTCTAGCCAACGACCATAACTCGCATCGGAAAAGACGATTCGCGCCGGGCGCAACCAGTCCATTCCTTTAAAGCGAGATAGCGCGCTTAGAGTCGACCCGCCAGCGCTATGGCCTATTAATATAATGTCGTTCACAGCCGGTGCGCACACATTATATAAGGTGCATTTTGTTCTAAGCAGATATGATGGCTCATGATAGCTACCAATGACTCGAAGGGCTGACAAGACAAAATTAACAACGTAAGACTGCTTTCGGAAAACGCGACCTTGACGGCTGCGGGGGGTTTTTGTATTTTGCGACCATGGCATTTCCGGTACAATTAAAATAAAATTTCTCCCCTCATCTGATAAGATTTTCGCATTATATAATAGCCGACGCTTGAAGTCACGGGTACCGAAGCCGCCTAGGCCATGATACCAAAAAATCAAATCAATTGGCTCATTAAATCTCGTCGTTAAAGGGGCAAATATGATGTTATTTCTTGAGCCGTTCTTATGCTGGTGGTCTATAACGCCGTTTCCAGGCAATGGGCCAATATAACTCACGCCGGGTGGTGCTTCTCCGCGATCAACTGAGGCTTTATAAATGCACTTCCATAAATTGGCTGTTTTCTTATATACCCCCTGTTCGATGTGCGTACGCGACTCAACGTTCGTACGCGCGTAGCACACCGTCGAGAGTAATAGAATTGCAGTTACGGTTAGGGTTTTGCGCACTTTAAATGGCTACCTGCGACGTCGCGGTGATCGACGAGAGCGCTGCTTGTTGTTATTTTGTGGGCGACGAGAATTCATCTTGGGGCGCTTATGACGTCGTGTCGGCCTTTTTGCCTTGGGGCGCTTATGGTGCCGTGTCGGCTTAATCTTGTGCTTGTGTCGATTTGACCTGTGCTTGTGTGCTCGATTGCCAGACCGAGGATGGCGTCGGTCGCGAAAGTGGTGGTACCTAGGCGCCTTCGCGTGGTGTCGATATCGATAATTCGGAATACGACGGTACGTATTTGGACGACGCACATATCGGTAATTAGAATAAACCGTACGATAGTATGGTCGATAATAATTAACATAGACCTCCGGAGCGAAATAAAACAATTCCCCTTCATAGTATGTTGGAATGTGTGAAACATATACAACATCGAGTGGCATTACGTATACGCCGTCAGAATAGCAATTTGGCGTTACGTAGCCAAAACCGCTGGATAGAATAAATAAAATACAAATAGTCATAGTAAAAACTCCTTTGGTCCTATATTATTGCAATAAAGGTGCCAAGATTAGCCCCAAAAACCCTTTTTAGAATCATAAACCGGTTTTTTTGGAAGACGGTTGCGACAGATGGTCCTGTTATTAAGCCACCGGTCAAAACAAAGCAAAATAGCATTCTGGTGCGCTGGAAAGCCCCAATCAGCATGGTGCGTGGTTGAAAGGCCGCGCGGAAAAAGAGTGTCTGGCTGGCCTGCGCTAGCCAGATTGAGCATTAAATAAGTCATTCCATCATAGCCCTCGGCTTTAGAACCGGCGCTTGTCTCTTCCAGCTGCAACTTTCTAAGGCCGTCTAACAGTCTAGAGTACTTTTTCTGATTAGATTTGTACTTTTTAAGCAGCATCAGCGCGCTACAAATAACGTGTGGATTAGAGAGCTTGCCCTTGCGGTGCGCAAGAAGCCCATCAAACACTAAAAGCTCTTCTTGATAATCTTCAATGATATTTGTGTAGTCAGAAATTCTTGAACTATAGTTTGGGTAACTTGGGCGCCCCAGCGCTGCATATTGAAGCGATTTAGAGATGCCAGTTCCCGTACGAATCTTATGGGATTTAAACTTGTCTGCAACACCGACTGCTCTATATGCACTATAAATTCTATCTGCAGAGTTCATTACGGCGCCGGGGTTATCAAAAGTATTATAAAGTGCTAGCGCCTCTGCATCCGACCAAACTTCATAGTATACTGCCAAAACCCATGGCGGGATCGGCTTCCCTAACGCTGTTTCGGCTAGCCAATATTCCTGTCGAGTGTTGCCGTCCGCAATTACCTCGACACCTTTTTTGTGTTGCGCAGTGTCTTTCATATATCGCACAACGTGAACGTTCTGCAATGACCGCAAATTTTGCGATTGCGCAAACACCTTACTTTGCCGGTTTAGTCGACCCAGTGTGTTTCTTTGGCAATAGATAGGCGGCAGCTTTAAAAAATCAGCCATTCCCAACACTTTGACTTCGGGTGGCAGACTTGTACTTTTATTTTTGAGATATTTTTGCTTCATTGTTTTTCTATATTTCCTTTTAATATTAATGACGTTAACGTTGTTCATTCTTCTTCCTCGTAAAACTCTTCGGCGTTGCCAATTCGTTTATCGAACTTCATGATGACCTCTTCGTCCATGACGTCTAAAACTCGTTTTCTAAATTTAGGTTCTTCAAGTTTCTTTTTCCAACCCGCTGTTTGAAACTTGTCGGACGTGCCATCGCCATAATCAAGCGCAAACCATGCGCCACTGTTAGATAGAGATTGCGAGCCTTTAATCGCATCCAGCCAACTTTCTTCGTCTTGTACACCGACTTCACCTCCCCAGAGAATCTTAAAATTGCATTGGCGGCCTTGGGTGCCAAAGCGGCTCTTTTCAAGCTTTACTTTAACTTCTGAACCAATTCTAAAGCCTTTATCATCCAACACGAATGAGCTTTTTGCTTTCCGGCCGGTTAGCCAAATTCGCAAAGAATAAGCATAAATCATTGCCTTGCCGCCCGGGGTCATATATGGCGTTGTTAGTGTTTCGGACGGGGATCTTGTAATGTTTGTTTTAAGCTGATTCAAAACCAAAAACGTTGATTGGCTATTTGCAATCGGCACAGTTAGTTTAGACATACCCTTTGCTAAGATTCTTGCTTTAACTGCCATTGAAGACAGAGGGTTAAAGTCCCCTTCAACGTCCGAAACGGCGGGAGTTAAAGCGAGAGAATCCCAAATGAAAAGCATTTTGTTATCATTCGCTGACAACAAATCTTCAATGGTCTCTAGCACAAACTCAACCGATTGTGCTTGAACGTATAGTACCTTATCAACGTCACAACCCGCCTTTTCTAGAAAGCCCGGGTCAATAGCGGACTCTGAATCAAAGTAGATAACGTCGATGCCCATTTTTTGAGCGCTTGCTGCAACCTGCGCAGCCATGTATGATTTGCCCGTTGATTCCAGTCCAGCAATTTCTGTGATTTTCCCTATCGGGATGCCCGCGAGTTTGCCGCGGCACACAATTGAGTCAAGCCATCGAGAACCGGTTGGAATCCAATCCTTAACAACGGTTGGGCTGTCTTCATTTAAATTGTGCGCAACATTCATGCCAGCCTTCTTATTGATAATACTGCGCATGTCAGCGATAGACAGTTTTCCTGTCTTCTGTTTACTAGTTCTTGCCATTTTTTTATCCTGTTATGAAAGAATGGGCGTGCGGCAAACACCGCACGCCCAAAAAGTTAGGCGCCCATCAATTCTTCGAATGCCTTATCAACACTTTTAGTTTCCGAACTTTTAGTTTCCGAATTTTCTTTTGCAGAATATTTTTCAACTTGAGAAGAGTTCTCTTCCGGTTCGTCTTCCAGCAAATATTGATCTAACATTGCAGCGACATCCTCTGCTGATTTGCGCTCGAACAGTCCATCAAAGTCAGGAATGTTCTCAAGCAACTCAGCACAGCGCTTAGGATCCACATCTTCGCACAAGGGCGAATTTCGGCGGCGTGGTGTAATCTTCGTTTGGGGGAACGAAGCGCCAGCTGGTTTATCATATGCAATAACCAGATCCGTACCATCTTCAACATCTGTGATGTCACCATATTCAGGGTTTAGTACAAGTCTAAGGAGGGTTTCATATGCAGTCTTGCCAAAACCCCAAACTCGGACGCCTTCGTCTTCTTCTCCGCGCACCAGGACAGGCGCGAAAAAACGCTGACGAGTGAAGAGAGTTTTTGCTTCCCGAATGCTGCCTTCATCACCTTCGCGAAAAAGCTTTGTCGCTAGTTCACAAACTGGACAGTCATCGCCAAAATTCTTCTTTGGACAGAGGAAGCCTGAATTGTCTTTGCCAACGTTATAGTGGAAGTAAAAGTCCCGAAATGGGTCGCCGCACGATGTTGGCACAATGCGCAGTGTAGTTTCAGAAGCGATTGTTGGTCGCCAAAACAACTTGTTACCTTCCTTGCCGTTATTCTTAAGTTTTCCTAGTCGATCTTTAATTTTTTCAATATTTAAAGTCATGATAATATTTTTCTCCTTGTTATAGTCAAAATGGCCAATATCCCACTTTGCTGTTTATATCTTAACATAATTTTATCAAGCTTGTCAAGCTTTTTTAAATTATTTTTTCATTTTTTTGCACCATCGATGCATGAGCCTCACAAAAAACAAAAGACCCGCTATACTGAGTGGTGTAAATGCCGTACATCGCTTTCGCCTCATCTGGTATGATTTTTTGTTTTACTTGATTTTTAATTTCGTTCAACAGCGTGCCATCCTCATTCAAAACCTCTTCAGGTACAGCATAATAATACCTCTTATCTCTTGCTTTGTCAAGAGAAAAAAACATTTTTTCTTCGCCGGTGCCAGCGTCGGCAATACCAAGTGTCGACAAGCGAGTTGAAGGAATCTGCGCAGAAAAGGTGTCCATAATTGAATTTGTATTCTTAAACACACTTACCATGTGAAAAGTGTAAGCGATTGCTTGATTAATTTTCTCATAATATTCTCGCACCGGGACGTTACCAATAACTTTGGACATTGAAGAGTTTGAGATTATATACATTCGTTCAAAAACGCCCGAACGTGCGTATTCTTGAAGAACGCCACATGAGACGCTCTCTTGGAGCGCTTGTAGCTCGCTCAATAGCTCTAATTCCGGCTTTATGTATAGTACTGTAATCTTGCACCGGTTTGCTTTAAGGTGCTCTAAAACTCGCAAATTTGCCCCGGAAATTTTTCCGCAACTTGTGATAAATAAAACTTTTTTGCGTACGCCCTTTAGGAACGTGCGCACCTTGACAACGGGACATTTTGCTTCGTACTTTTCCGGATGATTTTGCTTTGGCATGTTAAAGCAGTTCTTACCCTTAAGACCGGTGTCGATTTTAAAAACTTTGTACTGTGGATATTGTTTAAACTTTTCTGCAATTGCGCAGCCAGCTTGTCCGACCCCTATGACATTCATCTTCTCTCCCAGTTACAGCTGCAACTCTTTCATTTCTCCGAAACTTTTTCCCACTTTGACTCCAACCATAAAATTTCCTAAGTCTGTCTCCGAAAAAGTTCTTTTCAAGTCTAACAAAATATTCATATCTTTTTCAGAAAAATCAATAATTAAAGAATCATGAATGCAGAAGGCGATGTGAGAATTGCTAGTTTTTATCTTTTCCCAGACCTTAAGCATCTGAGTACAGAATAAGTCTGCCGCAGTTGATTGAATGGTGTAGTTGAGAGCGTGATATTCGTCAGCTTCGATAGTTCTGTTGTAAATGGTGTGTACTTTGCCCCCATCCCAGTGAGACTTCAATATCAAGCCTCTATCATAGGATTTGCTGGAAAGTTTGTCTTGTGACTCGGGGTTGTACAGCCAAGCAAAGATTCTTTTCTTTGCCTCCTCTCTTGTCACCGAATCATGATATACATTCTTAGCATTCCACGTATGGATGTCTTCTTGCGGCTGTTCCTTTCCCAAAAGGCCCAGCAGTACTCGAAGTTCAGCAGCATTAAAATCAAACTCAACAAACCAATCGTTTTTTGGTTTAATGATTTTTCGAAATGACTTGTCCATAGTCAAGATTGGAAAGGAACCTTTTAAAGTTGTTAGCCTACCTGTTTTGCTGCCAAATATATTATATTGTATTTGAGGGTTTGATTTTTTTACTTTCTTAGCAAACTGTCGAACCCTATACTCATGCATGCGAGGGGTTAAAGTACTCAAGTCTAAATCTAATTTCCGCTTGCTTATTTCATACGAGATCTTTTTAAGATTCACAAGAAAATCATAATTTGCTGGCTTTTCGTATACATTAAAAATATATTGGGTTATTTTATTTTTGATCGCACAATAATCTAACAAAAATTGTTCCGGTACCATATCGTAAAAACAATGTTCATCTAAGTTTAACTTCGCTTCGCGCACTGAACGGTAAAATGCTTTAAGCTTTTTACGCACCGCCTGCCACTCATCCAACATAAGATCCGGGCAAACCTCATCAATTGTCCGACCCCCACAATAAAATTGAGCATATTGAACTGGCTTATCGCCGAGAAAATCTCCATACGACCACGTTCTTAGTTCTTCTTTGGACTTCGGCAAAGGTTTGTTAGTTAGCCGATTGCTATGATACACAAGAGGGCAGTTTCTTTTTTCGTCTAATATTTGAAAAAGCATTAATTTAAATCCGCGGAGTATTAGCCTTTACCTGTTCATTAATATACCGCAAAGCTGTGCGAAAGTCAAATCCTTTTTGAAATTTTATTGCTTTTTTTAGAATTTTAAAATGAGTATTTTTTGACCAATCGATGCGAGCCTCTTTTACTCGCAGGTTAAAATACGCGATCAGCCAAAATATTGCCCCATAGTTCGTAGCGTAACCTTCCCCAGTTATAATCTCTCGCTGGTCAACAGAGTACAGAGACTCTATCTCAGGTATCGGCAACTCGCCGATTCTGTTTTTCTGGTACGCGCACACGGTCCCTTTGACGCTTGTAACTGCTGGATATGCCAATCGATAGGTATCATAAAACTCTCTTGTATAAAGCTTAATACTGGGAACGTCTAACATAAAGGTTGGAAGATAATATTCATCATACAGATTATCCGGGTTGACACCATAAGCGCTCATGTATTTGCGCATGGGTTCCGAACCTAGACTGGCGACAAGCTGCCATGGCTGGCGCGCGTTTATGTTAAATCCAAATTTCCGCGCGGTGTTGACGTAAAAAGAAAAATTATTGTCGTTGAACCAGTCCCAGACCAGATCTAAATCGGTCTCGGTTTGGGTTTGGGTATTAATAAAAAGGCCACTAATTGCCGGGCTAACGTCACGAGATAAAAGATAACCTGTATATGAAAATGGTGTAGCTCCCGCAGTAAAATCTAAATATTTAAAAAAAAGATCCAAGAAATCCTTAAACGTGTGAAGCTTTTGTTCTCTATTCCCATCTTTTAAATACCCACCAACAAAAATATTATATATTTGAGCAATATAGCCATCATACTCTTGGTCAGTGGACTCCCACGCTGACTTCGGGTTGATTATTCCAATGCGCGTATCGGTGGACAAAGCCCCGGCCGAGGCAGCCTCGGCGTTGTAATAATTCCGAAAATCATTAAATGCGTCTGCAACAAAGTCGACCGCAAAAAGTGTATCCGAGCCAGGCGATTGTAGTTGACTCAAATTAACCTCTGAAAGTATTACAGCGTTGCCCACTGGGTCAGTGCGCCCAAAATAAAAGAGGTCATCTTGAGTAAAGTCGACGACGTTTGAAAATGATGTCTGTGGGCCGTGGTTCTGGGCGCGCAAAGAATCTAAAAATATACTTTCAGTGTTCCCGGGCAGGCTTAAGAAATCAAACATAATTATTTACCCTCCGCTTTGGACTAATAGTCGTTTTTAACATGGCGTTTCGGTCCTCCAGTACTGGCGGTTTACAGTTGTGGATCCAATTTTAACCTTCTTTTTCACGAACCAGCCCTTGCCCCATTCCTTTTTACAATCTGCCTTGGTCGCTTTATCTCCTATGTAGAAATTAATTGGCCAATCAGTAAAGCAACCCGCGGCCGATTTAGCCGAATTATGTTTATCGGGATACGAAGGGTGTGGGGGCTCGAACGGCGGGGCCTCGTCGGACTTTGGCTCCTCTTTAGGAGGATCCTTTGGTGGCGCCACCTTGGCCGCGGCCTTGACGCCCGCTTTGTGAGCGGCTTGTTCTAGCGATTTTGGATCGGGGGAGGTCGCGGCGAGGTCTTTTTTATGTTGTTTTTGAGCTTCTTCATATGCCGCTTTCTTTTTTTCTTCCTCTTTTTGTTGAGCTTCTTTCAACTTCTGTAGTTTAGCATAATCCTTCTGCGCAGCAAGGTGCCCAGCGGCGGAACCGGCGGATAGGGGGTCGGCGGCCGCTTTGGCTTCGCTCATGCACTGCTCTGTGACTTCTTCACAGTAGCCCTTTGCCGCGGCCTTCTTAGCTTTAGCGTCCTTTGTGATCTTATCATCATGCTCTTTTTTCGCTTTCTCCATTTTTGTTTGGTAGACCTGATGTTCGCTTTTTGGACCACCGGCAGTTGCTGGGTCGATGACGGTAGTAGCCGGTGGTTTGCCTGCTTTAGATCTTCCGAGTGGGTCTTTGCCGTGCGTTACCCAGATTGCATCTAAAGTCGTGTCAAACTTGCCACTTTCTAATACTCCCTCAACTTTATGAACTTGATAATAACCAGACATATTTAGTTCTTTGGCAGTTTGCTTTCCAAATCCAATAAGATCTGGATTTATGTGCACTAGTTGGCCGGGCACGAAAAAAGGAGCGCCGATCACGTCGACTGCGCAGCGATAATGATTGGCCAATTCGCCGTCAGAAGCTTCACCTTCACGCTCAATAACTGCCTCTCTCAGGCCGCTTTGGTTAGATCTCTTAAAATTAAACTTTTTAACTGGGCCGTGGTCTCTTCCTAGCCCCAAGTGTAACACCCCCAATTTCGCGTCGTCTTTCGCATCAGAATACAAAAATCCGGGGTTGTTAGACTCAGCATAAACAAACAACACCTGCATTAGATCTTCCGAAGGTTTCCAGTTAGACGCAGGAGGATTGCCGCGCAGGTCGGACGCCTTTGTTCGCTTGCCACGTGCTATCACCGCCTTTTTGGCTTTCGTTGGAAAGGTGAGAGACGACATTTTCACATTCATTGTCTTTGCCGCGGCATCAGTAGCTACGCAATCGCGGCCCATCGCCGCTAAAACAAGTTGCGACGTCGCATCTGCGAGAAACTGGCGCAGTGGCCACTTTGGCTTGATAGGCGCCACAGCGGTGTCAATCCACCATCGCATAAACAAATTTAAAGAAATTGGAACGTCTGCTATGTTGTGACTGAACGGGGATTTCGCTTCAGCGCGTGGGTCTTGCCACTGAACAGGTCCGAGGGCGACTGTCATCCCTCCGCCACTTTGATTTTCAGCCCAATATTGAGCTTCGTGGTTTGTCAATGTCTTAAGTGCGGTCTCTATAAGGTCTCCAAAAAGAAAGAAGTGCACGCGGAGATCCTTTTCATTATTCGATCCCTTCTTGGCAGAGAAGCCAGTTACCGCGTTGGTTGTGACTTTTTTTCTTTCTTTTGTTTTGCGCGCCGTGCCTACATCGCCAACCTTATTCACGGCGTTTTGTGTAATGCCCTGTAATTCTTCTGCCCCTGAGCCCATTCGGGCGCGCCCTATTTTCAAAGCCTTTTGGCGCTTTATTCCAGCGTCGCCCTTGTTGGCGCGCCCCATGGCCTTGCTCTTGTCCCCGCTAGCCCATTCCTGCTGGGTTACTCCAATCTGTTCTTGACTAACGTCCACATAAAAAAGGCGGCCGCCGCCTTCGGCTAGTAGCTCAAAAAACTCTTCTATAAACATCTTATAGCGGAGAGTCATAACTTGTGCAGATGCGTCCTTAAAAGTCTCGACGTTGTTGCGTGCATTGCTAGCGTCGGCAAATGCGGCCTTCGCCTTTGCGTCGGCATCGATGTTCTTTTGAGAGGTCCAGCCGAACCACGGGTGGGATGTCGCCTTCTCCTGGTTTAAGCGGGCGTTTGCCCGGTGCATCTTGTTCCGGGCCGAATCAAGCTCTTGATCAAGTGCTTTGAAAGCTTTTTGGCTTTCCTCTCTCATATGGTTGGTCATGGTCTTCTCATCAATCCAGAAAATATCCATGGTTGGGCTCATAAAGGCGCCCTCAATTGAGCCGACCCATGTAGTTTCAAGTTCAATTGAGCCGTCCTGTTTAAAATTGATGTTGTGTTGGTTTATGTCCAAAAAAAGCGTATAACCTAGCGAGTTGACCAAGTCGAGCATTTCCGATGGCTTTGAACTGTGCGACATAGCGCCAGCGTTTGTTTTCCAGCCAAGGTGCACCTTGACTCTATAATAATTCGAATTTCTTGTGAACCCGGGCAGGTGTTTTTTCATGTTCTTTCGAAAATCTAGCTCGTGTTGAACGGTCCAACTCTTGGGAACGGCCGGGGCGCCGTGCGTGCTGGTCGCCTTGGCATCGAAGAGATTCTGATAAGGCTCCGTCCTGCTGACAACTTTTTGCTCCAATGCAGTGTTGATTTGTTTTATCGTTGGTGGGGAGCTAGCATCTTTTATTTCTTCACCGCTGCATGACTTTCCATATCTGATTAGATCTAGCCACTGGACGTTCTCGCACTTCTTGCGGCCGCCCTTGTGGGAGAAAGTAAACGCCTTGCCAACAAGAGCTTCTATGTTTTGAAAGTGGATTGTCATTTTCGCTTTAAGCACTTTCAAATTTGCAGGATTCGATGAATCGTGCTCATAGCTAAAGCTCTTAAGACCAACGGCCTTGGGTCGACCTACACCAGATTTACCTATTGCTTCTATGGTTTGGAGGTCAACGTTGTCGGGAAACACAAATTCAATCTCGTCGACCTTGTTGCCGCGGCTGTCATACAGCGCTTTAAAAAGTCTAAAATTCGGCACCATTGAGCTTATTTCAAGTGGTGTCATTTTCAAATAATCTTCTACTTTGCCGCGCCTAGTCAAAGAATTCAGAATAGACCCGGGCTCCCCTGTAACTCGTGCCAGTTCCTTATAAACGTTTGAATTCATAGCGGATTTAACGGCTGGCGTGTTTTTTATCACTGACATGTGATCTGTTAAAAAGCACTGCTCTTCAAACTGTTGTGCCTTGGCAGCCTGCAACTCCGCGTTAGCTGGTTCTTTTGGCGGCGGTGGTTTAATATCGGCCATTAGTTCGAACTGCCCCCTATAGACCTAAATAAAACAGCACCCGATCCAACGGCGCCGGTATGTGTATTATATCACCATTTTTAACATGGGATTCTGTTGGTGTCTTGTTAAACCAAGCAATAACCCACCACATGTTTGACTGCCCATAATGTTTATAGGCTAATTTATAAAACTTGTCGCCAAGCCTCCAAGTGTGCTCGATAAGCGATAAATTACCAACTTGCTCTGCTGTCATCGTAGGAAAGTTGGGGGTAGTATAATGTGATATGTGCTTAAGCCCTCGCTTTTTAAACGTTTTCTTGTAAAGTTCTTCATCATTGAACCGTACGGCTCTTTCATCGTATCTAGAGAACGGCATTATTTACTCTCCTTTTTGTATTTCATTCTGAAACCTGATTCTGTTTGGCCTCATCAATTATATTCGGGTGATCGATATCTGACTGACCAGATACCGGGGTTTCCGTTTGTACTACCGATTGTCCATAGACCATCTGCCCAACTGCATGTAAGTCGCCTTTGCCGACGCCTTCAGCTTTTGTATTGGACGAATAAGGAAAGCCGGAGGCGCCGTCGCGCCACGATCCCTGTGACCATCCCAAATTGTGTGTGTGGAAAACGTGAAAAGTCAAATCAAGCTGCACTGTTTTTGGCAATAGGTGATTTGGGCCCATGTCAAAAAAGCCCTCTGTATCAAACACCGGAGCGTATTTAACTCCATCCACCCGGCCGTATAGGCCGCCGCCGGTGCTCGTATCTTGAATAAGATTTGAAAATTTAATCTGCAAAATAGGAGGCGCCTCCAACACCGCGTCTTCGCCGTCGTAGGCGGGATACATATAAGTCATCAACCTGCTACAATTCGCTAAGTTCTGCTCTGCCTCTTTCACACTTTGAGAAACAACCTTCCAGCCAACTGTTATCACTCTTTGGACTGATTTAAACGTTTCTATGGGATCCATTCTCCCGTATACCGACGTCGATTCCCAGTCTGTTTTGTAGTCATCAGAAAAACTTGTTAAAAACGCGTGAAACGCAACTTCATTTCCAGAAGGCACGTGCTTTATGTTGATCGTAAGACCCTTAGCTTGAGCGTACGCCGAAACAGAGTCTACGTACGTCAGTGCTTCATCGGTGCCCGCGGACTCCTTTGCTTCTGAAACTATGCCATCTACAACATCTGCCATTATACTTTAATCTCCCATTAGGTTAATTTCGCTAAATTATATTTATTGCTTAATACCGCATTCACGGCTCGGCCTAATTCACGCTCATTAAGTTCAATTACAATAGTTTGGCCGCCGCCTGCAGCACTGGTACTGCCAGCACCGGCGCCAGAGGTGGCGCCTTCGCCACCTTTAATCTCTTTGATCAGGTTAACCGCCATTTGCATTGGCTCAACTCGCGCCTCTGCGCTTGATCGTGTTAAATCGGACATTGCCCTTATTGTGTGTGTTGTTGCAGCTAGCACTTTGGCGTTCAAACCCTTTGTCGATGCCATTGCGTCGACAGTCTTTCTGATTGCCTCAAACTTCGAATCATTAAACTCGATATCGTCTGCTGCTTCGGCCATTTCTTTGATCGCATCGACCATCATATAGACAGCGCCGACCGTAGCGTAAGTTATGTTCCCTATCCCTAGAAAAATATTGCCCATGGCCTGCAGGTCTTCTGTTGATATTATCTTCAGAGCTAATCCTAGCAAAAAGACACCGCCAGCCATGGCCACTAGGGCCAAAGCTGCAAAGAAGCCCGCTAGCGCTAAACCAATTGCAGCGAGGGCCATAATAGAAAGGGCCCCGGCTACTTTCAGCACCACTTCGTGATTTTCAATCAATAGAGCAATAAGCCCAACAATAGAATCGATTATCGCAGCGATTGCATAGCCAATTGCTGCAAACGCGAGGCCAACAAGAGCGGCGCCTAGCGCAATTAAAAACAGCGGGCCTGCAACCAAGCCTATCGGGGTGGCGGCGACGCCAGCGGCAATGCCAAATGCTGTAATTGCTGGCGCTCCGGCCCAAAATGCCACCCCTAGTAGAACCATAACAGCAATAAGCGTGATGCCATTAGCCCCTAGGCCCTGCATCGAGCTAGCCAAAACGGCAAGACTTAAAACAATTATTGCAACGGCAACGCCGCCTGCTAGAATAGCGGCGGCCACAGCCAATATTGGGGCGACGGCGGCGCCTGATGCCGCGCCAAGAAACGCTGTAGCTTTAGCCAGGAAGCCCTTACCGGCCGCGGCTGGGACGTCGACGGCAGGACTAGTGCCGGTGACAAGATTCAAAACTGTTGTTTTTGCTGCTGCCATAGCTGCCCAGAATTGTAATAGCTTCATGGCGCCCCATATACCTATTAATGTATACATAACTGGCTTGCTTGTTAAACCCAGATTGGAGATTGTCTGAACAAAGCCGCGGAAGGTATCAACCAGTGGCATAAGCGCGGCGGATAAATCGTTCAGGATTCTCATCCACTGTCTGCCCATATCACTATTAGCTTTCTGTTCTGCTGCCAATTTTTCGGCTTCTTTTGCGGCTTCTGCTTGTTTTGCGGACCACGCGTCGATGCCTGCTGCCCCGGCGCCAAAGACTTTGCTAGCCTCTTCTACGGACATGCCCGCGGCTTCTGCAATTGCCTTCTTGCCATAGTAGCCCATAGTCGCCCACGATTGGCCCCCTTGTTCAACGGCGCGCGCAAGCATTCTCACGCGTTCGGTCGGGTCTGTTGTTTCAAGCATTTCCAAGGAGTTTAGGTAAGGCCCACCGAGCATTGCGTTTAATTGACCAACTTTGTCGGCGGCGCCTTCGAACGTATCGAAACCTTCTGTTATTTTTAACAAAGTGCTGACTTCCATGCCTAAACCACGAGCAGTCGCTGCAGTTTTCATGAAAATATCTTTTGCTTTCTTGCCAAATTTTGTCAGGGCGCCTGCGTTCGCATTCCAATCGGCTATCATCTTTTTTGTTGATACGCCAATGGCCTTGCCTAGGCCGTAAAACATTACCTCCGCATCTTGAGCTTGTTCGATTGTATAGCCAAACGAGGTTTGCATGTTCTGAAGAAGTTCTGCTGTTGCATCAGTTGACACTCCGACGCGCTCCATTCCGCTGGTGAAATTAGCTAGCTCATCGCCCGCTTTTGCAGACATGTTCGCAAACCCTGAAAGGCCCTCGTAGAGGCTCTGATTTGCTTTAACCGTATCTTCTAGTGAGTTATTAAGATGCTTTGTATTTTTCCATTGGCTTAATATTCGATCATCCCACTCCTTGCCCGCTCCGGTGGCCGTCCGAAAACCAACTTGCGATTTGTCCAAAGAACTCACCATCTTAAGCATCATGGCGCCTAGAGCAAACGCTTTCTCCTTCATTTTGTCGGCAGCAGAAGCGAACATGTTGACTCTGTTTTCTGCGCTAAAGAATTCTTTCGCCGCGGCGGCTATGGTTTTGGCCCAACTACCGCCTAGCCCTTTAAGTTTGCCCATTTTTGTAAGGATGTCATTGGACGCGTCTCTTATGCCAAGCATCGAATTAAGAGTGCCAGCTATTTGCTTAGCAAGATCTTTTGTTAGCGCTTCAATTTTTTGTAGATTTTTCATTCGTTTGATTTGCGCGCTGGTGATCTCTTTTTCGGTTGCTAGCTCCTCTTCTGACATCATCGATATCTGTAAGTGGCTTTCTTGTATTTTTTGTATTTCCTCTAAGCGCTCTTGCGCTGCAGCGGCTGTCTTAAGGCCGCTTTCGACCTGTGCTTCGAGAATGTCTGCCTCACGCTCAAGAGCGTCAACTAGTTCCATTCGGTCTTCTTTGGCCATGGTCATCAACTGAAGGCGCTGTTCATACTGCGCGATTAGATCTTTCTGGGCTTCTAGAATTGCGGCCGAGTGATCATATTCCTCGCCAATAAGGGCATTATATTCCTTGGCTCTTGCTATGCGCGTTTCAACGAGTCTGTTGTGCTCTTCCTCAAGCGCATTGATCTCTTGCTTCATGTCAACCTTGTCGGCCATTTATATATTATGCTCCCCTATTTGAAAGGCCACTTCAAGCCAGTTCTAAGCTCGAACCCGGCGATGGCGCTGTCTAGTGCGTATTTGCTTCTATAAGTCTTGGAATCATCTAGGCCAAAAGTCCTATAGGCTTCCATATATCTTTTTTCCGCGGCGAGGGCTTTCGAGAATGCGTCGACTTGCTGAGTCGTGCCCTTAACTTTTAGCGGAAACGTAGCAGGGCCGCCAAAAGTCGTCTTCATGACAGCCTTTACCAAGTTGCCGAACATGTTTAAATAACTCTCTTCTAGCTTTTTGTCCTTTGCTGCGTTCAAATCAATGACGGTGGTAGTCATTTTTTCTTCAGTGACATTTTGCATACAAATATCTCCTATTAGTACAATAGTAATTAGTTATGTGGGGGAAAATAGAGAAAAGTGTTTTATTAACTATCGAGAGCGGCGGCGCGCTTTGTCCATTTCGTCCTTCTCTTCCTCAAACTGTCGGGTTAAACGGTTCAAAAACCACAGTCTAAGCATGGTCGGCAAATTATAAGCTTCTGAAAAACTCCAGCCGCCATGATATTTTAGAATGAAGAACTGCTCGTATACGCTCTCAATGTAGTTATCGTCTAGGCCAAAAAAAGTCCGTCGTAAACGGAACCTCCATTTCTTGCTCATAGCCGCAAGATGTACACGAAAAGTCTTGAGTTAGATCAACGTTAGGAGTGACATGGGACATGGCATCGCGTATATAACGCGAATCCATCGCTGGCATGTTACTGATAAAGTTGTTAATAACTTGTCGATCTTCTGTACCGTCGACTGAAAGAATTATCAGGCGCAGTTGGTCTGTTAGAAGAGCCTCTTCCGCCTTTTTCCTCTTTCGTTGCTCTGATAGGGCAAGAAGTTTGCGTTCATCGGACCCTGCCATCAAGCGCGTTTCTACGCGTACGCCAGACTTTGGCAAAGGAATAGCAAATTTGCCATTGCCTACCTCTTCAACCTTAAAGGGTCCATGATCTGTGCCGTCTTTGACGACAGCCTCGTTCAAGTCAAATGAGAAATCACTGTGTGTCGCGCAAACTGGACATGTAACTTTTGTTTCGTAGTTGGCGCCATAACCTGTAATTCGTGCAGCAACCAATACCGCGTTTTTGTCACCAATAAGCAGCATTTCTGGCGTGACCTTTTTATTAATAATCACATTAGCAAGAAAGCGGTCAATGGCTAGCCCTTTCTTAATCAGAGTTCGCGAAGATAAAATATCTTCATCTTTTGCAGTCATATAGCGAATTTCTAAGGTATCCACATTGTGCAGCGGGTGTCCTTCGGGGTAGTATCTGCCACCAGACGGCAAATCAACAAATTCTGTTGGGGTTGCAAAATGAAATGGAGTCTCTTCATCTTTTCTAATTGTTGGAATAGGGGGCGGGTCGGCTGCCTGTGCGGCGCCGATACGGTCGGTGTTGTTTCTAGTTGTCATGGTACCTCATTGAAAGTAGTAAGCTTGTGTTGTGTTTATTATACAACATAAGTGGGGTGTTTTTAAGCGCTTGTTAACACTATGCTCGTGCTAGGTCGTTGGTGCCTCATTAGTGGCAATTACTGCCCAGTCGTAACGAAGTTCAAGCTCGATCTCTATCATGTCTTCCGAATCGTATGATAGTTCGCCATACTTGACAGATTTAATAAACGGGTTATGCAATGTCCATGTTTCGATCACCGCTGCGTCGGTTAGGTTATCGCTAGTTGGGCCTAATTGTTTAATATATATCTGGGCGCCCAGGGCATTGACCGCGCCAGCCTTAGAGACCGTGGTTCCGCTGCCTTCGCTGTACTGCATACCTGTCTTGGTTGCCTTTTCTCCCGTGATTGCGCCGGGGAGTGGATATCCGGATTTCTGCAGAACGTTATACAAGATTCTACTAGCGTCGTTGCTGCCGCCCGGGTCGACGATTGTAACTGAGATATTTTCCCATTTAACGCGTCCCGGGTATTTAAAAGTGTGATTTAAAAATGTGTGGTCCGCATCTTCCATAGACCATTGAGGCTTTGAGGCCTTTTTCACAAGATATTCGTGGACCGTGCCTTGGGCCAATCCGCTCAACAAAAACCGATACTGGCGCTTCGGCTCCATAATACTCTGTGCCCAATATGGCATAATTTCTTCCTCCTAATTATAATTAGTTTAATAAATCAATTTTTCTTCTTTAATCTTCAAAAGCTGCGCCAGTATTCGTAATTACGAAATCAAGCGCAATAAACTCAATGGCTCGCGCGGGTTTCAAATAAATTTTAGCATACAAAATATTTCTATCCACTAAATCCGGTGTTGTTGTAGTTTCGTCCAAAATAATTTTAAAATCAGACAATCCCAATCTCGTCTGAACTGAGCTTAAAAATGGTCCGGCCTGTTGGGTAAATCGGTCCCATGTTGCAGAAACGTTTTGATCAAACAATATTGTTGCTGCCATTCTAGATATCTCTTTCTTAATATAAATCATCAATCTGCGTACGTTAATTCGATCAAGAGCTGATGGCGTAGCTTGTAGCGTTTTCTGGCCAAAAATAACAATACCCTCTGCCGGGAAAGAAGCAATCGGATTAATATTTGCTTGATAAAGTGTGTCTCTCTCTTTAGAAGTTAGCTGCTGGCGTACGCCAATAACTGGGATGCCTGCTGCTCCGCCAGTTAAACCGCCGCGAGTAAAGCCCGCGGGAGCAAACCAAAGTTCCGAAGATCTTTCTGAACTGGCCATTGCGCCGAGAGCCACAACTGAAGGCGGTACCCACAATTGGGTACCTTGGATGGTATCTCGAATCTGTACCCATGGATAGAATGCGCAGCCATAGCTGGAATTAAGGCCGCGGTCGCGCATTGAAGTTACCGCCTGAGATACAGTCTTCACGCGAGTGGCCTCATCGTTGGTCGATTCTGTAGAAGGCGTATAATCATTTTCGATATCAATAATTGCTAGTGCGTCGCCGCGCGACTCGCACGTGTTAATCAAATGACTGGTCAGCCCTGTGTTAACACAACCCGGAATCGCGGCCAAGTTAAACTCAATCGCCTCCGGATCAGAAAGACTATCAATGGAGCGCTTAATTGAATTATATTCATAGCTAGTGCGCTCGCCTGAGCCGATAGCGTGGTTGCCAAAAGGCTCTTTTTCAGTAATGTCTACACCATCAAAACCGCCAGCGAAAACAGTGGTAAATTTATCATAACCATGTTCCAAGACTGCTTTATATGAAGAGCTAGTAGCCGTAATCGATTCTTCCAAGGTGCGCGAACCGGAGACATATACCACTTGCTGCAGCGAACCTCCAGACGCAACCAAATTATCTAATGTGAAAATCCACATATGCTCTGTCGAGACGTCCGCCGTGTGGCTATCCAAGTTGCCCGGGAGAGCGCGGCACATTTCTGCTACACTTTCTTCAAATCGAGTTGAAGTAGCAGTTCTATGTACAGAGGCGCCCCAGTAGGCGTCTTTCGGGCTAGACAAGTTAGTGTCAGCGCTACCAGAGCGAAGTTCTATCGCCGGGAACGGGAAGGCACCAGTGAATGCGGTGAGACCGCCGAGTCCTGCGGAGACGATGTGGGAACCAGAGGGTCCAAAATCAATGCCGCCCACCGGGTTGTTATCGGCAGTTGGGGTCCAAGGGAGATCTCCTTCCTCGACAAAACTGTTTGCTTCGGCGGTGGCTGCACCCGACTGGTGGGTTCCTAGGGCGAAAAAGTCGCACGGGTGCCCAGCTGCGCCAGACAGAAGAGAGAAGCCCTTAAATCGCAATGGGCCGTAAACGCCAAACGGAAGTGCCGCTGCGGCTTCAGTGCCAGCTGCGACCTCGGGTGCCATATCAACCCTTATAAACTTTGACATGTTGGGGTAGTTGCCATATAGTCTATAACGTTTTTCAGTCTCATCCCAGGCTGTATATCGATCACCAATTTTACGCCCAATATAATTTTGCGAATTGGGGTTCAAGCTACACTGAGAAAATCGTTCCACAACTTGCACCGCTGCGTCTTTATCGCCGATCTTTCTAAGGACCACCGTGAAAGTGCCATATGGATCATAATCATTTTGGGGGGCTTTAATATCTTGAATGGAAACTTTGAGATTTCGTTGTTCCCACTCGCCTGTATTCATACAGACTAGTTTAAATAGTTTTTTCGGAGAGTTATATACATTAAAATTGCCGGGTTGGCCAAGATCTTGCGAAATAAACCAGCCGGTTTTTGGCGCTTGCAGGCCCATGCCAAAATCGGCGCCATTAGCTGAGCCGCTTTCCAAGGCCAACAAGAAAGCAAATCGGTCGGTCGAAGTTACTGCATCTGTGACTGCTCTTTCATATGTTTGACCAACCCAGTACGTTTTTGACGCGTCGCTGTCAGTAATATTGCTATTGGTTAATGTCGGGTTTGTGTTTGCTACTTTGCGGATGTACCTATCCGAGGACCGGTCAAGATTGAACATAAACTTATCCGCAGTGTTGCCGCTGCCATCAGTGGCCTCAAATGTAAAATCGCCGTTTTCATTGCCAGCAATGAGCGCCGCGGCAGAAGAGGTTGTGGCAGATGTATTGCGGAGGTTGCCTTCCAGTCTCACGCTGCCAGTGGATACGTAAACAATTGCCGCCAACGCGCCAGTAAGCGCTGTCGCTGCCGACGCAGAATTGCACATGAAAATCCCAAAGGCGCCATGGTTTGAAAGCGGGTCGACAGTTGGGGTACCCAAATTCCACCCTGCTTGACCTGCGGTTGTTGCTTCGCTGTGTTCTGCGCCGAGAAGGCGCACAAAATTAATTGGTGAATTATTTCGCAGCCATGCTTGAGCAGCATATGCGGCATATGTTGGGGCGGTATAATTTCCGTCTCTCCAGACATCGCCGCCTTGGCCGCCAGGAATTGGGTTTCCAAAAGTGTTAATAAAATCTGAAAAAGAATCAACTCGCACTGGCCGAAGGGCGGGGCCTCTTTCTGACCTGCCAATAACTACCGGGCCGATTCCGGATGGGGTAGCTGTTAATTGTGAATTATCAATCTCATTAACGAAAACTCCCGGGGATACAAACTTAAACTTTTTAACTGACATTCTTTTTCTCCTTCAAGCGATTATTTCAGGAATGGTGTGCATTCATTTTCTCTAATAAATAGTAACTTACCAATCCAAAAACCAATTATTCTCGATAAAATCCATCTTTTCCAGTGTGTTCTGGAATATCGCCCAAAACCACACGTTCTCTGGGCATTTTAACTTCAACCGCATTTTCTCTGATCACTATTTTTGGCGTTTCCTGGTTTTTATCTTCTCCAATTAAATACCCCAAAACCTTAACTGAGATTTTTGTTTTGTAGGTGCGCTCTTCCGTGCTCATTGAATTTACATTATCTTCTTGCGCAAAATCAGACTGAATAAAAGCTTCGAAGCGATGTCCGTCCTGACTCACTGTGACGAAGTTTATTCCGCCAGTTTTCGTGATAAACGGTGTTACAATTTCATTCATCTGCTGTTGGTATTGTGCCATAACACTAATGTTGTATGTGACGTCAATATAAACAGGCATTGGCCAGTGCATAGTCTGGTATACCACTTTCTCAGTTGGTATCAGGCGCCCGAGCGAATCCCGGTGCGGGAAGTTAGCTTGGCTGCGCTTGTCAAGTTGGTGCGCATTTGCGAAATTTGTTGTTTTTTCTTGATTTATTTTTCTACCAATGACAATTGAGCCCTTCCTGTAATCGCTATTGGGTGGAACGTGTCCCCAGAAAGCGCCCTTTCGGGCCGGGTCTTTTGCAACTGTTTCCCGCTCAAGAGAAATCATGGGCAAGACTAGTGTGCCACTATCATCTCGCAAATCTTTATCTGCTTTTGCCTTATGTGCGCGCTCGGATATGACCCAAGAGACTGGCACTTTGCGCCATCCATCATTTGTTGTGCAAAAAACGTTTAATCTTTCATCCAGCCATGTAAAAGTTGCGCGGTCTATGGTCTCAATTGTCGACGGCATTATTTCTATTGTTTTATTCGCCATTAAAAGTACCTTTGCGTGCCTTAATACACTTTGCTTCTATTTCTATTTTATGATCCGCTTGTCCAAATAGGCGCTTGGGCTCGTTCAGGGTCACAATTTCATAATAATCCTGACCATATTGTACAAAGTCGCCTTCGCGTACAAACAAGTCCTGATCCTCTGTTAACCGGCGCTTGTGAAAGTGAATAACAATTGAGGGGCGTTTGTCGATACCAAAATTTGTGGTTGTCGTCTCAAAACCCTCCCACACAACAAGAGCATAAACCCTTATTGGCGGTAAATATGTTTTTTCAATTGCCTCGCCATAAAGCGAATGAAAATTTGTGTGTTCTATGCTAATCGGGAAATACAATATCTGCTGGCCGATGACAGTCTCAATCAGTTCATCATTAACTTGCTTAACAAGGTCGCGCTCTTTCTCCCCCAAGAACATTGGAGGTGGGGGAGCTGCAGGTTGTGACCAATTATTATCATCTTTTGCCATTTTTTACCCAACAATTACTGGAAGTGGGATTCTTTCCTGTATTTTATTAGTTGATTCAATTAGAGCGACGTCCCCTTCCATAAGTTTTTGATACGTAAGCTCGTCAAGCACTGTCTTAAGTTCTTCTCGCAGTTTTTCTTGTTCCTCTTTTGCCTGCGAAAGCAAATCGGAAGCGTTCAAGGTCACTGAGTCACCCGGGATTGGTATTGTCGCAAATTTTCCGCGGGTTTGGCCGAGCATCTCCTTGCACACAGCCAAGGCAAAGCGGCGGATCCACTGCTTACCAATTGAATTAATATTAACAAATGGAATGTTTTCAAATGGTAGAGTGCTCATGTTGTTAATGCCATCAATACCAGAGTTTTTATTTTCCTCTTCCTCTACCCAAGCATCGCTTTGTACAAAAAACTCAACCCAAAACGTACTAGGGCTGCCAATTACAGGTCGAGGATAAAGTCTTAGGCGGTTGTTTTTAAGCTCGTATGAATAGTGAGAGTTTCTTGTATAAATCGCGTCTTCAAAAGCCATGGCTTGAAGTTTGTTTTGCCATGGCGGAATTACCTCAAAGGTGGAATCATCGGCAAACTGTCCATAGCTAGCTAAGTCGCCAACTGTATTGAGACCACCATAATAACCATAAAATCTCCACATGGCCTGTGGGGTCTTATAAAAGAC
>Ga0310345_10001325_pt1 | contig 28112 bp, 27 predicted proteins | sample HC15DNA20500_MG_FD_204667 | JGI IMG/M metagenome (GOLD analysis project Ga0310345, IMG submission 204667) | Marine microbial communities from station ALOHA, North Pacific Subtropical Gyre - HC15-DNA-20-500_MG | ecosystem: Environmental > Aquatic > Marine > Oceanic | place: Pacific Ocean: North... | reverse complement strand
TCCGATATGGTTCGTCCACTCCCTGGGTAACCAGATCATCAATCAAGATTCCCAGGTAACTCTGGGCTCGACTCAGGACCAGCGGAACCTTGCCCAGGGCCATCGAAGCGGCGTTGATACCGGCCACAAGGCCTTGGGCAGCAGCCTCTTCGTAACCAGTGGTGCCATTGATCTGCCCGGCATGGAAGAGGCCCTCGACTGCCTTCGTCTCCAGTGTCGGATGAAGTTCGGTGGGCTGGACGTAGTCGTATTCTACTGCGTATCCTGGGCGAACCATGGTTGCGTTGTGAAGGCCTGGAATACTGGCTAGAAGCCTTTGCTGAACGTCCACCGGCATGCTGGTGGAGAGACCGTTGACATAGATCAGATTGGTATCTAAGCCTTCGGGTTCCAGAAAAATCTGATGGCTATCCCGATCTGGAAACTTGACGACCTTGTCCTCAATCGAAGGACAGTACCGAGGCCCGACTCCGACTATGTCCCCTCCATAAAGCGGGCTGCGGTCGAGATTTTCTCTTATGACGGCGTGGGTTTGCTCGGTCGTGGAGGAGATCCAGCAAGGCACTTGAGGCAGTGTCACTCCCGCGCTGCGAAATGAGAACATGATGGGCCTTTCATCCCCAGGTTGCTCCTCGAAAGCACTGAAATCGATGCTTCCTCCATCCAAGCGGGGAGGAGTTCCGGTCTTCAGCCGTCCCATTTGGAAGCCGATACTGCGCATTGAATTTGCCAAGGCGATGGCGGATTTTTCACCCGACCGGCCGGCTCGAAATTTCTTTTCTCCCAGGTGACAAAGTCCGTTCAGGAAAGTCCCAGTGGTCAGAATGACAGTTGCGCAAGGAAGAATGTCCCCGCTCGCAGTCTCTACCGCCACCACACGGTTCTTGCGCCTAACGATCGCCGTGACTTCCGTCTGGATCAGGGACAAGTTGGGTATCTCTGCCAGTAGCGCCTGAACCCTCTTTCGATAAAGTCTCTTGTCGTTCTGGGCCCTGGGAGCACGGACAGCAGGGCCACGACTCCGATTGAGCAGTCTAAACTGAATCCCAGACTGGTCAGCGACCTGCCCCATCAGCCCGCCCAAAGCGTCCAGTTCTCGAACCAGGTGACCCTTGGCAATCCCCCCAATCGATGGGTTGCAAGACATCTGGCCGATCATATCGAGATTAATCGTGAGAAGAGCCGTTTTGGCGCCCATGCGGGCCGCGCCCGCTGCAGCCTCGGCGCCCGCGTGACCCCCTCCGATGACGATAACTTCGTAGCCTGCTTTGGACATGAGAAGCCCATTATAGCGGATGGAGTTGCCCGGGTTGAGGCCGTCGCAACAGCTTTTGCAGCTTGGAGGGGGCTAACCCGCATTTCTCATCGTTTGTCTACTGTGTCGCCGCAATCATCCGCCCTGGCTGCGTTACGCTCCTTCGGCTTCCTCGACGGACTGCACGAGTACGACTGCGGTGGCCTCGGTCGCAAGCCTTGCCAGGACGGCGCTTGCGGCGCCTCGCTACGACAAGCGATGAGAAATGCAGGTCAAGATCTTGTCTCGCGGTTGCTTCGGCGGGCGTACAGAGCGGCGACCGTGAGGAAAGGGCGCTCCTAGTCGGGGCTGATCTTGAGAGATCTCAGAAACTTCTCATCCTGGGTGGTCAGCTCCAGACGCACGGGAGGCAGCTTCTTTGAGACCGATTCGCCGCTCTCGTGCTGGGTGAATCCGATTGTTGCCTCGATAATCAGAAAGACCTCGTAGCCCGTCTGTCGAATGCCTTGGATCGCTGCATTGATTTGAGGCGATTCCAGGAGTGCCTCGTTAATCGCAGCCTCGAGCTTCTTCTTATACTTTTTCAGCTGCTCGTCCTGCATTCAAACCCAAGTCCTCACCCCTTGCCAACAGCACTGAAAACTGATCAAATCTAGCAGTCAAGGAGTGTCTTTTGGGCACCAATGATACCAAACTCAGACCCTTTGTAAAGTGAAAATAGGAGGTAAGAAACTGGATCCAAGTCGAGGTTCCAGCCGGCACAGGAAGCGCATCTATCGTCCCCAGGACACGGATTCCTTGAGGTACGCGAAGGACCTGGGGAACCCAGGCAAGTTTCCCTTTACCCGGGGGATCTATCCCGCAATGTACCGAGATCGCCTGTGGACTATCCGGCAGTATGCGGGGTACGCTACCGCAGAGGAATCGAATCGACGCTACCGCTATCTTCTTTCCCAGGGAACTACCGGACTATCGGTTGCGTTCGATCTCCCCACCCAGCTAGGCCTCGACTCGGATCATCCTTTAGCTCAAGCTGAAGTTGGCCGATCGGGCGTCGCCATCGATAGCTCCGAAGACATGTCGCGCCTCTTCGAGGGAATTCCACTGGGCTCCGTCTCGACCTCAATGACGATCAATGCGACGGCGGCGGTCCTCTTTGCGCTCTACCTGGTTGCGGCGAGACGGCAGGGAGTTCCATGGACCTCGCTGCGCGGCACGGTTCAGAATGACATCCTCAAAGAGTACCTGGCCCGAGGAACCTACATCTTTCCGCCGCCGGCTTCGGTGAGGTTGGCTACCGATCTTGTGGCGTTTGGATATCAGGAGGTCCCAAGGTGGAACCCTATTTCCATCAGTGGCTATCACATCCGTGAGGCGGGTGCGACAGCGGCTCAGGAGATCGGATTCACGCTTGCCAACGCTGAGACCTACGTAGAATCTGCCCTGTCAGCAGGATTAGAAATAGATCAGTTCGCGCCCCGTCTCTCTTTCTTCTTCAGTGCGCACAATGATCTGTTCGAGGAGGTGGCCAAGTTCCGAGCAGCGCGGCGGCTCTGGGCGCGCCTGATGAAGGAGAGGTGGAAAGCAAGAGATCCAAGATCGGCCATGCTGCGCTTCCATACACAAACGGCGGGAAGCTCTCTGACGGCACAACAGCCCGACAACAATGTGGTCCGGGTCGCGGTTCAAGCACTCGCTGCAGTGCTGGGTGGGACCCAATCGCTCCATACCAACGCCAGGGACGAAGCGCTGGCACTTCCAACCGAACAGACGGCCCGTTTGGCCCTGCGCACACAGCAGATTCTGGCCCATGAGAGCGGCGTAATCGAATCACCGGATCCCCTGGGAGGGAGCTGGTACGTGGAGAGACTTACCAGCGATCTGGAAGAAGAAGCGGAGAACTACTTGACCCGAATTCGAACCCTGGGCGGCATGTTGAGCGCGATTGAAAGCGGTTTTGTCAGCCAACAGATCCAGGAGTCGGCTTATCGGTACCAAAAGCGGCTCGAATCCGGTGAGCAGAAAGTCGTGGGGGTCAACCACCTTCGGGACGAAGAGTCCCGTCCTCTGGAGATGCACCAGATCGATCCGGAAACCGAACGCCGCCAGATCGAGGCGCTGGTTCGATTCCGTGCCACCAGAGACGGTTCCCAGGTCGACCGTTCCCTGGAACGTATCCGGGGGACTGCTGAAACCGAGGATAATCTCATCCCGGCGATCGTGTCGGCCGTTGAGGCAGGGGCGACGGTTGGAGAAATCTCGGATTCATTGGGCGACGTTTTTGGCAAGCACGTGGAAAACGTTACACTGTAAAGTGGCAGGCCTGTTTGGTTAGGGTTCGTTCGAGAATAAACTTTGCAGAGTTGGCGCTCAGCTTTGCGCCAGATTTGGTCGCGAACGATTGAGCGAAACCGCAGGCGTAGCCAGACCCACGTTGAGGATTTCGCGATTGAGGAGCGGCCGAAGATAGCGTGAAGCTGAGATGTTAGAATGTAAAGTTTATTCTTGAACGAACCCTTAGTCGACCCCGGAGAGCCAGTGAAGCACACGGATGACCGAGATGGGCTGAAGGAGGAGGGTGTTCCCAAGCGACTGCTTTCTTACAAGGAGGCACTGGAAGCGCTTCTACCCCAGGTCCCGTCACCCGTTTCGATTCAAACTCCCCTCCTGAGCAGCTTGGGAAGAATTCTCGCCAATTCGGTCAGTGCCGACCGCGATCTTCCACCTTTCGACAAATCCTTTATGGACGGCTTCGCGGTGCGCAGCCAGGATGTGGTCTCGGCACCGGTGTGGTTGAAAGTCGTGGGGATCGTGGCTGCGGGAACTTCTTCTCTCCCAACGATAGGTGCGGGTGAAGCCGCTCAGATCATGACGGGTGCCCCCATGCCTCCTGGGGCGGACGCAGTGCAAATGTTGGAGAAGACGCGAGCCGTCGAAGGGGCTTTTGTGGAACTGACAGAGTCGGTTCGTCCGGGGCAGAATGTTTCCTTCCGCGGGACCGAGGTGAAGTGTGGCGATACGGTGCTGCCGGCGGGTCGTTCGGTCAATGCCGCTGACATCGGAGTCTTGGCGACCTTTGGAAAAACGGAAGTAGATGTCCTCAACACGCCCAAGGCCGTGATCGTGTCGACTGGAGATGAGCTGGTTGCCGTCGATCAGAGACCTTCCTTCGGACAGATCCGAAACTCCAATGGTCCCATGCTCTGGGCTCTCTGTCAGGAACTGGGCGTGGAGGCTGAGATTTTTCCCTCGGTGCGGGACAACCCTGAAGAGATCGCTGCGGCCATTGACAAGGCGCTGGAAAGCGATCTGGTATTGTTCTCGGGAGGGGTCTCGATGGGCGAGTATGACTATGTCTATCGAGTCTTGGTCGAAAGGGGGGTCGATCTACTCTTTCACAAGGTCGCCGTGAAACCGGGAAAGCCTATTTGCGTTGGTAGGAAGGGCGCCTGCATGGTTTTCGGCTTGCCCGGAAACCCGGTATCCGCGTTTGTAACCTTCCAGCTGTTCGTGCGACCCTCGGTGCGCCAGTGGATGGGATGCGGTTCGGGTTCTCTGCCCCAAATCGAGGCCACACTGTTGAAAAACGTGAAACAGAAGCCGGGAAGAACCTTCTTCAAGCCGGCCCGCACCCTCTGGCGGGGAGGGGGTTTCGAGGTGGAACCGGTTGAGACCAAAGGGTCTGCTGACCTGGCAGGGTTCTGCAATGCCAATTCCTTCCTTATCATGGATGCGGATTGCACTTTCCTGGCGCAGGGCTCCAGCGTTTCCGTCTTGCTGCTCGATGGATGGATGGGATAGACACCACATCGTCAAAAATCGAAGGCACCTAAGAATGGCTGACTTGACTCACATCGACGCCTCCGGACGCGCGCGCATGGTAGACGTTGGCGGAAAGCGCCTCCTTCGGAGGACGGCGAAAGCCGAGGGACAACTGCGGATCTCTAAGTCAACCAGCGCAAAAATCCTGGAGGCTGGCCTGCCCAAAGGCAACCCGTTCGAGGTTGCGCGGCTGGCAGGGATCCAGGCGGCGAAACAGACTAGCCAGTTGATTCCTCTTTGCCATAATCTCAACCTGGACTTCGTGGACGTTGAGATCGAGCTTCAGGAATCAGCCGTCCAGATCCGGAGCACGGTCAGCTGCCGTTGGGCAACCGGCGTCGAAATGGAAGCCTTGACCGCTGTCGCCGTGGCTGGCTTGACTCTCTACGATATGTGCAAGGCAGTGGACCCGGAAATGGTCCTGGGTGGTATTCGCCTGATCGAGAAGCTCAAGGAAGAGCTGCCTAAATCCACCAGCTAGGCCAAACAATAGGTCCAACCAATTCCATAGTCCCCATGTTTTAAGCCTATATAGGGCTAAAAAGATCTGCTTATTCCTTATCTAGGAGTACAAAGGGAAACAGGGACCGTTTTTAGGCCGAGAGATAGCACTCCCTGGAGGGTTTCACCGTCTGTAGTATCCTCCTGGAACCGCAGGCCCTGTTCCCAGAGTGGTGTTCCGCTGATTAGGTCTACGAAGTCTAGTGACCACTAAAATAAAATCCGATTAGGATTTCAGGGTAGCTTTTTACTTGAAGGCGTAGGTCATAAAGGATTTTCTGTTTCATTCCTGGATCAGAGTACAACCTCCCTTCGTTTTCCCGGGACCGACCGAGTTTGAGGGTGGACAGAGTGGGCGTGGCGACGTTTAGGGTCTGCGCAAAAACAGTTTGGAATTTTAGCATCTTATCTTCACACCATCGTCGGCCGCTCCTCAATCGCGAAATCCTCAACGCAGACCCGGCTACGCCTGCGGTTTCGCTCAATCGTCCGAGGGCAAACCTGAGCGCCAATTCTACCAAGTTATTCTTGCGCAGACCCTTAACGGATGGACCACCTGCCGGAGAGTAGCGCGAAAACGCGCTCCTGACTAAGAGGACTGGCAAAGGGAAGGGAAAACAGGTCCCGCCACCTCCACTTCTTGGTGTACGTGACGATTCGGGCTTGCTTGGTTTCCGGCAGTCCGGCCTCTAGCTGGGCCGCCTGGAAGGCGCCCAGAAGGCCTCCTATTTGGTCTAGGAGTTGCAGCTCCAGGGCTTGGACTCCTGTCCATACCCGCCCCTCCGCTGCCTGCCGGGCGCTCTTCCGACTTTTCTGCCGCCCCTCGGCTACCTTTTCGAGAAAAAGTTCCTCATAGAACTGCCGCATCTGCTCCCTCACGACTTGTGCCTCCTCCTCGGAGAAGGGACGTGAGGGGGAGGTGTAGCCAGCGCGCTTGCCGTTTTCCACGGCGTCAACGGTAATGCCGACCTTCGCGAAGAGGCCCCCGAGGTGCAGTTTTCGGCCAATCACGCCGATCGATTCGGTTAGTGTGGAGGGAGCGGCCAGAACCTCCCGAGCAGCGGTAGCGATGTAGTAGCCCCCACTTGCGGCTATATTGCCGAAAGACATGATGACGGGTTTGCTCTCGTTGGCCCGCGTTGTTTCGCGCCAGATCAAATCAGAGGAAAGTGCCGCCCCACCGGGACTGTTGACGCGAATCACGATGGCCTTTACGCGCTTCTGCTCCGCAGCTTCACGAAGCAGATGCTTCAGAGTTTCCACGCCGATAACCGAGCGGCCGCCCTGGCTTGATCGGGACAAACCCGGGGCAATAACGCCATCTGCCACGATGAAGGCGATCTGAGGTCGGTAGAACGTCAACGTCCGGCGCAGGAAGGACTCCTCGGTCCTCAGCTTCGACCAGAGAAGATCAATTAGTCCGGGCTCCTCGTCCTCGAGCAGTTTCTCCAATTCGTCTTCGGAGCACACGCCATCTGACAAGCCAAGTTTGGAGCATTCTTGAGCGCTGTGGGGGCCGTCGTCGATCCAGTCCTGAACCTGCGAAGTTCTCACCGATCGGTTCGCTGCAATGAGCTCCTTCATGCGTTCCTGTATATTTGGTAAGAATTGTGTCACCCATCTCCCGGCTGTTCTCGGACATGCCCTCTCGATCAAAGGGTTCGGCCGCTGATTTGTAGGCTCCGATTTGCACGAGCTCAGGCCCGATTCCCAGATACTGTAAGAGCTTCTTGAAGAACAGCACCTCTAACCGTAAGCCCACCAACTCAAGCATCGTGGCCGGCGAGAGATAGATCCTCTGAGCTCCCGCTACTAAGTAGTATGACTTGTTGTCGGCATGATCAAGATAGGCATAGGAGCGCTTTCCATCTGCGTGAAAACGGGCGAGTAGTCGGCGGATCTCTTCGATCTGAGCCCATCCGATGGAGGTTGGCGTAATGATCAGGATCAGTGCCCGAACGCTGCGGTGGAGCCGTGCAGCTTCAATCAGCTGCAGGAGGTGGTGTAAGTGAATCTGTTGGGTTTGCCAGAGGAAGGAGGGACCAAAGGGCGCTTCGACAATTTATCCCTCAATCTCAAGTTTGACGAAGCAGCCTTCCCGACTCATCTGGTGAGCAGATCATGCGCCGTGGTGCTTGCTAGGGGAAGACGGGGTGTTAGTTAGCGACAGATTGCCAGAGGTCCGCTCGATGATGCAGTGGAGCCCAGTGGATGGGCTGACCCTCCGAGCTTCCGCTATAATGGAGGGCGTGTCTCGACTTAATCCTTTTCTGCTTGTTAGCCTCTTTCTTGGATCCCTGGGCTTGGCCCAGGACAAGCAGGACAAAGAGGCTCCCACCGTGAACGGATCTCCTGCTGAGGATCCTGCGGACGAAGGATTTCGGATCGGGGTTGCGGTCGATCAGGTGTTTCTGTCGGTGAACGCGCGCTCGCTGGAGGGTGGCTTTGTTCGAGATCTGAGGCAAGATCAGTTTCAGGTCTATGAGGACGGGGTGAAGCAGAAGATTGTCAATTTCTCCAGCGAAGCAGTACCCGTGAAGGTCGTTCTGCTGGTTGATATCAGCGGGAGTACCCGCGACAGTCTCCCCGTGATTCGGCGAGCAGCCTTACGCTTCGCCAAGAGTTTGGGAAAAGAGGATCGCATTGCAGTCATCACCTTTAACGATGCGCCTCGGCTTATTCTCAACTGGACCAACGATCACACCAAGATAGAAAACGCGCTCCTCAGCGTCTACGCCAAGGGGCAAACGGTGTTGAATGATGCCCTGTACGTCACCTGCGATGATCTGCTCAAGGAGGTGGTAGGTAAGAAGGCGATTATCCTCCTGACCGATGGTGTCGACACCGGAAGCATGGTGAACTACCAGGAGGTTGTGGACCTGGGAATCCGCTCGGAAGCCATTGTCTACGTGGTATCCAAACTCGACGAATACTGGGGGATGGCCATTGCGGCCCGGATGGAGTTCGCCGCACGCTCCCGCATCGTTCCGAGGCAACTAACCGACGAGTTCATCCTGGAAGTGCGAAGGTTTCTGCAAAAGCTAGCCGATCAAACTGGAGGCAGGGTGCTGAACAGCCAGGCCTTCTCCAGTCTTATTGACGTCTATGCCCAGGTCGCCGAAGAGCTAAAAAATCAATACTATGTATCGTACGTCCCCTCGAATCGACTGAAGGATGGGAATTGGAGAAATATTACTGTTCGGGTCATCAACCCGGCAACTGTAGTGGGCACTCGCCCTGGCTACTACGCTCCCGCAGAATAGGCCACACCTAAGCCCACCGTTTCATAAATACGATCACGTTTGCAGATGGGACTTGTGAGGCGAGATCAAGGCAGAGATCGTCCACAACCCCCATCTGCCCTCCGGGTGGCGCCGGGACGGCCCGATGGCGTTATCGCTATTCCTCTACGATACCGAGCATCGCCTCGTCCTCGCTTCGCGCCCTCGACACCGTCGCGCTCGCCACAAACGTGACCGTATTTAGGAAACGGTGTACTAAGGGGCTGCGCAAGAATAACTTGGTAGAATTGGCACCTCATCTTCACACCATCGTCGGCCGCTCCTCAATCGCGAAATCCTCAACGCAGACCCGGCTACGCCTGCGGTTTTGCTCAATCGCTCGCGGCCAAATCTGGTGCACATCTGAGCGCCAATTCTACCAAGTTATTCTTGCGCAGCCCCGAAAGAAGCCGCCCAGGAGTCAGCAACCGGAGATTTCTCTTGACAAATCAGGACTGTTTCCGTACTATTTCCAGCCTGAGCGGGGATTGAGATGATTCGGCTGACGAAAGAGACTGATTACGGCATCGTCCTTCTATCCCACTTCGCAAGCGAAGGAGTGGGCTCGACCTACAGCGCCCGCGCGCTGGCTGCTGAAACACAGATTCCACTGCCGATGGTAAGCAAGATCCTCAAAGTGTTGGCACGTCAGGGCTGGCTGGTTTCCCAGAGAGGCGCGAAGGGCGGATACACTCTTGCTCAACAACCTGACGCCATTTCGGTGGCCGAGATTATCAAAGGGATTGAAGGGCCCATTGCCATCACGGAATGCGTGGAAGCCCCCGGTGATTGCAGGCAGGAATCGGTCTGCCGTACTCGTCACCACTGGAAGATGATCAATCGCACCGTCCGGAAAGCCCTGGAAACGATCACCCTGTCGGATATGGCCACGCCAATGCCGGATCGTCTAGTCGCTCTGGATCCAGCTCCCACTCGGTTCGACTACCGATCGCCTTCTGAAGAGGATCGGGCCCCTCACATTTCTTGCTTGATGGATAAAAGATAGAGGCTGGAAGGATTGATATGTCGAGTGATACACAGCAGATAGAAGAGTTCACCAGCCAAGAATACAAATACGGGTTTGTTACCGATGTCGATACCGATTCGGTTCCAGCGGGACTTAGCGAGGAGATCGTCGCCCATATTTCCCGGAAGAAGGAGGAGCCCTCCTGGTTGCTCGATTGGCGCCTGAAGTCCTATCGTCACTGGTTGACCATGACGGAGCCCGAGTGGCCGAACGTGCACTACCCTGGGATCGACTATCAGGACATCATCTACTACTCGGCCCCCAAGACGAGCGAGGACGGGCCCAAGAGCCTGGACGACATCGACCCGGAAATCCGAGAGACCTATGAAAAGCTTGGGATTCCTCTCAAGGAGCAGGAACTTCTGGCCGGTGTAGCCGTGGATGCGGTCTTCGATAGCGTTTCGGTGGCAACTACTTTCAAGGCAAAGCTCTCGGAGCTGGGAATCATTTTTTGCTCCTTTAGCGAGGCGGTCCGGGAACACCCGGACCTGGTCAGGAAGTATCTGGGTTCGGTCGTACCCACGACTGACAATTTCTTCGCGGCCTTGAACTCGGCCGTCTTCACAGATGGATCTTTTGTATACGTGCCCAAGGGTGTTCGCTGTCCCATGGAGTTGTCGACCTACTTCCGGATCAATGCCGCCAAGACGGGACAGTTCGAGCGCACACTCATCGTGGCCGACGAGGGAGCCTACGTCAGCTACCTGGAGGGATGCACGGCTCCCATGAGAGATGAGAATCAACTGCATGCTGCCGTAGTGGAGTTGGTCGCGCTGGACAATGCAGAGATCAAGTATGCGACCATCCAGAACTGGTACCCGGGGGACAAGAACGGGAAGGGCGGAATCTACAACTTCGTTACCAAGCGTGGCAAATGCCAGGGTGTGAATTCGAAGATCTCCTGGACCCAGGTCGAGACCGGGTCGGCAATTACCTGGAAATACCCAAGCTGCATCCTGATTGGCGACAATTCGGTAGGCGAGTTCTATTCCGTCGCACTGACCAACAATCATCAGCAAGCGGACACCGGGACAAAGATGATCCATATTGGAAAGAACACCCGCAGCAATATTGTCTCAAAGGGTATCTCGGCGGGATTTGGACAGAATACCTATCGGGGCCTGGTGCGGATCGGCAGCAAGGCCAAGGGCGCCAGGAACTATACCCAGTGCGATTCCATGTTGATGGGAGACCAGTGTGGAGCCCACACCTTTCCCTACATTGAGGTCAACAACAGCACGGCCCATATGGAGCACGAGGCGTCCACCTCCAAGATCGGCGAGGATCAGATTTTCTACTGTCAGCAGCGTGGCCTTTCGGCTGAGGATGCGGTTTCCATGATCGTCAACGGATTCTGTAAGAAGGTGATCAAGGAGCTCCCCATGGAGTTCGCCGTGGAGGCCCAGAAGCTGTTGAGTATCAGCCTGGAAGGGAGTGTGGGCTAGGAGTCTGCGCGGTAGAAATGATCGCAGCGAGAAAGCGGGGAATCGAGGCCAGATTTTCTCGGTTTCGAGACGCATAGTTGTTCTATTCGTCGAAAAGTCGGGGAAATATGGGCTGATTCTACCGTTTTCGCAGCAGGTCAGTTGCTACCGCGCAGGCTCCTAGGAGTCTTCACCTGCTCTATCCGACCGTCTGAATGTCCATCGCTTTCTCCCGACGAGGTTCGAGATTGCCTAGCCGGAGTAAGTGATTGTGAGGGTTGAGCAGTTACCCTGCGAAGGCCGCCCCGGAGATCGAATTAAGAACAAGGAGAGCCGCGGATAAGTCATGTTGGAAATCAGAAATCTACATGTGAAAGCAGCACAACAGGAGATCCTGCGAGGAATCAATCTGAAGGTAGGACCAGGAGAGGTCCACTCGATCATGGGTCCCAACGGTTCCGGAAAGAGTACGCTGGCCCAGGTTCTAGCCGGCCGAGATTCCTATGAAGTCACACAGGGGGAGGTCTTCTTCGAAGGCAAGGAACTGCTGGAAATGTCGCCTGAAGAAAGGGCCCGAGAGGGCATCTTCATGGCCTTTCAGTATCCCGTAGAGATCCCTGGTGTAAGCAACACCTACTTCCTGAGAGCGGCCCTCAATGCAGTTCGGACCCATCGGGGTCTGGAAGAAATCGACGCGATGGACTTTCTTTCGCTGGTTCGGGAGAAAATCAAGCTGCTGAAGGTCGATGAGAGTCTACTGAGCCGTCCCGTGAACGAGGGGTTCTCAGGAGGTGAGAAGAAACGGAACGAGATTTTCCACATGGCGGTCTTGGAACCCAAACTGGGTGTCTTGGACGAGACGGATTCGGGTCTGGACATCGACGCGCTAAAGATCGTCGCCGAAGGCGTCAACACGATGCGCAGCAAGGATCGATCCATGATCGTCATCACTCATTATCAGCGGCTGCTCGACTACATAGTTCCCGACTTCGTACACGTTCTCTATCAGGGACGCATTGTGAAGTCAGGAGGCAAGGAGCTGGCGCTGGAACTTGAGGAAAAGGGTTATTCGGATCTACGGGTGGAAGGCGCAACAGCGCTGATTTGATCGTTTTCCAGAAGAGAAAGTATTGAATCAATGACTGAGGCGGTTAAAGCGGAAGCAGAAACCTATCTAGCGAACTTCGAAGGGCCGGAAACTGCGTTCCGACGTGAGTCTCCTTGGTTGCGGGACCTGCGTCGGAGATCACTGGAGCGCTTCGCTGAGTTGGGGTTTCCCACGATCCGGGATGAAGACTGGCGCTATACCAATGTTGCTCCTATAGCCAGGACCACCTTCCAGGCGCCAACACAGGTTGATCCGCGAGAGCTAGCGGAAAGACTCAAGCGGGCTCCCCTGGTGGACCTTGAATCCCCCAAGATGGTTTTTGTCAACGGGGCCTTTTCACCTGAGCTTAGTTCTTTGCAGGCTCTCTCTCCGGCACTTCGGGTGAGCAGTCTCTCGGAAGCCCTGGCGGAGTCTCCTGAAGAACTAGAGCCGCACCTCGCTCGCTATTCAGGAGGTCAGGATAACGCCTTTAGCGCGCTCAACACTTCCTTTATGATAGACGGAACGTTCATCCATGTCCCTGCCGGGACCGTGGTAGAGGATCCGATCCAGTTACTCTATATCTCCTTTGGTTCGGAGGCGCAGGATCCCTTCGTTACCCACCCCCGGAACCTGATTGTGGTTGAGCCGAATAGCCAGTTGGTCGTGTTCGAGACTCATCTTGGGATCGGAAACTTGGCTTACTTGACGAATTCGGTTGTGGAGCTGTCCGCAGGAGAGAATTCGGTTGTCGACTACTATCGTCTCCAGCAGGAGTCGGCAGAGGCTTTGCATGTTTCGACTACGCAGATTCAGCAAGCGGGAAACAGCACGGTCAGGTCGCACTTTATTGATGTGGGTGGAGCCCTGGTAAGAAATGGCCTCAGCGCAGTGCTTGGGGGAGAAGGCGCAGACACTACTCTCAATGGCCTCTATCTGGTGTCTTCACGCCGTCTCGTCGACAACCACACTCGATTAGAGCATGCCGCCCCACATTGCAACAGTCGCGAGCTTTACAAGGGGATCCTTCGAGACAAGTCGAGAGCAGTCTTCCATGGCCGAATCGTGGTCCACCCGGGAGCCCAGAAGACCGACTCGAAGCAGACGAACAGCAATCTCCTGCTTTCCGACGAGGCCCTGGTCAACACCAAGCCGCAGTTGGAAATCTATGCGGACGATGTCAAGTGCACCCACGGAGCCACGATCGGACAGCTGGATGAGGAAGCGATCTTCTACTTGCGATCGCGTGGGATCTCGAAGGAGGCAGCCTGCAGCATGCTGGTTCACGGTTTCGCCAAAGACATGATCGGGCAAGTGCGGTTGGAACCACTGCGCCAGCAGCTTAGCAATCTTCTGTTCGAGTGGTTACCTCAGGGTCGTCTCTTGAAGGAGGCCATGGTCCCGTGAGCGCAACCCACAGGGTCGTAGCGACAGCTGATCACCAGGGGGAGAGCCTCTGGCTCGATGTCCCGAAGATCCGGGCGGATTTTCCGGCTCTTCAACAGAAAATCCACGGACAGCCACTGGTATATCTGGACAATGCGGCCACTAGCCAGAAGCCGCAGGTCGTACTTGACGCGATCCAAAGGGCCTACGCTTGCGACAATGCAAATATCCACCGCGGGGTCCATGAGCTGAGTGTGCGTGCGACGGATGCCTTCGAAGCTTCTCGGCGCACTGTTCAGCAGACCCTCAACGCGGCTCATTCCCAGGAGATCATCTTTGTCCGAGGTACGACGGAGGCGATCAATCTGGTGGCCCATAGCTATGCAGGACGGCGTGTCCGCCAGGGTGACGAGATCATCATTTCAGCCATGGAGCACCACTCCAACATCGTTCCGTGGCAGGTTCTCTGCGAAGAGAAAGGAGCTCGCCTGAGGGTGATACCGGTTGCCGATAGTGGCGAGCTGGTTCTGGACGAGTATGAAAAGCTCCTGAGTTCCAAGACACGACTCGTAGCAATTACCCACGTCTCTAGTGTCTTGGGCTCGATCAATCCGGTCCAAAGAATGATCGAGATGGCTCGGGTGTGGGACGTCCCCGTTCTACTTGACGGCGCCCAGGCCGTACCCCACCTGAAGGTGGATGTACGTGAGCTCGATTGTGATTTCTACGCTTTCTCCGGACACAAGGTTCTGGGGCCTACGGGTATTGGTGTCCTGTATGGAAAGAAGGATCTGCTTGAAAGCATGCCCCCCTATCAGACAGGTGGGAGCATGATCGAGTCGGTACGTTTCGAAAAGACGACCTATGCCAGCTTGCCGGAAAAGTTCGAGGCAGGGACTCCGCACATCGCCGGCGGTATCGGTCTGGGCCCCGCGCTCGACTATCTCAACGCTCTGGGGCTGGATCGCGTCAAGGCTTATGAAGAGGAGCTCCTTGCCTATACGACGGAACGCCTACTGGAGATTCCCGGATTGAGAATCCTGGGCCTGGCAAAGGAAAAGGCATGCGTCCTCTCCTTCGTGCTCGGGGAGATTCATCCTCACGATATTGGGACGATTCTCGACCAGCACGGAATTGCCATCCGGACAGGCCACCACTGTGCCCAGCCACTGATGGACCGGTTCGGTGTTCCTGCCACTGCTCGCGCTTCCTTCTCCTTCTACAATACTCGGGACGAGGTAGACCGCCTGGCCAAGGGGCTCGTGAAGGTGACCGAGGTGTTCAGCTGATGTCTGAGTTGGAATCGCTCTACCAGGAAGTCATTCTGGATCACAATCGTCGCCCCAGAAATTTTAAAGTCCTCGAGAGTGCAAACCGGAAGGCTGAAGGCTTCAACCCCCTTTGTGGCGATCGCGTGACGATCTATCTTGAAGTCGACGACGAGGTTGTGAAGGATGTGGCGTTTCAGGGGTCCGGCTGCGCAATCTCGATGGCGTCCTCTTCCATTATGACCGAGTCTCTAAAAGGCAAGTCTCTCGTTGAAGTGGAGCGTCTCTGGACGACTTTTCACGACATCGTGACAGGTGAGTCGGACGAATCGTCCGGCCAGACCGATGTGGGAAAGTTGGCCGTTTTCGGTGGGGTCAGCAAGTATCCCGTACGAGTGAAGTGTGCGACCTTGACGTGGCACACCCTGCTCGCGGCCCTGCACGAAACGCAACAGGCAGTCTCCAGCGAATAATGCGCAGAATTGGCGCGTACTAGTCCCCGGAGGACTCTGATATGGACAAAGATACCAAAGCCATGACCCAGGCCGAGCCAAGCACAGAGGAGAACCAGTTGGCTCCCGCTAGCGCGACTGGAGAAGAAACAAGGAAGCAGCAGGCCATTGAAATTCTCCGCGGTTGCTACGATCCCGAAATCCCCGTTGATATCTACGAATTGGGGCTGGTCTATGAAATCAACACGGAGTCGCCGGAATCCTTGGACGTCAAGATGACTCTGACTTCCCCCAGTTGTCCCGTGGCAGAGTCACTGCCACTGGAGGTGGAGTCCAAGCTTCTTGGAGTCCCAGGTATCGAGAAAGTGAACGTTGAAGTGGTTTGGGATCCCACCTGGACCATGGACAACATGTCCGAAGCTGCCAAGTTGCAGCTCGGTCTGCTTTAACCCGCATTTCTCCTCGCTGGTCTACTGCGTTGCCGCAAACATCCGTCCTGGCTGCGTTGCGCTCTGTCGGCCTCCTCGACGGCGTGTAGTGCCAGCGGGACGTGTTAAACTACGAACCTAACTATGTGTGGAATCATCTGCTACCTCGGTAACCGCGCTGCTTCACCGATCCTGGTCAACGGCCTCAGAAGGCTGGAATACCGTGGTTATGACTCCAGCGGCATAGCCGTCCTCGGCAATGGTGGGATCCGGTGCGAGAGAGCCCTTGGAAAGATCGATGCCCTGGGCGCAGAGATCGAAGGACAGGAACTGAAAGGCAACACTGGTATCGGCCACACTCGTTGGGCAACCCACGGGAAGCCCTCGGTGGAGAATGCTCATCCACACGCCGACTGTGGGCAACGCATCTTCGTCGTTCACAACGGAATCGTCGAAAATTATCAGAGCTTGCGAAGAGAGCTGATTTCGAAGGGGCACACCTTCCGGTCGGAAACCGACACCGAGGTGTTGGCTCATCTGATCGAGGATCACTATCAAGGCGACCTCGAGAAGGCTGTGCGGAACGCCCTGGCAGAAGTCGAAGGCACCTATGGAATAGGTGTAATCTGCGCAGATGAGCCCCGCCAGATCGTGGTTGCCCGTCTCGGGAGTCCGCTTATTCTCGGCATCCGCAACGAGGAAGTCTTCGCTGCCTCAGACGCCTCGGCGCTACTCAGCCACACGCGCGAAGTTATTTATCTCCAGGATGGCGATGTCGCCGTCTTGGATAACGGCGGTTTCCGCGTCAACAATCTTCATGGAAGAGCGACCTCCCGGGATGTCCAGATTCTGGAATGGGATGAGCAGGCGGCGGACAGGCGTGGATACGTCCATTTCATGCTCAAGGAGATCTTTGAGCAACCGCAGGTTTTGACTGATGCAATACGAGGTCGTCTGATCGACGAAGAGGGAATAGCCAAGTTCGGAGGGCTCGAGTCCGTGAGTGATCGGCTTCTCCGGATGAGACGGCTGATTGTCTTGGCCTGCGGGACCTCCTTCTACGCCGGTCTTCTTGGACGCTACATCGTCGAGACCTGTACCAACTTTCCGGTGGAAGTGGATTTGGCTTCGGAGTTCCACTACCGCAAGCTGAATCTTGAGGCAGGAACCACCGTCTTGGCGATAAGCCAGTCGGGCGAGACCCTAGACACCCTTGCCGTGATCCGGGAGATAAGGCGTCGCGGAGCCTTGGCCCTCGGTCTTGTCAATGTGGTTGGCAGCTCGATAGCTCGTGAGACGGATGCAGGCATCTACAATCATGCCGGTCCGGAGATCGGAGTCGCCTCGACAAAGGCCTTCCTCTCTCAGGTTACGATCCTTTACCTGATCGCTCTTTTGCTGGGCAGGCACCAGCAGATGTCGCTGAGTGAGGGGCAGGATTTCGTTCGAGAGCTCCGATCGCTTCCCGACAAGATTCAATCTATCCTGGATGGAGCTGCGGAGATTGAAGGAATCGCCAGCAAGTACGCAGGGTACCGCAACTTCCTGTATGTGGGGCGAAAGTTCAGCTATCCCGTCGCACTAGAGGGAGCACTGAAACTGAAAGAGATCGCCTACCTGCACGCCGAAGGATATGCGGCCGGCGAGATGAAACATGGACCTATCGCGCTGATTGAAAGGGAGTTTCCCTGTGTCTGCCTGGCCCCGCGCGACAGTGTCCGCAACAAGATGGTCAGCAATATTCAGGAGATCAAGAGCCGCGGTGGTCCTGTCCTCGTCGTTGGGACTGAGGGAGACACCGAACTCCAGGATATGGCTGATGATTTCATAGGGATCCCCGCCATCGACGAGATCTTCACTCCTTTCCTGACCGTGATTCCTCTGCAGCTGCTGGCCTACTACATCGCCAGTGCAAACGGCTGTGAAATCGATCAGCCGAGAAACCTTGCGAAATCGGTCACCGTAGAATGATCGGCAGCTGAAATGTTGATTCGTAGACCGGATTGCGACGTCGTCGTGATCGGAGGAGGCCCGGCTGGTTCCGCGGCTGCGGCCTACTTATCACAAGCAGGTCTCGATTGCGTTCTATTGGAGCGCGAGCTCTTCCCCCGGTCTCACGTCGGCGAGTCCTTGGTGCCGGCCGCCACCCGGGTCTTCCGCGAACTCGACCTGCTGGAGCATCTTGATGGGGCTGGTTTTCCCCGAAAATACGGAGCGGTCTGGACGTCTTCTAGTGACTCTCCCATCTATTCTCACGACTGGCAAGGTCTGGAGGTAGACTCACAGGTTGCCGTGCGCTTTGAGGAGCGGCAACAGCCTGGAGTGGAAAGAAACTATACCTACCATGTCGATCGGGGAAAGTTTGACCTGATACTCCTCCAGCATGCACATCGCTTGGGAGCCCGCGTCTACGAGGGAGTCCGCGCCGACCGAGTTGATTTCTCCGATGACCTGTTTCCCAAGGTTCATTTCTCAATTGGCCGAAAAAAGACCTGGATCCGGGCCAGAATGGTCGTCGACGCAAGCGGGCGCAGGACGCTCCTTGGAAATCAGCTGCGACTCAAGGTGCAGGACCCCGTCTTCGACCAATATGCTCTACACACCTGGTTTGAAGGGTACGATCGGCGACTGCTGTCCCAGGAGGAGGGAATGGAGGACTACATCTTCGTCCACTTCCTTCCGGTGAGCAACAGCTGGATCTGGCAGATCCCAATCACCGATTCTGTTACCAGCATCGGTGTCGTAACCCAGAAGAAACATTTTGCCAAGTCGCGCCAATCGCGGGAGCGATTCTTCTGGAAGTGCATTGAAACCCGTCCCGATCTAGCGGAGGGTCTCCGCAAGGCCGACCAGATTCGCCCCCTCAAGGAGGAGGGCGACTATAGCTACGCGATGCAACGAATCTGCGGGGACCGGTTTGTCCTGATCGGAGACGCGGCGCGTTTTGTCGACCCCATTTTCTCCAGCGGTGTGAGCATAGCCCTCAACAGTGCGCGCCTGGCAAGCCTGGACATACTCGCAGCGGCGGAGGTGGGTGACTTCTCGAGCGAGCGCTTTCAGAAATTCACGACCACGGTAGGGCGAGGCATCCGAAACTGGTATGAGTTCATCAGTCTCTACTATCGACTGAACGTTTTGTACACAGCTTTCTTGATGGATCCCCGTTACCGCTTGCAGATTCTCAAGCTGTTGCAGGGGGACGTCTATGATGAAGAAGAGCCGGAAGTCTTGAGGCAGATGAGAAATTTGGTAACAGCAGTGGAAGAGAAGGAAAGCCATCCGTGGCACTCGCTGTTGGGAGACTTGACCGCAAACACCTTCAGGAGAGCCAGCCTCGGAGGTCGGTAGCGCCAGGCCGCGGTATCTTAAGGTAGCGAGCGACCTCATGCCGCCGAGCAGCATGATGGCATCTGGATTGGCATCGGCTTCTTGCCTTTGGCTTTGCCTTTGCCCCGTGAGGGTGCGGCAAGGGCAGTGGTGAGGAAAAAGGCAAAGGCCAAGGCAAGGGAGCCGTTCCCATACTTGATCAGTTTGTGAACTTTTCGCTGACCAAGGGTCTCTAGCTGCATTCCCTCCGCAGCCGGGCTTTGTCGACCTTACCGGTGGCGGTGTGGGGAAGGTGATTTCGGAACTCAAAGCAATCTGGAATCATGAAGGGAGGAAGATGGTCACGGCAGGCTTCCTCCAGTTTGTTGGTTTCCAGCGAACAATCAGGGCGCCTGACGACGATAGCCCTGATCGAGTCCACCACGTCATCCTCGCCGACGGCGATGACCGCCACCTCGAACACATCTGGGTGGGCGCCGAGGATCGCCTCGAGCTCGCCGAGCTCGATCCGATAACCCCGCCTTTTGACCATTTCATCACGGCGTCCCAAGAAGGACAGGATACCGGTCGCATCCATTTCCGCCCAATCCCCGGTCCGACACACCCTGTCTCCGGTGCAACCGGAGTCGGCCGGCACGAGCACTTCGGCCGTTTTGGCAGGCCTTTTCCAGTAGCCGTCCATGAGACTGGGTCCCTGGACCACAAGTTCCCCTGATTCTCCAGGGCTCGCTTTGCTGCCATCGTTTCTTTGAATCCAGACCTCGGTACCCTCGCAAGCCTTTCCGATTGGCAGACGCTTGGAGTCGCCCTGGGGCAGTTCGCGAACCTGGTAGTAGGTGCACACGTTCGTTTCAGTAGGGCCAAACAGATTGAAGAGCTCTGGCCGGGGGACCAGCTGGTGGAGGCTTCGTAGATGCTTCATGGGAAACACCTCACCCGCGAACAAGATGGTGCGAAGCGAGGCGAGTCGCCCGGTTCCTGCCAAAGCACCGCTTGTGACCAGGGATGCGAGCACCGAGGGAACCGAATACCATATCGTGATCTGTTCTCGTTCGACAAAATCGCACAGCTCCATTGGAAAAGCCGAGAGCTCCCGAGGAACCACGATACTGACCGCCCCCGATCGAATGGCAGCGAAAAGATCAAAAGTAGAAAGATCAAAGTGCAAGGGAGCATGGCTGGCCAGCCGATCGTTTGCCGAGACCTGGAAACGTGTACCGGCCCACTTGACGAAGGCCAGGCAGGCTCCGTGGCTGATGGTTACACCTTTCGGCACACCTGTGGAGCCGGAGGTATACAGAATGTAAGCCAGATCTTGCCCGTCAACGCGGCTTGACGGAGCCTCCTTGAAAGCCGAGAGGTCTGGCCATTTCAGAGTCGCGGTTTGCCCGGGTAGGGGCAGGGACACTTCAGCCGCCGTAGGCCCACTCACGCTCGGATTTGGTGCCAGGACAACAGCCCTGAGTGACGAAAGATGCTCCAACTCGGATCCAAGGCGTTGGAGGTGCGCCCTGTTGCTGACCAGGGCACTGATCCCGCAGTCGCGCATGAGCGACAGGATTCGTTTTGGTGGCGAAAATCGATCAAGTGGGACATAGGAAGCTCCTCTCTTCAGGATCCCAAAGACTGAGACCACCGACTCGATCGATTTCTCGAGCAGGATTCCCACTCTGTCCCCTCTTCGGATTCCGGCGTCGATCAGAAAGCTTGCGAGCTGGCTGGAAGTTTCTTCCAGCTCCCCATAACTGATCTCGTTCCCTCGACACCTGATGGCCGGTCGGCCGGGTTGAATCGAGGCCTTTGCGGAAAGAAGCTCGTGCAGCAAGCCGGACGCCCCCTCTGGGTGTTTATCGGAGCCCAAGTTCTGCCGACAGGCACTACGACGTTGGAGATCCAGCCGGGGGTTCTCCAGGCAGTATGACTGCCTCATCCTAAAGCATAGCACCAGGCCGCCGATATGAGAAAAGGACAAAGCAACAGCGCCCCCCGCTAATCATAGAGGGTGATTCAGCGATTTGGGAGACCTTGTCGGACAAGGTCCTTGGAAAGCATGAGAACAACTCCTTTCTCTTTGGAGCCAAAGGTCGGACATGGTGTAGATCTCCTCTTGGGAAACACTGTCTGAGAGAGCTGCACCCGGGAGGGACATAATCCCGTGAACAAATATGCCCTGCGCAATCGAACAAAAGCCTCCGTACTGGCCACAGATGTTTACAGGGCAGCGTCGGCCTGGGACCGGATGAGGAGATTGCTTGGACACGCCCCTGACGACTTTCAACCTGGCAAGGGTTTGTGGCTGACGCCCTGTCAGTGGATTCACACCTTCGGCATGTCTTTTCCAATCGATGCCGTCTATCTCAATTCCGATCACGAGGTGATCCACACTTGCCGAAATCTGAGGCCCTGGAGGAGCGATAGCGATGTGGTGCCGTCTGTTTGTTCCCTGTCTCGTGTCGCTTCTGGCCTTAGGTCCCTTGGGTTGTGTCCGAAGTCGAATGCCTGGTGGCGGCTGGCTCGGATGGGCAAGAACGTCTATCGTTCCGTTTCGCCCGCCACCCTGTCCGAGCATATCCGGACCACCATCAAGGTCTCGGCCGAAAACAGCAACGCCACAGATCAATCCCTGCTTCGACTGCACGAAAGAAACCCGGAACTTGGAGAGTTGGAAAGGTTCGCCAAAACGAATCCCGAAGACGTAGCAGCACGCTTGCAGCTGGCAGAAGCCTATACTGCCGAAAAGCTATACTATCCTGCCTTTCAGCTCTATCCAGATTCAGCAGAAGGTGCAGGTCTTCTGGGAAGGATTCATCTGTGCCGCAACGACCCAGCTTTGGCAAAGGCCGCCTTTCTCAAGGCATTGACGAGCAAGCCAGAGAACCCGTCGCTTTTGACATGGCTTGGACAGGCCGACCTCAAGCTGGGCAACTAGGGTGAAGCTCGAAAAAGTCGAGTGCTTGCCTTGCAACTCAATCCGACCCTTGCCTTGGCTCGACGACTATTGGGACGAGCACCGGTGCCACGAACCGAGAACGAATCTGTTATCCAGGCTCGCACCAGACCAGATCGGCCGGTCTCGGATGTCGTAAGAGTGCAGGCGGAAGATCCCCTCAGACAGAAGAGCCCCAAGGCGCAAGTCAAAATCGCAACCCTGCCGCTGCCCGCCCCTCCAATCGCGAAAGAGATCGTGCTCGAGCCTGGGCTTACTATCGGGCGCCCACCAACTCAAGCCGAACCGAAACTCCCCTATTCCCTTTCACCCGAGCCCCAGAGGGTACTCCAAGAGAAGCCCCCAAACATTCTTGAGAGTGGGAGGTCCGTACTCATTGACGGTACTGCCGAGCCGCCGTACTTTTCTCGTGACGAAGTCCAAGTAGCTACCGGCGATGGGAGCGCACTTTTAATTCCGGTTGTCCTTGCCGATCCGGCGCAGCCGATTGAGCTTGGTTCCGCCTCACCCCCCAAATCCTCCCATCAATCTTGCGCGCCTCTTCGAGGACTCGGAGCAGCTTGTAGGCACACCCACACTTCCCGGACGATTCGATAGCTACGCAGGCTCGGGACTGAGCGGATTGTTCGATTTCCCCGACCCACTCCTAGATATTGAGCGGCATCCCATCAAGACGGCGGCACTTCTCGATCTCACGAACATAATCCCTGAAGAAGGTGGGGTCTGGAATCTGGCGCTGATGGTGATACTTATGGGTTGCGCAGCGGTTCCGACCGGTCGGCGGAAGCGATCCTTGCCGCGCCGACAGCGGCCAAGGAAAAGAGCCTCTGCCACCGCAACTGGGCCTTCTGGGGGCGACAGTTGCCTCGCAGTGCTGGCTGAGACGGAGAAGAGTTGGGACTTGGCCGCTCCCAGCTGTCTATTTCCGGTCGCCGAGTTTCCGTCACTCGCAAGCCCAGGAACCCAGCCTGTTTCCGCTTCCTGTGGGTCCCGATTCCAGGAAGCGAGCAAACCTGACGAAACCCTTTCAACACCTGCACGGCACAGCTCCGAGATTGAGGTAGATGAACTAGGTCGAGTCGTCAAACTGGCAGTAGGCGCCCTTGTCCTGACCCAGTTGGGCACTCCCCTCATTCGTCACTACCAACGCCAGGGGTGAGCCCACCCAGGGGGCAGCGCCTCCTGGTAGGCACGGCTTCGGCCCTCGTCCTTGTTCACCGGAGAGCGGAAACGGTGGCAAGACATGCCCTGCCCACTCTCCTAACCCCATCCAGGAAAGGCTCTTGGAGATTGGAAGGGTTAATATCTCGCCTTGCTGCGTGACCGTCAGGGAGCGGGGCCCGACAGGGACCATACCTCCAGCCGCTTCTAAGTTGGAGGGGTGCGCAGAGATGTCAATCAGGGTGTGTCCCTTAAGTTGAAACGCCGGATCGCGCTCCCTAGTCACGATCCTGTCAACTGGCGAAGGTTGCTTCGCGAGAGCGCAACTTCCCGAGCCATGGAAGCCTGAAGCGCAAGCGAGGGGTTGGGGAACACCCCGAATCCCTCCGACTTGGCTGCTTGCCGCGCCTCGGGCCCATCGTCCCCCATTGCGCTGCCCTCCAACCCCTCGCTCGCGCTTCAGGCTTCCTCCGGTTTAGCATTATTGGGCGACCTGGAGGTGCGAGTTCCGGATGAAGTTTCAGCTTAGTTCTGCCCCCGCTGCGCTGCCCCATTCGAGAAAGAAACCGTTTTCTCCTTCTGAGTTCATCGCCTGGACAGAAGGGTTTCCGGTACCGCTCCTTCGCAGTCCCATCTCTGTCGCGCCAGCCCTGCTGGCAACCTTCGTTGCAAGTAAGGACAAGGCAAGATGAAGGACCCCCAATTTCCTGCCGCGGTTCCAGTGACCCTCCAACCAATGCTTGTGAATCGCGAAGCCTGAGGTTAAGCTGACTTCGTTGGTCTTAGAGTGATGGCGATGAAAAAGTTGTGGGCAGCGGGGAAGGCTCGAGGATTGATCGCAGTGATGCTCGCGTGCTTCGCCTGGGGGACGGCGACAGGGATGGCTAGTAGGGAGAATCTGACAGAGCTTCTGGTTTTTATTGGCACCTACACCAGAGGGGAAAGCAAAGGAATATATATCTACAAGATGGATCTGAATTCCGGGGCACTCACACCTGTTGGTGTGACCGACTCCGGTCCCAATCCATCCTTTCTGGCCGTGCATCCAAACCACCGGTTCCTCTACGCCGTCAACGAGATCGCTGAGTATGAGGGAGAGAAGACCGGTTCGATTACCGCTTTTTCTCTCGATCCAACCACCGGAGTTCTGGATTTTCTCAATCGTCAAAGCTCATCCGGGGCGATTCCCTGTCACCTGGTTGTCGACGCTGCGGGCAAGAACGTCCTGCTTGCCAACTACGTTGGCGGTAATGTTTCGGTGCTGCCCATCCAGAATGGAGGAAGATTGGGAAGGGCCACCAGCGTCAGGCAGCACGAGGGTTCCAGTATTCACCCCTCTCGCCAGACGGGCCCACGCGCGCACAGTATCAATCTAGACCAGGCCAATCGGTTTGCAGTTGCTGCCGACTTGGGCATCGATAGAGTTCTGGTGTATCGATTTGATGGGGCGTCGGGAGAGCTTACTCCCAATGACCCACCTTCGGTGTCGGTCAAACCGGGGGCTGGGCCGCGGCACTTTGCCTTTCACCCGAGTCAGCCCTACGCCTACGTTATCAACGAGCTCGATTCAACCATTACTGCCTTCACCTATGATTCGAAGTTGGGTACGCTCGAATCAATGCAAACCCTCTCTACCCTTCCGGAGGGCTTCGAAGGGGTCACGCACACAGCCGAGGTGCAAGTGCATCCCTCGGGAAGGTTTGTCTACGGATCCAATCGGGGCCACGACAGCATAGCCATGTTCAGGGTCGACGCTACGAGCGGCAGGCTTTCCCCAATAGGGCACGAACCCACGGGCGGCAAGACTCCCCGCAATTTTGGCATCGATCCTAGCGGCCGCTATCTGATCGCAGCCAATCAGGACTCCGACTCGCTGGTTGTTTTCCGAATCGACCCAGAAGCCGGCAGCCTTCAGTCTACCGGGATAGTCGTCGATGTCCCGGCTCCTGTGTGCGTCAAGATGATTCCTCGACAATAGTCCGAATGCTGAGCTGAAACTTCAAGAATACGTCGCACGTCTCCTGTCCTCCGAAGGTGCCGCCAACGGGTGAACGTACCAGCGTTACGAAGCCAAGTCCGACAGAGCCGCGAACGACTTGAGCCGTTAGCAACATGAGGCCAGGTTGCGAGGAGAGAGCCGGGCAACTCTTCCCCACGCAGTGACGCACAAATCTCCAGTAGCCGGAAGTCTCTTTCTCGAAGGCACAGGGAGTTTCTGACGACCGAATTCACTACGATCAGACCCAGGTTCGACAAGCCGGGTACACCAGGCCTGTATCAAGGATGGCCGTGGAAGGAGTCCTCCGTGCGATCGGGTGGCGCTACCGATGCTTCGGGGTAGGTCAGGATTCCTTCAAGCAGCATCTGGCCAAAGTGGAACGAGATCACTGCATTCCGTGACTTTCCTGGCGCTGGGGTAATGTCGATCTCTATATGGGCTGCGTGCTCCTTGATCATCGAGTAGGTCGACTCCAGATGGATCAGCTTGCTGCGATCGAACTCAACAGTCTTTAAGAGGCGCCCGGGACTGAGCACCAGGCTCCAGTTGTCATCGGCCCTTCTGAGCAGGCCCACCGTGTAGGTGCCGGAGGTGACCTTTACCGATCCCGCCATCACTTCCCCGGTAAGTGTTAGACGGGGTCCCCGAGGACTGACAATGTCTCCTGTTTTTACCTTCTCCAGATGTGCGTCATTCACCGGGACAGTACGGTAGGACATGATGGCTTCGATGCCGCCAGGAAGGATGGCGATCACCCGCTTGTTGAAGTGAGGATGTCCTATCAAGCCCGCTGTCGAAAGCAGGACCAGTCCAACGAACACTGCCTTTTTCATGATTACACTCCTCGGTTAACTCCCAGTCGCCACAAACATCGTCGAATTCCTGGAACGGAACGCGAAGGCTCAGTATGCTTAGACAGGTATTAAAGGGTCAAGCTCGCAACGCAATGAAACATTTTCAGAATTCTTCTTGAATAGGGGGGATTGTGGCACGACGACATCAAAATCAGGAAGATCGAGAGAAGGGAACACTGAATCGGCGACACTTCGTGGCGGCCGCAGCCGCTGTTGCTGCCACCCGCCTCGCCCCTGCTTCTCCGAAGACCGCCCTGGAACCAACATCCGGGGAGTTGGGTCGATTCTCCTCAAGGACCCCGAGCCGGATCCTCTACGTGAGCGACCCCTCCAGTATTGCCAGTCGCTACCTTCCCGACCCAACAACTGTCGAGGATCTCCAGGAGTGGGTGGACCGTCTGTCGTCTGCGCGCGTGGATACTTTTGTCCAGGAAGCTTACACACAAGGCTGGACCACCTACTGGAGGGTAGACGACCTCGAGTACGATGCCAGGCCTCAGCACCGGAGATTTCTGCCGCTGTTAGAGCAGGGAATCCAGCCCTTGGGAGTCCTCCTGAAGCACTGCCACAAGCGGCAAATGGAGTTCTTGGCAGGAATCCGAATTAATGACAACCATGGGCATATCTCCGTCAAACAGGGAGCGGGAGCGGGCTCCAGTTTTCTCGTCAAGAACACTCAGTGGCAGCTCAAGGACGCGCCTCCAGGTCCCTACTACGAGCTCAGCACTCCCCTGGATTTCAGCTTTTCTCAGGTACGAGACTACATCTTTGGCGTGGCTTCGCGATTGCTCGATCGATTCCCGGTCGACGGCCTGGAACTGTGCTTCCGCGACCATCGCTACTTTCCACCGGGGCAGGGACCTGAACGCAAATCCCTCATGACGGAGCTGGTGCGTCGGGTCAGGCAGATGCTCGATGACGCCGGCCAGAAAAGGGGAAAGAGGCTCCGCCTGGGAGCAAGGGTATTCCAGACACTGGACGAATGCCGCCAGCTGGGACTAGATCCAGAGACCTGGATCTCGAAGGGTTTGATCGACTACGTCTCTCCCAACGACACCATGCACACCGAGCCGAATGCCCGCTATGAAGAGTTCCGTGGGCTTACCCAGAAGGGAAGTTGTCTTCTCTACCCCGGGATACTCCCTTGGACCAGCCAGCGCATGCGCAGTCGCCAAGGGGGGCAGCCAATGTCACTAGAGCAGCAGCGGGCTGCCGCTGCCAACATGTATGGAGCCGGGGCCGACGGAATTTCTTTCTACAACCATTTTAACCCCCAATCTTGGGCGCCGTTCTACCCTCAACAGCTGCTCCAACTCGCTGAGATGCGGGATTCTAAGGCTTTACTGGGGGGAGACCGTCACTACGTCTTTGAGCCAGGTTGGGCTGGCTGCTTGGGGTTCGGAGCAGATCGGGCTTCCACTGGGGTGGTCAAGGCCGATCGATTGGTTCTCAAGCGGATTCCCGGATCGGCAGGGAGTTATCGTTTCCGCATCTGCGAAAACCTGTCGGACGCGCGCGGGGCAACTCTACTCTTTAGGGCCTTTGGAGCGAAGCTGCAGGACCGTCTGGAAGTCAAGATCAATGGTAAGCCCATTTCCGGCAAGATCTTGAAACGCAGGGCTGACGAGGAGCGGGTGGACTTAGAGGCAACCGTGGATCCCGACTCTAGCGCAAACTCTGGATTGCCGCCTGTCCCCAAAATACCGGGATCTTTCCTCACCTACTGGATGGACCTCAGCGAGCCGCCCGCGGAATTCGGTGACAATCAGTTGGAAGTCGCCTTGGTGAAGTCAACAGCAGGTGCTTCGGAGGATATCGTCATCGATGAACTCGAAGTCTTCGTCAAGGGGTAGGAGAACAATGCCTGAACATTCGTCCTCAGTGTATCTAACT
>Ga0310345_10001324_pt1 | contig 28115 bp, 22 predicted proteins | sample HC15DNA20500_MG_FD_204667 | JGI IMG/M metagenome (GOLD analysis project Ga0310345, IMG submission 204667) | Marine microbial communities from station ALOHA, North Pacific Subtropical Gyre - HC15-DNA-20-500_MG | ecosystem: Environmental > Aquatic > Marine > Oceanic | place: Pacific Ocean: North... | reverse complement strand
AGCCCAACATTCTAAATCAACAGAAGTTTGTTGTTTTTCTTTACGATTAGTATCAAATGGTTTAAATTCTTCATATGATTTCCATTCATCATTTAATGTTTCAATTGTTCTAATAGAAATTTTACCAGTTGGATATCGTATCAAAATAGGTGTATCACCAGTAACTGAATCTCCATAAATACATTTCGATCCTTTATAATAATCGAGAATTTTATCACGAGATGTCGCTAATAAATTTCTACCCGTTGTAGTAACACTACCAGCAACTTGCTTACAACTAATACAACCCATACTCGCACCAGTCGCACCATAAATTGAATTCGCTGTTACTTTATAAGCAAGTTGAAGACCATCTAGAATTTTTTTCTTAAATGGATTATTCTCTTTTTTCATTTTCTTTTTCGTAGCCTTTCTTGTATCTAATAACATTCGAAGAATACGAGGTAAAATAGCCCTGTCTTCAAATTTTATTTTATCTTGTCCTTTATTATCTTGAACTATATTTTGATTTATATCAAATTCTCTATGAGGTTGAACAAAATAATAACATTGAAATTTACCATTATCCGTCCAATGACAAGGATAAATTAATCTACCTTTTAAAAACTTCATTTTAGGAACATCTGTAATATTCGCATAATAAAAAAATTGATCCCCTTCATATTTAGTTTCTCTAACTGGAATTAATTCATTATTTTCTCTTTGTCTATCCAATTCCTCAATCATTACTGGTTCTGTAATGATACTTTCTATACATAAATTATGTGAAAGCATACAACAAGGATATAGAGATGCGAAATCTAAACAAGCGACAGGATAAAAGTGGGCACCACCATTTGCATTCAATACAGTAGCACCTTTATATGAACAACCACTCGTATCTTTTTCACGAACAGGCATTAAATAACCATCTTTTCTACATTGTTTAGCAACTAAACTTTGAACTTTAATACCCTGACCTCTAAAGAAAATGAACGATAAAGGCACACAACAAGTTTGAGCCATACCAATCTCATTTGGGATGATACATAATTTATCCATAAGAATATTACATAGTCTACAATCCTGAACGCAATATTTAGCAACTATAGCTCTATGTTTTGCACCTTTCGTTTGAAATTCAAAAATCTGAGCTGGGGATACATCATCTTTTGCTAAACCCCATCTACATTTTTCTTCATTTAAACAAATAAGATCTTCTTTAACATAAATATATTTATCTTCTTCTAAATCTACGATTAAAAATTTTTTAGAACCGTTTAATTTAAAATAATTTTCATCATCAGCAACAAAAATGACCTTATGAGATAATTGAATTTTACTTTTCATATTTATTGTAAAATATCCACCTTTAAATAAACCAAGTGTATTATCTACAGATAAACGACATAAACCATTATCAATTATTTCACATTGATTAATATTACCGTTAATTAATTTTGTAGAAACAAAATCTAATTTATAACTCTTAAACTTTTGAGTTCGTCTTACAAAATTTAATAAATCAATATTAATACGACCAATCATAGTCATCATTTTCATTTTATTATCACCTAAAGCGGCTGATGATAAACTCTTTTCTGTAAGTGTAGATAATAACTTTTTACGAACAAAACTATTCGCTTCAAAACTATCAATATTTAATCTTCCTAAATACCCAAATCTTTCTTCTTCTTCTTCTATAAGACCAAACATTCTAGCACGTTCATATAAATAGTTGTAATCGAAACCTAATATGTTATATCCAGTAATAATATCAGGATCTATTTTCCTAATAAATTTCTGCCATGCCATAATAACTTCTGCTTCTGTTTCATATGCTTCAACAAATGTATTAGGATTATCATCAAATTCTTTACAAGATTTTAATGTTATTATATGATTTACTTCATAATCTGGATTATTAAACATACGAACAGTTGTTCCAATTTGAATTAATTTATCCGCAGGTCTACTCGGTTGAGGAAATGAACCATCACCACTAGTACATTCAATATCATATGAAGCAACAAGTACTGGTGCGATTTCTTCACAATCTAAAGGATATAAATTTGTCCAATCAACACTAAATTCATATTGACAAAAACTTTTTTTATCAGTTTTTATTGAATTATAACTGTATTTTCCTTTTTTCAATTTAACCCAACTACATGGTGTAATTTCTCTTTTATGACACATTCTTAATAATGGTAATAAATCTGCTTCATATAAATTTACTGAAATTTTTCGTACATCGCTTACTTTTAATAGTTTTCCAACTTCCTTAAGTGTTTCAAGATATTTTCTTGTTCGTCTCATCGCAATTGAAGAATTGAAAATAATTTCCACAAATTTATGAATCTTTTTTGTCTGAAAACCATCAAACTTTTGCTTCTTTACTATCTTTACTTCTAAATCGGTATTAAACCACTTCAACTTCTTTTCCTTACCCCAATTATCTACATACTTTGTATTTTTATCAGTTAAATGCCTTTTAAACCAATATGAATCTTGTTTATTCCAATTTGATGGTACTTCCATAAAAAATGAAGGTCTATATCCATTTACTTGGACGCATACAGTCTCGGATTCTTTTGTAATACCAAAAAAATAAACTATAAATTTTCCATGAAAAGACCATTTTTTTTTTGGATCTTCATTATCACTATCATCGTCTTCTTCAACTTCATCTATTGTGAACGCATCGATAAATTGACATTCAAAATGACCTTTAGGAGGCTTTACTTTTTTAGATCGGAAATAATGGCTTGGGTTTGAAATCATTTCAATAAAAAGTATATTGTTATAACAATATTATAAAATTCAATTTTCAAACTAATTTAAAAATTTACGAGTTCAACAAAATATATTATTTTAGAATTAAATAGTATATAATACTATGGATAGTCCAAATTCTTTAAAAAGTTGGGATTTAATTAGCGAAAACGATTTTCCTGTAGAATCGATTGAAAAATCTGGACACCCAGAATTAACTGAACAATACTCCGAGAAATGGAATAAATTTGTTGAAAAAAGAAACAAAATTAAAGACGAATACTTTAATGAATGGAAAAAACAAGTTGATAATAAAGAGATTTCTGTAGAACAAATTTTTCTTGAATTACCAGAAGATAATGATGAAAAAGATAAAGAACTTATTATTGAAGAGATTACTCAAACTGAAAAATCTATAGAAGATAAAGAACTTATTATTGAAGAGATTACTCAAACTGAAAAATCTATAGAAGATAAAGAACTTATTATTGAAGAGATTACTCAAACTGAAAAATCGATAGAAGATAAAGAACCTGAAACTGATAATGAAAAAATTTATCAAGCAGAAACAAATGATAATAATGATGTTATTTTAATAATTCACGATGAAATAACCGACGAACATATTTATAAAAGGAAAATTAAACACAAAAATACTCAAAAAAAGAAGAAAAGGAAAAAAAATCCAAAACAATTTAAACATTATTCTTATTGTAATAGAAAAAAAGGTAAAGATATTTTTATGATGATTAAAATGGATCAATGGAGTCAAGTTCATCCAGACAGTTTAGATAATGAGACAGAAATGAGAAATATTAAACAAATATTTAAGTATATTTGGAATGAAATGGACCTAACTGAAAAATATGCTTATATGCAATATTCTAAAATCGATGAAAAATATCAAATAGCATTTGAAAATAGTGTTTTAAATTCTATCTCAAGTACCTTATGGGAATTTTGGAATGATATAAGTACATTTTTTACTGAATTAGTATGTACTCGTGAAAAATCAAATAAATTAAATTAAAATGAATAATATATGTTAATCGAAAATCACTTAGATAGTTTTTTCATGTTTTGTACACCAACTTCAAACAATGTATTTTTTTTAGCAACAACTTTAATATATATTAAAAAAGAAAAAGTAAAATTTATTAAATTTGAACAATGTTATCGATTAGTATATAATTGGTGCAACTGTCATAATGTTCTTGAAATAAAAAAAATGAGAAATAAAATTATCAATTATATTTTAGATCATTCAATAATAGTTCCTAATAAAAATATTCAAATGCTACAAGATGTATTTGGATATTTTAGAAATTTTGAACCTTATTGGTATAGTTTATTAATTAATACTAATATACGAGTTAAAATAAAAAAACAGAAAATGATGAAAATATTTGAATTAATCATTATACAAAATAATATACCAAAAGATCTATCAAATTTGGTTAAGTTATATTTTTAATCTTGAGTAAAAATAATAATATAATCTTGTTATTATAATATATTAAAAAATGGGTGCAACAACTAGCACACTACCAATTGACCATGTTGAAACTAAAATTATAAAAAAAAATGAATTTAATGAAAAAGAAAAAATACGAAGTAGGTTTACTGATGATACTACAGATGTATCCGCAAAAGAAATTCGTTTATCAGAAGTGATTCTACTAGCATTTCAAGAAGATCCAAATGAAGCCGAAGATCAAATGATTTTATTTCCACATGATACCCAATCTAAATTAGATAAATTTACAGAAAATTATAAAAAATTAGAAAAAGAAAAAAATGAATTAGATAAATTAATTATGGAAAAACAAACCAAAGCCATTGATGGCTTGAAAAAGAGAGTTGGATTAACTAAAAAACAAGTTGCTAAAATGATTATTAAAGCAGATGACAAAAATACAGATCATCTCAAGAGAGTTAGAAAATTAACTGATAATTTAGAAGAAATGAAAAATAAATTCAAAGGATTAATTACAGATTATAGTCCGAAAGGCCCAGTTGATCTTGATGAAGTAAAAAAAAAATGGAAACAAGAACAAGTTGATGCTGCTGAACATATTAAAACAGTAGCTAAAGCAGCAAGAACTGCAACACCTACTACTAAAATTGAAATTAAATCAGTTAAAGTTGGAGGAAAAAAAGTAGAATTCAAAAAAGATCCACTTGATTATATTTTTGAAAATCATGATTTAACAAAAATCGCAAAATTGTGGAATATTAAATATAGCAAAAACGTATTAAATGATTTAAAAATCGCATTCAAATATAAAAACGGAGCAGAATTAGATAATAAAGAATGGAAACAATTAGTTACCAGTCTTAATATTGATACTAATAAAAATGGTTTAAATAAACCTAAAACTGTCAAAATTGTTAGAAAAAAATTAATTAATGTTCCAAAAATTTAAATATATTGAAATATTTTTAATATCTTATTTTTAATTATTGGTTTTGATATAAAATCATTCATACCAGAATCTAAACATTCTTTTTGTATGAGAGAATCTTGATATGCAGACATTCCTATTATAGGAACATTTTTATTTTCAGTATTTGAATCTCTAATAATTCTTGTTAACTCTACTCCTGAAATATTTGGTATTTTATAATCTATTAATATCAAATTATATTTTTTCTCTGAAATTGCTTCTAAAGCAATACGAGAATCTGTAATACATTCAATATTAAACTTCTTAATATAATTTTTTAAAATTTTATTATGAACTGGATCATCATCAATACATAAAATTACAGGAATATCTGTAATTTCTATAACTGTATCATTACTTAATGATGATAAAATAAAAGAATATGACACATTTAAATCTCCAACTAAATAATTATATATTATTGTCTTATCTCCAATATTTTCTATTCTTTCATACAAAGTGATTCCTTCTTTAATACAATATTTTTCAATAATATCAATTAATTGCTGTCTTGATAAAGTTTTAAGATAATCTAATTGAATATTTGTATATTTTATTTTCTTTTTTGATTTTAGTAAACTATTAAAATCAATATTTAAATTATTACTTTTTATCTCATTTTCAATCCTTAATTCTGTCTTCGCAGAACATTCTTTATCCATTGTTTCTATTAAATATAGTCTTTCTTGAATTCTATTATAAAAATCAAGAGTCTCTTGTCTAGTAACATTACCATTTTTCATTAAAAATGAAGTTACTTCTTTTTTTATTTGAGAATACAATATCGCTAATATATGATGATGTTCGGCACTATCAGGATATTTTATATGAATTTCAAAAGCAGAAAGTATAGTTATTATTATTGTTGAAATTATACCAAGAATATTCAATATACTAAATGAATTCTGATTTGGCAATTGCGTAATAAAAATTATATCAAATGTTGTGAAAATTCCTAAAATAGTTACAGAAATTTTAGTCCATGTATCATAATTTCTATATTCTTCCGAAGTAGCATCATGAATCAATGACTTAAAATTAGCACGTTTTTGCCATTGATTTAATAAATCTTTAATATCTTCTATTTCCATTATTAATTATAAACTATTATATTCATTAATTCTTATTTTTAATCATTAAAAATTTATTTACATTATATATATATATAGTGTCATGTTTAATTTAACAAGTTTCTTAATTGCTGTAATTGTTATAGGAAGTTTAATGGCCGTTTTTAGAAAAAGAACAGAACATTTTGCTGGTTACGGAGGCTTCCTTGACGTTCTTTCCAAACCTTTTAAAAGTGTCGGAAAAGCTATTGGAGGAGGTCTTGGTAAAATTACAGGCAAAATTTCTAGTATCGTTAATAAAATAAAAGACATTGCTAGAGGAATTGCCCGTCTTCCCGGAAAAGTAGCAGATAAAATTAAAGGTGTTGTTTCTAAAATCATCAAAACTGTTAAAAATAAAATTATAGGAGGTCTCCGTAAATTATGGGATGGTATTAAAGGAGCATTCACTAAAATGTGGGATGGGATTAAAAAAATATTCGATAAAATCAAAGGAGCATTCGTAAAATTATGGAATGGAATTAAAGGTGCTTTTAGTAAAATGTGGGATGGTATCAAAAAAGTCTTCAAAAAATTAGGTAAATTCTTCAAAAAATTATGGGATGGTATCAAAAAAGCATTTATCAAAATTTGGGCCGGTATTAAAAAAGTATTCAAAAAAATTAAAGACTTTTTACAAAAAATGATTAAAGCAATCGCAAAATGGTTTGGTAAATTCTGGGGTAAAATTAAAAGTTTTTTCAAAAAACTTTGGGCTATTCTTACTGATCCTTTTGGCTGGTTTATGAGTATGTTTGCAAAAATAGTTGGAAAAATTACTGGTAATGTTGGTAAGTCCGCTAATAAAGCAATCTGGTCTTATGCTTCTCCTAAAAATCGTTCTTGGTATATGAAACATAGCTCTAAAATATTTATTGGTATTGCTATCCTTATTGGTGCAGCCGCATTCGGTATTAATTATGGTATTAACTATTTTGTTAATAAAGATCTTTGTGTTGATCCAAAAACTGGAGAAGTATTAGAAGATGATCTTAACAATCCAATTAAATTAAAAGATACTGATTGTCCATACGACATCCCAGAAGGTATGTGCCAAGATCCTGAAACACTTGCTGTATTTAAAAATGATTATGGTGAAATTGTTAGATCTGATTCTCCAGCTTGTCCTTCATCTACTTTCGATCAAGACGCTGGAATGCCTGATGACAAACCAGTAGAAGGTATCACAACACCAGAAGCAACACCAGCTGTTCCTATGGTAGATATTCTTGAAACAGCCCAAGCAGTTCCAGTTCAAACTCAACAAGTTCAACAAGCAAATACTACTACACAAGCAGTATCTGATTTTAGAGAAAAATTAAGAAATAAAACTGGAGGTAGAAGAAAAAGAATAAAAGTAAAAAGAAATGCTAGAAATAATCCAGAATATTTAATCAAAACATATAAAAAATATTTAAACTTATATAATTAAATTATAATGTTATTCTAAAATTTTTATTAAAAATATTATATTATTAATAAAAAAATTTATATATTATTAAATTTAAAGTTTTCCAAATGAACTTTTACCTAACCAATATGGAATACCTCCTAAAATTGTTGCTACAATTAACATTGCTGTTCTCATAATACCATTTATTGTTGGGAGGATTCCTAATGTTCGGACATCAAGATTTCTTACTACAATAACTCTGTAACACCATCTTATAAAAAGTGCTAATCCCCAAGAAGTGAAATACCAGAATGGAAATCCTCCTATAAAAATATGGACACGATTTTCTGCTTTTTTATCTGTTTTATCACATACATGTTCCCAACCTCTACCTTTTTCTCCTTTATTAACCATGTGCAAATAAGCGAAACCACATAAACTAATAATAAAGAAAGTAAAACCTATTGGAACTGTTAACTTATCAAAATCCCCGCTGCCCTCAAGTTGAAGAATATTTGTTAGTCTTAATAGAATAAATAATAGATATAACCATAAAGTGTAAAAACCAAATTTATGAATAGCGGTTTTCCACACTGTTCTTTTATCACCTTTATCCTTCACATCATCACAAGGAAAATCTTTCCATTCTAATCCAATATCACGAAGGTAAGCCCAATAACCTCCTCCCATAGAGAAAAGAATTAGAATAATATTGAAAAAGTTAAAATACCCTGCATTTAATAAGCCATCTAATAATCTAACACGTTGACCTAAAATAATAGGAACTATTATTATCAAACTTAAAATTAAAAACCATATTAGCCAAATAGTATAATTTTCTTCGCCATCTAACCATTTTGGTAAAATAACGTGTGGTGTATTTTTAATATCTTTATTCCATAAATTGTTTATCCACCGTGTATATTCATTTACAACTTTTCCAATATTTCCAAAAAATCCACTATCACTATACTGATTGATTACGACTAGTAAAGATACAGCACAAATAACGAATAAATTTATGACTAATGCAAGCCCGGGGTTAAGAATATTTATATGACCAAAAATAAGATCTCTAACAATACCCAACAACCACCATAGTTTACTACCAGTCCACTTAAATACCCTAAAAAAACTTTTCATGAAACCCCAGTCTTGAGTAAACCAACGTACAAATGGAAGTATACCATTCCAAAATATAGCCAAACTAAACCAAACTTTAGCTAAAGTATTCCATTTTCCTCCTTTAGAATATTCTTCCCAAAACAAGTTAATAAATAGAGGCCCAATAAAAATTATAACTATAAGAGAAAATATTGCTGCAGTAAAAATAGGATATATGCTATTATATGACTCTATTGATGTAATATCATGAAATATAGAAAACATTACAAATGTAAATAATAATGGTATCATTATCACCAAATATAAATTACTTAATTCTTTAACCATCTTATATATAATATATACTATAAAATGTTTTATAGAAAAATATAAAACATTAATTACTATAAATTATTTTATTTAAATTACAGAACAATCAGATGTCCAAAGTGAATAAATCACAAACAATTAATAAATTCTCTGCTATATTTCTAAGACCTTTCTTAAGTCAATTTTGTCCAAAGTGGAATTCCACCGTAAAATGCAGAAAAGAATGAACCACAAACAATTAATAAATTCTCTAATGTATTCAAAAAACCTGACTTAAAACCAGCAAGACCTTTATTCTGAATTATTCCAGAATACCACATCATAAAATACTTAATAAAAAATCCCCACCAAAATACTAATAAATAATTCCATGAACCGGATAAGTAAAAATTCCATACTTTCATTCTATTTGTTCCTTCTCCTCCTCCACAATCTTGATCTTTATCTCTTTCACTTTGTAAAGGTCTGATAAATACAAATAAAGGAAGAAACAATAACCATAAAAATATAGAATAAATTGAAAGTGGAACTCTTGTATTGATTAATGACTTATCTTCAAGAGAATAAGTTCTCCAAGCCAATGCTAATGGATAACTACAATAAATTGCAGTTAAAATTTTAATCCATTGTCTATTTCTACTTCTTTCTGGTGATTTTTTTGTATCCCACTCACATTTTTCTTTTTTTTTAGTCCAAATCATATATGAATAACCAGTAACAAAAAGAATAATTAATATATTCCAAATATTTATGTGCTCTTCCAGAATTAAATTTTCATAGAAACTATTAAACCAACTTAAAGTTCCTGAGAAATCAAGGAAGTTTCCCCAACGATTAATTATATATAAAATCCAACCTACTACAAAAGAAATTGCAAAATTAACACCTGCTGCTGCTACACTTTCATTATTTTTTTTAAGAATGTATTTATGAAATATAGTTGAATATCCAAAAGCAATTATCCATAAAAAAAAATGTCTTACTATTGCTCCTGTAAAAAACCAACTAATTAATTCAAACGCCCAAGAGAGATGATAACTCATGACTTGATACATAATGACACTTTAATATATAATATAAAACTATTTTTATTTTACATTATATAGAAAAATTAAAGTTTTAACATTTAACTGCTAATGCCATGATTGGAGTTAATAAGATCATAGCAATAAAATATCCAGGAAGATACATAGCACCTTCAGCTGCTCCTTCAAGAATATCGGCAGCAAGACCTATTCCTGGAATAAAAGATAACATTCTAAGACCACCTGCTCCAAAAAAGATTATTTTATCAACAAGAATTAATGGTAACTTAAGAAATGGAATAAAATTCATTGCAAAAGAACCACCAACAGCTAAAGCTGGCTGAAGAAAAGAAAATACTGGAATACGAAGAAAATTTCTACCTTTAATACCACATTTACCTGTATACCATTGAGTATTCATAATAGTAGCAATAATCCATAAAAACATAAATGTAACTGCTGGAACAAATAACATATCTAATGGCCAAGGTACTTCAAATCCATATTCAACAGCAGCATAGTCTAACAATCTAGTTATAGCAAATGGAATTAATAAAGTAGTCCAAAATTGAAGTGTAACACGAATAAGCATGCCAAAAAAACCCATACTGTATTTATTTATAATATATAGTAACAAATTTTTATCAACTATATTATCTTCTTTGACATTCGAGAAAACCAATTGTACCTGATTCTCTAATCTCTCTTTTTTCACATTCACTAGAAATTTCACAAAATAATTCCATTACTGTATGTTTTATATTCTCAACTGTAAATCCGAACTTTTTCATATTCTCAGAACCAGGTGCTGAAGCACCAAAAGTTTTCATACCAATTGTACTATGAGCATATCTAGACCAACCAAATACAGATGATGCTTCTACTGCTATTGTTGGAACACCAATTGGTAAAACTTCACGCCTATATTCTAAAGGTTGATTATCAAATATATCAAGAGAAGGACAAGATACTACTCTAACATTTAATCCTTTTTTTTCTAATGCTTCTGTTGATTCTATAACTAATCCAACTTCTGAACCTGATGCTATTAATACTAAATCTGGTAAACAATCTTTCGTTTGTTGTAAAACATATGCCCCTTTAACTGCTTTTATATTACAGGAACTTTTAATTACTGGAACATTTTGTCTAGATAAAACTATTACAACTGGAGTTTTTCTACTTTCAATCGCATATTCATAACTTGCTATAACTTCTTTTATATCTGCTGGTCTAAATGTAACTAAATTTGGAGTTGCTCTTAATAAAGGTAAAACCTCTATCGGCTGATGTGTTGGGCCATCCTCACCAAGAGCAATTGAATCATGTGTCATTATATAAATTTGTTGGGCATTGGAAAGTGCTCCTACGCGAACTGCTCCCCAAGCATATGTTATAAAATTTAAGAATGTAGCAGAAAATGGAATTAATCCACCATAATAAGAAATTCCATTACAGATTGCAATCATACCATGCTCCCTAATACCAAATCTAAAATATCTACCTTCATAACTATTTGATTGAAAATCAACTGTATTAAATTGAGTTTTACAAGATGGGGTCAAATCAGCACAACCACCAACTAATTCAGGAATATTATCTGTTATCATTCTTAAAACCTTTCCAGATAAAACTCTAGTAGATGTTTTTATTGGATTTTTCATTAATTCATTTAAACCTTTTTTCCAATAACTTGGTAAAGTATTTTCTATGAAAATTCGTTTATATTCTAAAGCATCATCCGGATATAGATCACTATATCTATTTAATAATTTTTTCCAATCATTATATGCTTTATCTCCTTTTTCTATTACATCTGAATAAAATTTAGTTACTTCTTCTGAAACATAAAAACTTTTTTCTGGATCCATACCTAATGCTTTTTTTGTAGCACTTACACCATCTTCTCCTAATGGAGAACCATGGGCTTTTTCTGAATTTTCTAGAGGAGATTTATAACCAATATAAGTTTTTAAACAAATAATTGTCGGTTTATCACTATTACAAGCAAGTCTTAAAGAATGAGTAATTGCCTCCAAATCATTATTACCATCTTCGATTACTAAAGTATTCCAACCACAAGATTTAAAACGCATTGGAATATCTTCTGAAAAAGATAATGAAGTTTTTCCATCAATTGTAATTTCATTATCATCATAAATTATTATCAAATTCTTTAATTTTAAATGACCTGCTAAAGAACAGACTTCAGAAGATACACCCTCTTGTAAACACCCATCACCACAAAAGACAAAAGTCTTGGAATCCGCAATTGGAAATTCATCTCTATTAAAACGAGCGGCAACATGTTCTTGAGCCATTGCCATACCAACCGCATTAGCAATACCTTGCCCCAAAGGACCAGTTGTTGCCTCAACACCATCTGTAACATGAATCTCTGGATGACCTGGTGTATTACTACCTGATTGTCTAAAATTCTTTAAATCTTCTAATGAAACTTTATATCCACATAAATGAAGCATTGAATATAATAATGAACAACCATGACCATTTGATAATACAAAACGATCTCTTGATGCCCATTTACTATTTTTTGATGAAAATTTTAAAATTTTTGAAAATAATATATGAATCGCTGGAGCCATACCCAATGGCATACCTGGATGTCCTGATTTGGCCTTTTGAACCATATCTATTGATAAACATCTCAAAGTATTTATACACAAATTGTCTTCGTTTTTCATAACATTTATATAATAAACTTTATCATAGAAATGTTTATATATATTTATAATAGATTATATATCGTACATTTTTAATATCATCTCTTGGGCTTTGTTATAATTTTTACATTCATAAACAACTTTAATTTCATAACCATTATCATCTAAATTTATACTACCATCTTTTTCATCAATTACTATCTTTTCTTTTTTAATATCAAATAAATCATTATCCTCAAAATATAAAGCAGTTAAAACATCATGAATTATGATTTTTTTATCATATGGAGAAACTTCATTGTAATTAATATTTTGATTGAAAATTTTACTAATAATTTCTTCATAAAATTTTTGATGTTTATGACCTTTTAATTTATCTAACATATTCGGAATACAAAATTTTAACTTATGTGTAATATCTAATGGAAAGATTACAATATTATCATATTTTAATACATTCTTTGTAGATTCTGGATTTATCCAAAAATTATATTCACTGTTTACTGTAATATTTCCAGCAACTTTTACTGCTCCACCCATTATAATAATTTCTTTCGCTTTCTTTAAAATTCCTGGTTGTTTTTTTTCACATAAATCTAAATTTGTTAATGGACCAATCGCAATAATTGTTAAATCATCTACTTCATTCAAACACTTAAATAAAAATTCATCTGATGTTCCTGAACTTTCATAAATCTTGTTACAAATATTATTCAATTTACCATAATGACCATCATCTCCATAAAATAAAGAACATTTTTCATCCAAAATAGATGAACTTGGAGAACTATAAACTGAAATATTTGAAACATTAAATAATTTATTAACTACTTTACTTGCTGTTTGAAAAGAATTATATGCTGGAATATTACCACAACCAGTTGTAATACCTAGAATATTACAACTATTATGTTTATGTAAATATATCATATTGCCAATACAAAAGGTATCATCTGATCCAGAGTCAGTATCTATTATTACTTTTTTTGAAGAAATCATTCTTAATTTGTTTGAAAATATTCTTGGATTTTTTGTAATTTTTGATAAATGTAGCCACATCTATAACTTTATTTATATTCAAAAATCTTAAATCAATTTTATATGATAATAATAACCTTAATCAGAATGAAATAATTAATACTAATTTTTATATTATTATTAATTATAAATAAAAATAATGAATAAAATTAAATACAAAGGAAAAATTTATAAAATACATATCGGTAAAAGAGGAGGAAAATATATTGTTAAAAATAAAAAAAAAACTTATATTCAAGGAGGAACACTTTTTAGTATGCAATCATGTCTTACAGGTGGTGTCAAGAAGCCGAAGCAAAATAATGAAATTAGTAATCAAAATAATGAAATTAGTAATCAAAATAATGAAATTAGTAATCAAAATAATGAAATTAGTAATCAAAATAATGAAAAAATTACACTTGGAATAGAGTGGGACGCATCAGGTATGTTTGTATCTGGCCTGAGAAATGATGATGAGAAAAATATATCACCTATCAAAACTAATATGCCTTTTCAGGATAAAGTAGTTATCGCAACAGTCAATTATAACGGCAATGAAAAAATAAAATTAAGTATTGAAAGTCATGGAATACGAGAAATTGATCCAACACCAACAATGGAACGATATAAAAATGAAGAAAAGTGGCAGATTTCCCAAAATTGTTTGTATGGCAACAGAAATTTATTTGCACAACAATTTATATTTTCTGTAGCTTATTATCATACTCGAATTTTTATATTAGAAATCTTGAAAAGTTTTAAGATTGCTTTCGTTCCCAACTTCGAAGAACTAAAAAAAAAACTTCTAATTTATTTTAGAACTACAAAAAATACAACAAAACGTACAACAAAACATTTAAAGAAATTTTTAGACGAAGCAAAGAAAATTTTAGACAAAGTAATTATAGAATCTACAGAAAAACAAAAGGCTTTATACAACCGATTTTATAAAAATATGAAGGAATTGATAAAACTCTTACATAATCTAAAACAAAAATATCATTTAATTATGAAGAGTTCTAAAATTTCAAAATTGTCAGAAAAGTACAAAGTTTTCAACTTAGAAGTAATTTTAGGAGTATTTAAAAATAGTAAAGAATTGGTAGATAATTTAAATGCTACTGAAAAACTGATAACAGATATTAACAAAATGATAGACGAAGACTATTGGACAGAATATTCTTATTGGCCACATAATCTCACTGGATATATGTGTAATACAGGTTTTGAATTAGAATACCTAGAACGAAGTATATTAAAAAGGGGTAAGCCCCAACTAACTTTAGGAATGTCTTTTAAAAGACTGTGGAAATATATTGAGTCAGTTATAATAATTCAGAAAAAAATGGAAACTCCCGATAAATTATTAGAAAATATATATATACCTGTCTTGCATGATATAATTTTACCAATTCAAAAAATGAAAATTGATATACCCCAATCAAGACTGGGTGAAGTATTATCTTATATTAATTTCATTGCTTTTATTGCGATTAATATGACTTATTGGTGGAAATCGAAACTTGGATATATACCTTACATCAAGATCTTATTTCCCTTTTTACCAAGAACACCATTATCATTATTTTATGATGAAATTTTTGAAGAAGACCAAGAATTTATTCAAGACATAATCGAGACAATGATTATTCCAATGGTATTGAAATTTATGAAAATAAAAGGAAAAGATGATAAAAATTCTCATTGTGATGGAAGATATGTATGGAAATTCATATCTAAAGACAAAAATAAAATAGGTAAACGTTTTGATATAATTGGTTGGTTATGTAGTATAACAGACAACTCTGAATACTTTAATCAAAACCATAGAACTAATGAAACAAATGACATAGATTATCAAAGATTAACTCTATATAGAACCACAAACGACCCACTGCTACGTACTAAAAAGGATCCAGCGGTTATTACAAGTGATGACCTTGAATATTTGGAGGAAGATTATAAAGAAATATTTGAAGGTCAAATATTTTATCCAATTACAGTTGATAATCTCACTGGCTGGGGAGGTTTTGGTTTTATGGGAGGAGCCCTAGCTTCAGATGGAAATAGTATGTATAATAGAGATGGAAACAATTTTATATGCGAACATAGAAGATTTAATAGTGCTTTAGGAGCAAACTTTATACAATATATTGATATTTTCGGTGATAACATATCAATAGGACAAGATTCAAATTATGAATCTTATATATCAAAAAAACACAAACAAATTGTGGCAATTTATTTTGGCTATATGAAAAGATTTAAAAAGCAAAAAAAACCTTTCCAAAATTTCAAAATAATTAGCAAACTATTACTATTCAATAAAGGTTTATATGCATATATGGAAAAATATAAGGAAAAATATAAGGAGAAAAATGAGGTTATTGATGAAAAAGTTTATAATAACTATGAACAGGAAATAATAAATCAAGAAAAAAATAAACATTCTTTGCATCACTTTGATACAAAAAAAATAAAATTAGATGAAAAGGACTTTAAAAAAATAATGAAAATATTAGACAATCTTTCTTTAACAGAATACTTAAGCATTTTGCCCTCGAATAAAGCAGGGTTATTATGGAATGATTTTCGTCAAGCATTGAATGGTTATATTTCCCACCATATTCCAGAATGGGATAACGGGGATATATTTGGAGGAGATATTATTGATTTTAAAGAAACGGATTATAAGATAACTAATATTGTATATGGTGGTAAAAAAAGAAAAGTAAAAAATGTAAGAAAACATAGAGGTATTCATCAAAATGGTGGAAAAATAGGAAAATTAAAAAAGGGATATAAATATTCTGGTAAAAAATTAAAAAATTGTAAAGCAGAAATTATTAAATGTAAAACAAAATAATCAATATTTATATTCAAAAATCTTAAATCAATTTTATATGATAATAATAACCTTAATCAAGATAAAATATTTTTAATCATTGTTATTGGGCTTTTATTTAATGTACTATATAAACTCAAAATAACACCTAATATTAATAATCCTTGGGGAGTTAAAGGATTTTCATATGAATCATCAAAACGTATTTTAAGAAAACTAAAATGATATGGTAACATATATAATTTTTCTAATTTAAAATAATACACTATTATATTATGTTTCTCTTCTGAAGTTGATTTTTTTTCTGATGGGACATTCTCTTCTAAAATATTTAATTGTTTAAGAACCTCATCAAAATCATTTTTAATTAAATCACTTTTATTAAAATTAACTGGAACATCTGGTAATTCTTTCAGATATTTTCTTATTAATATTAGTTTAAATGCTAGAATTGGATGTTGTCTACTTATCCATGAAAAATAAATAAAAGGTAATATTAAATATAGATTTAATGTAGCAATAGTTTTCGAATATAAACAACCAAATACAAAAAATACCCAAATTAAGCAATGAATAAAAGTTAATATATGTAAAGTAATATACGCTAAATACATCATATTATAATTTATAAATAAGAAAATTATAATAATTATTCTCTAATCCATATAATTTTATTTTTAATATTAGTTTATATTAATAGATAATGTTTAAACAAGAATTATTAGAAAATTCTTCCAAATGTATAGAAAAATCATTACAAATAAAAATGTTATTAAGTAAAAATAAATTAAATATCTCTCAAATGAATCCTAAAACTAAAACTTTTTACAAAAATATTAATTCTATAATTAGTTCTATTTACAACAATACTATAAATGATAATAAAGATTTTACATCAAATAAATGTCAACCATCTTCATCACCAGAATTATCTTCAATATTTTTAGATAGTAATACAACAAAAGAAATCAACAAAAATACTTGTTTAACTAAACCAAATGAAGCAATTAAAATTTACTCTAATAATAAACAAATTATTAAAAATGTATTTATGAGAACATTATTAATGGAAAAAGTTTTTAATCAAAAAGTAAATGACCTAACCATATCATTCACAAAACAAATTAGACAATTACCTGATTATAAAATCCAAATAAAACCAAAAAATATTAATGGAGGCTGGACATACTTTTCTCCTGAACAAACTGGTATTGTTGTATATCGTGAAGAAGAATATGCTAAAGTTTTACTTCATGAATTAATTCATTCATTTAAATATGAAATATCAAAAGAAGCAGCACAAAAATATGAATCTAATATTGAATATATAATTGAATATGACTCTAATATGAAATTAATTAACGAAACATTTGTAGAATTAGGTGCTAATATTCTTAATTCTATTCTTTTACCAATTGAAGCACAAAAATATAATTTCTTTCAAGTTTTTGAATATGAAAGATATTGGTCATTATATCAAGCAGCAAAATTAATAGTTCATTATGGATTTGATAGTTTTTATAAATTTTTAAAATATAAAAAATGCTTAATTATTTCAGATGAACAAACTTGTCAAACTAAATGTACAACAGTCCAAAATGGTAAATGTGTTCTTCAAAGCGAACATCCAATTATTTCTGAAACTACTAATTTTGTTTCATATATGATTAACAGAGCAATCGCAATGTATTCAATTAATGAATATTCAGAAATATTAAATGACATTATGACTAAAAATAATAATAATATTTCATTCTTATTTTACATCAATCAAAATCAAGATAGTATCAAATTTGTAGATTTAATTTTAAATGGATATACTAACAAAGAATTTGCTAAAACTATGGACTTTTTAATTAAACAAATTAAAAAGAAAGAATTTAAAAAAATGTATTCACAAACTGAATTTAGTGTTTATAATACCACTAGAATGACTGCTACTGAATTACAAATTTAAGGAAATAAAACAATAAATAACTATTAGTATGGAACTATTTAATTTATCTAAACAATACAACTTTTATAAAAAATATCATAAAAATACAATAAATGTATTAATACACGTTTTTTGTATTCCAATAATTATGTGGACAATCTCTGTTTTCTTAACACATTTTAGTACTAGTCTATTTTACAATCCTACATTTTACTTAACTAATATTTATAGTATTTATTATCTCATACTTGACAAAAATTTAGGAAAAATTATGACTATGATTTTTTATTTTAGTTGGCTGACTTCTTATTATTTTTATTGGAATGTTTCTAATTCTATATATTACGCAACAATATTACATACTCTATCTTGGATCGCACAATTTGGAGGACATTTTTATTTTGAAGGAAATAGACCAGCATTAACTGACAGTTTACTTCAAGCATTTTTAGTAGCACCAATATTTGTATTGATTGATATTAAACATTTATTAAAAATCCATTAAATAATGCAAATTTAAATATTTATTAAAATCGAAAATATAAAGTGCTATTCGATAAAAAATCACTTGATTAAAACAAAATGTTACAAATGGATTCTGAAACATATGATTTCATCAGAGATTCTGATATACCACTTACTGATGAACTCAAAAAAAAACTCCTAAAAGCAGAGGAGCAACATTACAAGAATGGATATAAAATTAAATGTTACTCTGTGATTAATAAAATAATCTATGAAGCAACAAATACTTGTGGTAATGTTCCTTTGAAAAAAGAAGTTTCATTCAAATTTCCTTTTACAATCAAATCTAATTATTTTAAATAATAAATTTACTTTAATTTTGTTTATAATTAAAGTAAATCCAGTCCCTTTTTATATTTTATTAATTAAAAAATAGTAATAGCAGTTACTACGAACCGACTTGGTTTATTACGAATTACACATCTTTGTCTTTCTTGTCGTTTCTTTCTAATATTACGAACACAGACTTTCTTTTCATACTCTTCCTCATCACTTAAATCATAATGGCGCATTTCATTCAAATCTATTCGGATTATTACTTTTTTCTTATTAATACATTTCATAGCTAAAAATGGTTTAGCATATATGCCCAAAAGAAATTCAATTCTATGGAAATCATTCATCTCTAAAAATTTATGATTATAATAATTATTAAAGTATTGCCATATCGATTTTAATATTATATTATTTATTCATCATCTATATAAATTCTTTCTTCTATATCAGAATCATCTTCTACTACAATTATATCTTCAAATATATCAAATTTACATAGAGGGCAAATTGGTTTTTCTAGTAACCATTTTTCAATACATTTTTTATGAAATATATGACAACATTCTAATCTACTAACTTTACTCTTCTTTTTATATTCATCTAAACAAATACAACATTCATCACCAATATGAGGATCTGTATGTCCTAATTTATAACTAAATGTTCGTGTTCTAAGTAAATTTAAAACCTCACGATCAATGTTTCTATTTATTATTTCTAAAACAATAATATCTCTATTATTTTCTTCATTCCTTCCTTCATTCCTTCTTCTATTTGCCTGTGTTCGTCTTAAATGACTTGTATCATAGCAAATAAAAGACATTACAATAATTACTATACTCATTATTCCAAATAAACGTAGAGTTTCATTACGAATAAAATCTATCACAATAATGAGAATTAATATAGACAATCCTCTACAACAATTAAAAGCAGCTATGCGATCACAGTGTATATTACACATATCGTTTTATTAATATTTACATACCTTATCATTAATTCAATTTTTATTTACCAATCTAAATCTTTATTAGAACAACCACCTGAACCACAACCTTTATTTTCAGTTTTTACAACTGATTGTCTAACTAATTCCGAAAAACCTTGATCTTTAAAACGAGAATATAAACCAATAACACCTCCATTTTCATAAATAGTTTCTTCTATTGCTGTCATACTAAAACTATATTGATTCTCTCCTACAATAACTACTCTTTTTCCAACATCTATTAAAATTTCACAATCTTCTGTTAAATTATTATAAAACTGCTCGTCTTTTATAATTATTCCGAACATATTCAATGTAAGAAGATTTCTGTAAAAAATAAAACTAAATGATTTAGCAATAATACATTTAATTCCTGCTATTTTTAGACAAGTCACGGCTTCCTCTCTACTAGATCCCGACCCGAAACCATCACCTGCGACTACGATATTATTACCAAATTTAAGTTTATCTAAAAATTCTGGACGATAATAACTAAAACTTTTTTTTGCTAACTGTTGACCTCGTAATACGATGAATGGAGCTGGAATTATCATATCCGTGTCAACATTATCTCCAAATATTTGAGGTCTCCCTGTTATGATTTCGTCATTAATCTCTTTATTTTCATCTACATCCATATTTCCTTCTTCATCATCTTGTTCTATTACTGGATTTGGTTCAATTATATTGATATTTGGTAATCGAGATGGATGTGTTAGATAGTTATATAACACCTGATCTACATATTTCATATATTTATCATATTTCATTATTTCCATATTGAAAGATGATGCAGCAACCGTACAAGCAGATGCTAAATTCCCGATACCACCGCGTCCCATCCGATTACGAAAATTCCGATTTTGACTACTCAACCAAACCTCACCTGGTGCAGCTTTTTGATGACTAATCCCCAAACACATGGAGCAACCGGGGGCATCCACACGAAATCCAGCTCGTTTATAAATATCAAGAATACCAATCTCTTCTAAATATTTTGACATTATTACAGAACCAGGTGTTAATATTCTATGATATTCATTTCCTTGAAGAGATGCTCTTGATTTTGGTTTACATGAATATTTTTTCATCATCACATCCAATAACAATCCTGCTAAAATTATTTCGTTCTGTGTGGTTGTACAAGCACCCACGAAAACCCCGTCTAATTTCTTGATAGTTTCGCATACAACTTTACCATCATCGACAATCGGTTCATAAAGTTTTGGATCAGAAATTAAATAACAATCATCTGGATTCGGATATTTAGCAACTAATGGTTGAACTCTTCGTAAATCAACTGTATATTTACCAGCATATTGGGCATTTTCATCTGCTCTAAAATAATATGGCACTTCATCCGTTCTACTTTTTCTTTTAGAAATAAATTCTTGAGTGTATTCATCTCCAGGAAATACTCCCGCAATAGCACCAAATTCTGTCGCCATATTAGCAATCGCAAAACGACAATCAATTGTAAGACAATCAATATTTCCGGTAAATTCAACAACTCTTTGTAAAGCAATCGTATTTCTTCCAAATTTCTTTAAAATATGTAAAATAACATCTTTTCCGACCAATCCAAACGATAATTCACCAATAAATTTAATTTGAATTACTTCAGGTACTTTTAACCACGTTTTACCCGTAATGAGAGGCATTGCTACATCTGAAGCACCCATACCCATTGCCAAACTACCTACACATCCGTGAGCACATGAATGAGAATCGGCACCAATAACTATCGAGCCAGGCATACAACGCTGTCGATAAAATTCGGTATGAAGAATACTTTGATTCGGTTTCCAATAATCCTTAACATTAAATTCTTTAGAAAAATCATCGCAAACTTTGATTCGTTTTCTTACTTTTTCCTCGTGATAATTACGAGGGTCAACAGAATGATCCACTGCAAGAAAGAATCTATCGTCTCTCCATAATTTTGTTACACCTAAGTTTCTTATAGTCTGTTCGATGCCAACTTGTGTGATTTCCGACGCTAATGTACGAGCAACTTTAACTACAACAATATCTCCACATTTAATAAATGGTCGCTTTAAACCAACCGCATTATGACAAATTATTTTTTCGATTAAATTCATTATTATATATTATTATTATTAATTGTTTATATAATAATTAATTGTATTTATCTCAATTGTAAAAACCCTTTTTATTAAACAAAGGATATAAGAATTGAATTATAAATTATTATAATAAATAATGCCAAAACTTTGTGAATTTGAAAACTGTAGAAAACAAGCCAGTTATGGTTATTTTTATCAAACACCTAAACGATGTAAAGACCATAAAGAAGACCGAAAACCACAATATAGTATTTGTCGTTGTGGAAATTCCCAACCGTGTTATGGATTACCAAATGATACAAAAGCAACTTGTTGTTCTAAATGTAAAACAGATGAAATGATTGATATTCGACATAAGAAATGTAAATGTGGGAAACATCGACCGACTTATGGATTACCAACTGATACAAAAGCATCTTGTTGTTCTAAATGTAAAACAGATGAAATGATTGATATTCAACATAAGAAATGTAAATGTGGGAAACATCGACCGACTTATGGATTACCAACTGATAAAAGAGCAACTTGTTGTTCAAAATGTAAAACAGATAAAATGGTTAATATTACAGATAAGAAATGTAAATGTGGAATTGCTCAACCTTATTTTGGATTACCAACTGATAAAAGACCGACTTGTTGTTCAAAATGTAAAACAGATAAAATGGTTAATATTACAGATAAGAAATGTAAATGTGGAATTGCTCAACCTTGTTTTGGATTATCAACTGATAAAAGACCGACTTGTTGTTCAAAATGTAAAACAGATGAAATGGTTAATATTAAAGATAAAAAATGTAAATGTGGAAAATATCGTCCATATTTTGGATTACCAACTGATAAAAGAGCAACTTGTTGTTCAAAATGTAAAACAGATGAAATGATTGATATTAAAAATAAACAATGTAAAAATTGTGCTGATTGGCCAGATGCTCAACGATCTAATAAAAAATATAAAAACTATTGTGCGAGGTGTTTTCAAAGATTATTTCCAAAAGACCCATTAACATTCCAGATTAAATCTAAAACGAAAGAAGTTGCTGTGAGAGATTATATCAATACTATATTTGATGGTTTTCAACATGATAAATGTTTATTTACTGGTGGTTGTAATTGTCCTCATAGAAGAAGAATAGATCACAGAAAATTAATAGGAAATACATTGCTTTGTATAGAAACAGACGAGAAACAACACAAAAGATACGACAAACAAGATGAAAATGATAGATATGAAGATTTATATATGGTATTTTCAGGAAAATGGATATTTATCAGGTTCAATCCAGATAAATATACAAATAAAAAGGGTATTAGAAAAAATCCAACAATTGCTAAACGATTAGTCAAATTAAAAAAAGAAATAGAAAAACAAATAAAACGAATTGAAAATGAAGAAAATAAAGAATTAGTTGAAATTAGTTATTTATATTATGATGAATATGATTAGAAATATTTTTAATTCTAGCAATACTTAATTAAAATTTATTATTATTAATAACTATGCGACTTATTAGATTAACTCATAATAATGCTACAAATTATATTGGTTTTCCTATTCTATTTAAAAGTAGAGGTGAATTTATAGTAAAAAAAATAGTAAGTGTATCTCCTACATCAATTACTATTGAACATTCTGATTTAAATAATTGTTTACAATTTGGAAGAAAAATATTTGTAATTATTGAATAAAAATAAAATCTTTTAATACTTATAATATCCAACAAGAAATAATGTAAATAAAAGAAAACATCCAGCACTAGCAATCGTTAAATAATATGCCCAATCGGGATACCATATGAAAAAGTATTTGCTTGTATTATGTTCTGCAGTGTATTCTTGAGATTTTACATTATCTTCAGCATTTAAATAAAATGTAGAGATTTCTTTACTAGAACAATAAAGTAAAACAACCCATATTATCATTGGAGCAAAAGTTCTTTCACCATCTTTATTTTTAGTAAAACCATAATAATAATCAAAGATTATAAAAATCATAAAAATAAGGGAAAGACAAAAATAACCTTGAGAAGTAGCATATCCTTCATAATTAAAATTTTTATATGTAATCGCACTACAATAATTATAATTTAAATCTACGACTCTCTCATCTTCAGCATTTACTGTACTATTTAATTGTTGGATACAATTCATCCAATATCCTAGATTTAAAGTACCAGTTATATTAACATTTCCTTCTTCTGGGGAATAATTTACTTTTGATGCGATTTGATATGGAGAAAATCCAGCAACAATTCTTGCAATTGTTAAAATTACTAATATTGCTAAAATAATTTTTTTATTTTTTCTAAAAACTTTTGGAACAGTCATTATATAATATATAATAACATTTTATGTAATTTACAATTCTATTATATATTTAGGGACTGGAAACTGATAATTTCTGTGTGTGGGATATGTATCAACAACATATCCCCGTAATACAATTATATCATATTACAAAAAAATAGATTAAATTAATTAAAAATAACAAATAAAGTAAGTCATAAAGTAGTAATAAATAATAAATAAAATAATTAATTAGTATGATTAGTTTCCTCCCATCTTAATTCCATTTCTGCTTGTGCATTTAACCAATTTCCATGTTGCCAAGTTCTTCTATCACCAACAATGCCTTGACTAAATTCTCTCATATCATCCTCCCAAAAATAATTAATTTGACATAAAGGAAACTCTACATATGCTCGCATATCATTTGTAACTTCATATTGCGGACGTTCATTATCATCCGTTTCAAGTTCATAAAAAAATCTTTTGTAAATACCACCATAATTTTCTTCATAATAAAAATTATCAAAATAAAAACATTCACGTTCCATAGCAACATCATATAACGGTCTATACACATATAAAATCATACCTTCAGCCTTATAAACAAACACAAAAATTTGATTCCAATCAATACCTAAATATCTTTGTAAAACAATATCAGTCTGCTCATCAACAATATTAGCAAACTTAGAAATTAAAAATCCAACGCCTTGTGGAACAACATAACAACTATCTTCCAAAAATTTTGCAAATTGTTTGTTATTCATTTTATTTTTCCTAAAAATTAATCAGTTAAATCGCTTAAAAAATTAATAATAATTTTCAATAAATATAATCTAATATATCATATACACATCTCAAAAATCGATTTTAAATTTTTTTTTATAAGTGTCTTCTATTATATCTAACTGAAGCACCATAAAATTTAAATACCGAATTTGTATTACAATCTACATCTATTCCTAAACTTGTTGATGTATGTGCATTTACAAATTGTGGACTAACAACATTTACAGATCTATATGAATTAGCTACAGAAAAACCAACATATCTATCAATACCCGAACAATATTCTAATTCACAAATTTCAGTTATACCTGATCCAACTCTATTTGCTGTAACCATCATTCTTATATATTGGACGTTTGTTTGATTTGCTAGTGGAATCATATAATAATCACTATTATTAGGAAATCCAGATGTTGCTCTAATATCTTGACCTGTTCTTGTATCAACTGTAGTCCAAATTGTTTTATCTGGACTAGTTTGAATCTGCCAAGCAACTGGATCAGTATTATTAGTATTAAGATGAGTCAATCTGTAACTACTAATTTGTTTATTTGCTTTAAAATCATAACTAAACCATTGACTGCCATAATTAGTAGCACTTAATTTAGCAGAATTAACATAATTTGTGCTATTTCCATCAAATGCTTTATATGCTTCAAAACCAACTTCATTTCCATTTGTTTCAACATATAATGTACTTGTTCTGTAAAAATGAGCTTCAGAAATAGCAACTTGATTTCCTGTTCCATAACTATCTGTAAAATAAAATCTAATATATCGTCCTTCAGTTGGTGTTGTAATATTATATTCATACCAAACTGTACTTGAATCAAATGTTGCTGGAGCAGTTCTTGTATCCACATCTGTATAATTTGTTCCGTCAGATGAAATCTTAACTACCCAAGAATATGGTGTCATTTCTGCAGGTTGTTCTGTTGTTGTCCATTTATATCTGAGAACTGTTTGAGGTATTTGCATATCATATGTTATCCAATGCGGAAATGCTGTAGTATTAGCAATCCAATGTGTAGTATTAATTGTATCAAAAGCTTTCCATGGTTTATTCTGAATGAAATAATTATCAGAACTTGCATAATAAAAATTACCAGGATCTTCTAATTGGACATTTACTTGATAATCTATTCCACCATTTTCTGTATGATTATTTAAATTTTCTCTTATAATTGGAACAATATTTAAATTCACATCAGATAAACCAGAATTTGCTACTGTTTTTACAGTTGTTGTTGCCATTGTAGTTGGTGCTGATGGGTCCCAAGTCTTATTAATTAATTTTACATTAATCGATTTGGCATCTTGTGTTTCAATAGAATAAGCTAAATAAATTGCTGTCATTTTATAACCTTTGATAGCATTATCTCTAGTTGATAAAGTTAAATCTGCTGTTAAATAAAACATCTCTTCTTTTCCCTCCTTTCTCCAACAAAAATCACCGTTAGTTTCATCTCTGTATATATCCCAAGCACCATTTACAACATTAAATTGAGTAAAAGGAACCCATACACTATAATCCGTATCTTCATAAGTATTAAATACTGGATAATCAATTATTGGTCTTAAAACACGAACATTTCCATTGTATGCCTCTATTTTAATATCTTTACTAACACCTGTGCATCCAATATCAATACCACCTGTATTAGCCCATACCTTAATAGATTTAGTATCAGCATCACCAGATATTAAATTAATTTTTTCTGAAGATTCTATATCAATATCATTTCCTGTACTAGTTCCTAATGCTTTAATATCAATACCACCACTATTTGCTTGTAATACAATTGCGTCAGATACTGATTCTCCAGAAGTTAAATTAATTGAACCTCCACTATTTGTAATATCAATATCTTCACCAGCAGTTCCTACAGCATCAATATCAATACCACCTGTGGTTGCTTTTAGTGTAATAGCATCTGTAGCATTTTCTGTTGCCTGTAAATGTATTGAACCACCTGTATTTGTAATATCAATATCTTGGCCGGGATCTCCATTTGCTGTTATATCAATACCACCATTAATAGAATTTATATTAATTGAATCTGATTTATCCTCACTCGCAAATAAATTAATAGATGTTGTAGAAATTAAATCAATATCATCTCCTTCAGTTGTTCCTTGAGATAATATGGCTATACCACCAGTTGATGCTTTAATCATTATCGCATCTGTAACATCTTCAGTTGATTCAATATTAATAGAAGCACCTGTACTTTTTATATTAATATCATTTTCTGGTTGAGAACTTGACAATATATTTATACCACCTGCCGTAGCAGAAATATTAATAGCATCAGATGCTACTTCATCGGCAATTAAACTAAATGACTTACTTGCTTTAACATAAATATCATCTCCTGTGTTTTGCCCTGTAGAGATTAATTTAATACCACCCATAGATGATTCTATTTGAATAGCATCTGGATTATTTTCAGTAGATTTTAAATTTATTGAACCACCATTATTTATAATATCAATATCTCTTCCTGCTTCACCTTG
>Ga0310345_10001323_pt1 | contig 28121 bp, 23 predicted proteins | sample HC15DNA20500_MG_FD_204667 | JGI IMG/M metagenome (GOLD analysis project Ga0310345, IMG submission 204667) | Marine microbial communities from station ALOHA, North Pacific Subtropical Gyre - HC15-DNA-20-500_MG | ecosystem: Environmental > Aquatic > Marine > Oceanic | place: Pacific Ocean: North... | reverse complement strand
CATTTCGAAGTGCCTTTCTGGACTGCGAGGTAGTATTGCATTCCCGCGCGCATGAAGGGATTGTACTGCCAGGCGGGATCCTGAAAGCGCTTGTCCTTCGGATGCGGGGAAATATCGCTCTGCCCGGTCATGATCTTGATCATGTCCTCGCCCATGGCCTGGCTATGCTGCATCAGCCGCTGCGGGTCCGAGGCCGTTTCGCGCAGCATGACGGCGACTGCGCCGAAGAGATCCTCTCTCGTCAGGCCGACCAGTGGGCCAAGGGCGCTGGTGGATTGTGCGGCTTCGTCTTCGAGCTTGGCCATATTCCCGGTTCTCCCCACTTGTACTTGCCGTGCCGCTATCGGCTTTTCCGGCAATTCATGCTGCGCACCAGTGACTATTGCAAGTCGGCTTCAAGTCCCTCGTGCTGCGATCATGCTTTCGATATCGACGAATTTTTCCCGGGGCGAACCCTGCCGGGCAGCAGCGATTTCGGCCTCTTCGATCTTCTGCCAGTCGCGGAAAGTCACGACGTCGAGCGCCCGGCTGGCTGCGAGTTCGTCGAAGCCTTCACGACCCTGCTTGCGGCCCCCGGACCCGATATCCTCGTCGACAATGTCGATCACCGCATAGCCATCTGGGCGATTGGTCCCGATCGTGCCGCTCGGTCCACGTTTCGCCCAGCCGACGCAGTAGAGGCCCGGCAGGATGCGTCCTTCGTCATTGGCAAAGCGGCCCGCGCGTTCGTCGAAGGGAACGCCGTCGAGCGGCGATGTCTCGTAGCCGATGCAGGTGATGACGATATCCGCGGGGATACGATAGGTCTCGCCGGTGCCGACGGCGCGGCCGGCCTCTACGATAGTGCGTTCGACCTCGACCGCTATCACCTTGCCGTCAGCAAGTTCGATCGCTTTGGGGCTGGCGAAGAAATCGAACTCTATCGCGATCGGTTTCTCGCCGTGGATACTCTCGGGGATGGCGGCAAAATCGCGCAGCAGAGTCACCGATTTCCGCATCCCCGGTTCAAGGATCGCGTCGTCGTCCAGCGGCGGCAAATCGGAACTGTCGACATGCGGACTGGCTCGCTCCAGCTTCATGAGTTCACCGAGTTCCTTGGGCGTCATCATGATCTGGTGTGGTCCGCGACGACCGAGGATCGTGACCGTCTCGACCTTGCTGCCGCGAAGCGTGTCCAGCGCATGTGCCACGATGTCGGAGCCGATGAACTCGCCTTCGGTCTTCGACAGGATGCGCGCAACGTCGAGTGCGACATTGCCCATCCCGATGACGACCGCATGCCTGCCCGACAGGTCGGGCGAAAGCTGCGCGAATTCCGGGTGCCCGTTGTACCAGCCGACGAAGGCGGCGCTGCCGATGACGTTTCCTGCGTCAGCACCATCGATGGCAAGTTTGCGGTCTTGCGGCGCACCGGTGGCGAGAATGACCGCATCGTAGAGCGAGCATAGCTCGTCGATCGAGACATCGGTCCCGACACTGACGTTTCCGATGAACCGAACCGTATCGCCGATCGCCGTCTGCTCGTAGCGACGCGACACGGCCTTGATCGACTGGTGATCGGGCGCAACCCCGGTACGAATGAGCCCGAAGGGCACGGGCAGCTTGTCGAAGACGTCGACGCGCGCCTCTTCGCCCCACTTCTTAACTGCCGCTTCCGCCGTGTAGTAGCCCGCCGGGCCCGAACCTACGATTGCGATCTGCCGCATGGCCTTCTCCCGCAAGACCACTGATCAATGCACGTGTGTCGCATCTCTGGCAAGCTCATGAAACTTACCCGCAACCTTTGCGGATATGGTTATGCGTTTGGAAAGGAATGGCAGGTAAATAAACTGATGGCCCGACGCGTTCGGGGCGCTGTTGGCTGTTTTCCGTGAGGTCCGATAAACAATGGCTGGGTTCTTCTCGCGATCTGCGCGGGCAAAGGAAATGGATGGCGCGGGGCTGGAAGAAGCGCCGCTATGCCCCATTGCCGCGTCCGACGCGGCGCGCCGGGTGGAACTTCTCGACAGCTTCGAGGCCGCAGGCCTTGGCTGGTTCTGGGCAACCGACGCCCAGGGGCGCCTGATCTACCTCTCCGAAAATGCGGCCCTCAAGCTCGGCTGGATCGGTGACGAGGCCATCGGCAAGCCGCTTGGCGATCTTTTCACACCTGAACAGGACGATGATCCAGGCAAGGCGGAGCGCCCGCTCGCTTTCCTGCTCAGCGCGCGAAATTCGATAAGCCAGCTCAATGTCCGCCTTGCGGTCGAAGACAAGGAGGTCTGGTGGGAAATTGCCGGCAAGCCGCAATTCGACGACAAGCAACGCTTCACCGGTTATCGCGGCAGTGCAAAGGACATCACGCTTACTCGTGAAAGCCAGAGGGACGCCGAACGGCTGGCGCAGTTCGATTCCCTTACCGGGCTTTCCAATCGTCACCGGATGACCAAGCGGCTGACGGCTACCCTCAAGGCCTACCGCAATTCCAAGCGCTCCTGCGCGCTGATGATGCTCGACCTGGACCGGTTCAAACAGGTCAACGATACGCTGGGCCATCCAGCCGGCGATGAACTGCTGAAGCAGGTTGCTGCACGGGTAGGCCGCATAATCGGCAACAAGGGCGAAATCGGCCGTCTGGGTGGGGACGAATTTCAGGTCATGCTGCCCGATATCGATGATCGCGGCGCTCTCGGCGATCTGGGCCAGCGCCTGATACAGATGATCTCGCAGCCCTACTCGATCAACGGTTCGCGCGCGATCATCGGCACATCGATAGGGATAGCGATTGCCCCTTACGATGGGCTCGACACGGAAGAACTGGTCAAAGCCGCCGACCTTGCTCTCTACGCGGCAAAAGGTGGCGGACGCGGCCAGTACCGCTTCTACTCCAGCGATCTCAAGGATGGTGCCAAGCATCGCCGTCAGGTCGAGGAAGACCTTCGCGACGCGATCGCAAATAACGAATTGGTGATGCACTATCAGCCGTTGATCTGCTCTAAGACGCATATGGTGAAGGCCTGTGAGGCCCTGATGCGCTGGGAGCATCCCGAACGTGGAAGCATTTCCCCTTCGGTATTCATCCCGGTCGCCGAGGAAATCGGGATCATCAAGGACGTGGGCGACTGGGCGCTTAACGAAGTGTGCCACCAGGCCCAGGAATGGCCGGTCGAATTGCGCGTGGCCGTGAATGTTTCTCCGATCCAGTTCGCCCACGACGATTTTCCGCAGGTCGTGAAGAACGCGCTCAGCCACAGCGGCCTTTCGCCTGACCGTCTCGAACTCGAAATCACCGAGAGCGTTTTCCTTGGCGATGCTGGTCGGACCCAGCGTATATTCGGCGAGTTGAAGGAACTGGGTATCAGGCTGGCGCTCGACGATTTCGGCACCGGTTACAGCTCCTTGAGCTACCTTCGAACCGCGCCTTTCGACAAGATAAAGATAGACCAGAGCTTTGTGCGCGGCGCCACCGAGGAAGGCAATAACAACGCCGCGATCCTGAGCGCGATCACCGGCCTAGCGTCTGCGCTGAAGATGGAAACCGTGGCTGAAGGTGTCGAAGCCGAGGACGAGCTTGCGCTGGTCACAGAGCGCGGGGCGACCCTCATACAGGGACACATTTTCTCTAGCGCCATTGCGCATGAGGAGCTGCTGGAAAGGCTCGAACAGGGCAAGCTCAAGTATGAGCCTCGCGGCCCGGCAAAATATCGCGCCGACCGGAAACGCGTTTTCCGCAGGATCGGACTGATTCATGAAGACAGTCGCTACAAGGTCGTGATGCGCAATCTGTCGAAGACTGGCGCGATGATCGAAGGGCTATTGGAAGTTCCCTTGGGCACCCAGGTCGTACTGGATCTGGGCGGCGGTCAGTTGGCCGTGGCCACGGTTCGTCGATCGAAAGGATCCATGCAGGGGGTCGAGTTCGAAACGCAGCTCATCAGCGATGGTGCCGATGGCCTGTGCACACGCCACCGCGTTTCGCCCTATCAGATCGAAGCGGCCGGGCGGCCGCTCGCCGCGCTTCCGCAAGATCCTTACGCATTGATGATTGCCGATCAGCTGGGTTCCCACAGCAGGAAGAAGTTCGTGGAAGTCGAGGTCGGCAATCCCAAACCGGGCAGCGGCTACTGATCTTTACCCCGCTTGTTAGGGTAAAACTAACCATTCCAGCCTAGTCCGGTTGGACTGGATACAATCGTTTACGAGGCGGCACAAAGATGGGCGCGATGCCCTTTTCAGATTTCTTCAGGGGAAAGAAGGCCGCGGATGAATTGCCGGTCGGCGAAGCGGTGCAATCGGCGCACATGCGCTTCGAACCTTCCGAAAAACTGGCCATCGTTGAAGAGATCGAGCGCAGCGGGGCAATCGGGTTCTGGGCGACCGACGCGAACGGACGTATCGCCTATCTCAGCCCGGCTATCCTTGAGAGCCTCGGCACGCAGTTTCCCCAAGCCGAGAACAAAGCTCTCCAGCAATTGCTGGTTCCGATCGAGGGCGAGGGCGACGGTCGCTCGCTCGGCCTCAAGCTCAACACTCGGAAGAGTTTTTCCAATCTCACCGTTCAGGCCGGTGATGGAAAATGCGATGTCGTCTTCAAGCTGTCAGGTCGGCCGCTTTACGATGAAGACACCAATTTTGTCGGCTTTCGCGGCAGCGCGGTCGATGTGACCGAAGAGTTCCGCAGCGAAGAGGAAGCGAGCCGCCTGGCCAAATTCGATTCGCTGACCGGTCTCGCGAACCGTCATCGCATGGAACAGCGGATCGATTCCACGCTCCATACCTTCAAGAACGCCAAGCGCAGCGCCGCGCTGATGATGCTCGACCTCGACAAGTTCAAGCAGGTCAACGACACACTCGGCCATGCTGCTGGCGACCAGCTGCTGCAGCAAGTCGCCGACCGTCTGCGCGGCGTGATCGGTGGGCGTGGTGAGATCGGCCGTCTGGGCGGCGATGAATTTCAGGTCCTTGTCCCCGATATGGACGACCGCGGCGAACTCGGTGAAATCGCCAAGAAAATCATCCAGATTCTCTCGCAACCCTATTCGGTCGAGGAAGGCCGCGCGATCATCGGGTGTTCCGTGGGTATCGCGGTGGCTCCCTATGACGGCATCGAGCGCGAAGAGCTGACCCGTGCGGCCGACCTTGCTCTGTATGCATCCAAGAATGGCGGGCGCGGCCAGTTCCGTTTCTACGCTTCCGATCTCGAACACGAGGCGAACTTGCGCAAGCGTATGGAAGAGGACCTCGCCGAAGCGATCGAGAACGGTCAGTTCACGCTGGAATACCAGCCGGTAGTCGCTCTTGAAGACAATCGCGTCGTTGCACTCGAGGCGCAGTATTGCTGGGCCGACGACGATCGCGGCCGCGTCGCACCCGAAACATTCCTGCCCGTAGCCGAGGGCAGCCGCCTGATCGTGCCGATCGGCGAATGGGCGATCCGCCGTGCCTGCGAAGACGCAATCGGCTGGCATGACAGCCTGCGCATCTCGCTCCACGTCAGCCCGGTGCAGTTCGAGGCGAACGGCTTCGTCGAATGTATCGAGCAGGCGCTGAAGGAAACGGGTCTTGATCCGGCCCGTCTCGAACTGCGTCTTCCCGAAAGCGTGCTCCTCGGCGACGCCTCGAAGGTCGACAGGGTGCTTGCCGCGCTTTTCAAGCTCGGCGTCCGCCTGACGCTCGATCAGTTCGGTTCGGGCCTCTCCTCGCTGGCCTATCTGCGTCGTGCGCCTCTCAGCGCGCTCCGTATCGGCGGTGAATTCTTCGAGCCTGTCATGGGCAACGACCTCGGCGACATTGAACTCGTGCGCGCAGTTATCGCTCTGTCGGACGCAATGGGCATGGAAACCGTCGCATCGGGTGTCCATGCACTCGACCTGATGGAAGAGCTGAAGCGCCTCGGCGTCGATCAGGTCAGCGGTTTCGTCTATTCCGAAGCGCTCTCGAACGAACAGGTGTGCGAGGAGTTGGAGAAGGGCGAGTGGACGCTCGCCCCAACCGATACCGGGACCCAGCGTGCCACCCGCCGCACCGTCTTCCGCAAGATCGGCCTCATTCACGAAGATCACTATTACGACGTCACGCTGCGCAACCTGTCGCGCTCGGGCGCGATGATCCAGGGGCTGGAAGACGTTCCGGTCGGGACGATGTTCGTGCTCGACTTCGGGCAGGGCCAGCTTGCGGTCTGTTCGGTCAAGCGCACGATGGACGATACGCAGGGCCTCGAATTCGAGCAGGAACTGGTCGACGACGGCGCCGGGGGCCTGTGCACCCGGCACCGGGTCAGCCCCTACGAACTCGCCGCTGCCGGCGCACCGCTGACCGCGCTCCCACCGGGCAAGTATTCGATGGCCCCTGACAGCGCGGTTGGTAACAGCTTCGCGCAGTTCAAGCTGTCGGGCAATGCTCCCAGGCAGTCAGGCAAGAAAGAAGCAGCCTGACACGGCGCTTGGCGAGACAGTCTCGCCCAGCTAAAGCGCGCGCAAGGCAATAGCTTTGCCGCCACACGCGCTTTAGCAGACTGTATGACTGACCTCCAAAAAATACGCAATTTCAGTATTATAGCCCATATCGATCATGGCAAGTCCACATTGGCCGACCGGTTGATCCAGTTCACCGGCGGGCTGACCGACCGTGAGATGTCCGAGCAAGTGCTTGATAACATGGACATCGAGAAGGAGCGCGGTATCACCATAAAGGCGCAGACCGTGCGCCTCAACTACACCGCGCGCGATGGCGAGACCTATGAGCTCAACCTCATGGATACGCCCGGCCATGTCGACTTCGCCTACGAAGTCTCGCGCAGCCTGGCCGCGTGCGAGGGCGCGCTGCTGGTGGTCGACGCAGCGCAGGGCGTCGAGGCGCAGACGCTCGCCAATGTCTATCAGTCGATCGAGCACGACCACGAAATCGTCCCCGTCATCAACAAGATCGACCTCCCCGCCGCCGAGCCCGAACGGGTCGCAGAGGAGATCGAGGAAATCGTCGGCATCGAAGCCACCGGCCCGTGGGAGGAAGGCGGCGCCGTCCTCACCTCCGCAAAATCGGGCATCGGCATCGAGGACACGCTCGAGGCCCTCGTCAAACGCATCCCGCCTCCCAAGGGCGACCGCGACGCGCCGCTCAAGGCCATGCTGGTCGACAGCTGGTACGACCCCTATCTCGGCGTTGTCATCCTCGTGCGCGTGATGGACGGCGTCATCAAGAAGGGCCAGCAGGTCAAGTTCATGCAGGGCGGCACGCAGCACCTGATCGACCGCGTCGGCTGCTTCACCCCCAAGCGTACCGACCTGCCCGAACTCGGCCCGGGCGAGATCGGCTTCATCACTGCGCAGATCAAGGAGGTGGAGCAGGCCCGCGTCGGCGACACCATCACCACGGTGAAGGGCGGGGCACCCACGCCGCTGAAGGGCTACAAGGAAGTGCAGCCCGTGGTCTTCTGTGGCCTCTTCCCGGTCGACGCCGCCGATTTCGAGAAACTGCGCGAGTCCATCGGCAAGCTGCGCCTCAACGATGCCAGCTTCAGCTACGAGATGGAAAGCAGCGCCGCGCTGGGCTTCGGCTTCCGCGCCGGCTTCCTCGGCCTGCTGCACCTGGAAATCATCCAGGAACGCCTCAGCCGCGAATACGACCTCGACCTGATCACTACGGCCCCATCCGTGGTATACCGCGTCCACCTCGGCCATTCGAAGAACGAGGACGCGAAGACGATAGAGATCCACAATCCCGCCGACTGGCCCGACGTCAACCGGATCGAGACGATCGAGGAACCGTGGATCAAGGCGGTGATCTACACGCCCGACGAATATCTCGGCGCGATCCTGAAGCTGTGCCAGGACCGCCGCGGCATCCAAACCAACCTGACTTACGTGGGTGGCCGCGCGCAGGTGACCTACGAATTGCCACTGAACGAGGTGGTGTTCGACTTCTACGACCGGCTGAAATCGATCAGCCGCGGCTATGCCAGTTTCGATTACGAACAGATCGGCAGCCGCGAAGGCGACCTTGTGAAGATGAACATCCTCGTCAATGCCGAGCCGGTCGACGCGCTATCGCTGATCGTCCACCGCAGCGTGGCGGAAGAACGCGGCCGCGGCATGTGCGAACGGCTGAAGGACCTCATCCCGCGCCACCTGTTCAAGATCCCGATCCAGGCCGCGATCGGCGGCAAGGTGATCGCCCGCGAAACCATCGCCGCCCTGCGCAAGGACGTGACGGCGAAGTGCTATGGCGGCGACATCACGCGTAAGAAGAAGCTTCTGGAGAAGCAGAAGAAGGGCAAGGCCAGAATGCGCGAGTACGGAAACGTCTCGATCCCTCAGGAAGCCTTCATTGCTGCCCTGCGGATGGGGGAGGAGTAGAGCGGTTACCGCGCGGTCTGCCCGTTCCGACACTGTAGCCACTATGTCGGCTGCGGCATTTGCCACTGCACGGCCAACATGTTAGCCTCTACTTATCACAGTTCGACAGGGGGCGATTGGCTGTGGCATTCCAATGGCAGGCACTGCCTGCGCCTGTTGCAAATTCGAGATATTTCATTTCTTACCGCTCGACGGCGGCGGATATCGCCGAGCGGGTCGAGCGTGATCTCGTCTCACGTGGGTGTCAGGTCTGGCGGGACAAGCGCTCGCTTCCAGTCGGGGAAGAATGGCGCAAGGAAATTGAGCGAGGCCTAGACTGGTCTCAGACCGTCCTGCTCCTCTTGACGGAAGGGGCTGAAGATAGTGCCGAGGTGCTGGCTGAGGTGGACATGGCGATCGCCAAGGGCCGCAGACTCGAACCTTATTGCATAGGTCCGGTGGCACGAATGACCGAAAACGGGGTGAGCGAAACGGCGCGAGCACTCTACGGGCGGCTTTCCGACCTGCATATCGCTCAGATTGCTGCCGAAGGGGATGTGGGGCAATCGCTCTGCGAAACAATCGCTGCAGATGATAATGCCGTACATCCCATGGATCCTGCGATCTTTCGCCGAATTTTCTCACGCCGCCGGTTCACGGCTAGCGAACTTGCGACGATAGATAGCGCCATACTGCAGTCTTATTGCGCGAACCGTACCACGCCTGAAGCGGATGGCCCATGTCTGACATGTAATTTCTTGCTTGCGCTCGCTGTCTTGGGGAAAAACATGGACGCGTTGGCCTTGGCCAAAGATGCTGCCATGTTCGAATCCCCAATGATTGAGTTCTACCGTTCGGTCCTATTATGCGATGGCAAGCGACCTGGTGTCCTTCCGCCGACCCGCCGCGACGAAGCGATTGCCGCTGCGCAGTCAGCTTTTCGGGCCACCCGGGCCCCTCTACCGGGGCTGCATCTTTGCCTGTTGCTGTGGGACGCCAATCAGAAGCGTGGACCTAACGCGGCACAGATGGTGATGTCGGCAATCAGGGCTATCGTTGAGAGCGAGAATGACCGGGCCGAACTCGGCCGGTATCTCCGGCTTTTCCCGGTCACGAAGCTGGAAGCGCCGATTGCGGCCGCGGAACTGAAAGACGTATTGCAACAGGTGGGATTCGAATGATGGATAGGCAGAAGGTCAAGGATTTCTTTGAGTTCAAGAAAGACAACACGAAACTCTATGTCGGTCTTGGAATAATTTTCCTGCTGCTGGGCTTTGCTCTGTTTCTTTCATTCATCCTTTCGGGTGTTTTCTTCTGGCTAGCCTATCGCGAGAAAGAAAAGAGAAGCGACAATTCCGAATTGGAGGCGGTGCGCTTCTTCAAGCAGAAGGATGTGTCAAACCTGCTCGACCGCGCATTCAAGAAGGCCAATGTCGATATTGACGACCTAGTGGACTTCGAGGCTTCGGACATGCTCGATTTCGACGAACTCGAAGGCAACCCCAGCAACACCCAGGACAAGCTTCGTCGAAAATCCTTCATTTTGCTTGGCACACCCGACAATTTCCGTTTCAGGGCGGTGAAAGAAGCTGGTGGGATGCGCTCGCTTGAGATTAATCCGTGGCGCGTCACCATCCTTTTTCTGACTCAGTCTCAGCTTATCGGCTATGAAGCGGAGCTGGATATTACCCGTGGAGACCTGAATACGGAAGATTTTCACCGTATGTTTCTGAAGGATGTCGTGCAGATCGGCACCTCGACGAAATCGAAGCGGATCGAGATCGATCCCAAAGCACGCGATGAGGCAACAGTCGAATATCGCGAGATGTTCGGTCCGAATATCAAGGAAGTCGTCCGGCGTTTCCATTTCGTGAACATCTCAAAGACCGATGGTCAGCCCCTGACGTTTCCCATTGGCGTGCCTGAATCGCGCGACGGAACCGTCGGTGCACTCGATATGGAGTCGAGCGATGAGGATGCTCGTTACATGCGGATCGCGCAGGAAATGTCCCAGCGGATTGACGAAATGAAGCGGGGATTGCCTGCCGCCTGATGTGTCATGTCGGTTCGGCGCGTGTACGCTCGGCGAGAATATTGCGGTATTCAACCAAGTCCTTTTCGCGTGTTTCACCGTCCAACGCGTGCCACGGTACAAGGTTCGGGTGCCGCAAGCGGATATCGTCGCGCTCACCGTGCTGCCATCCATCCAGGAGCTTGTCCATCGACCAGCGCGCATGCTCGATGCGCCCGAGCTCCTCTATGGCAGGCCCGGCGTTTTCGCCCAGTCGCGTCACATCGGCACGTTTGATCGGAAGATGATTGGCCGCTGAACGATTTGCGTGAAGCATTGTTTCGTTTAGTTCGCCCCAATCGATAACGCCGATCGAACTTGGGGCCGTCCCTTGCATATAGGCAAGGTGAATTCGCGCTGCCTCTTCGTCTAGTCCACGCTCCAGCAGAACAGGTAGGCTGGCAGCTTGCTCGTAGACGATCGGCGGATCGAATGGCAGCTCCGCTGCGTCGATGAAATCCGCCAATGCACTTTGCTCACGAAGCAAAGCGCGCACTTTCAATTTCCAACCTTCTGAACGCGCGCGCGTGGCCAATTCGAAAGCGTGGGTCAGGCTGCGTTGATCATCACCCAGGTCGACAAACACTGCAGTGGCTGTGTCTCCTACCTCAATGCAGGGATCATCCGTAGAATCGCGCATCATGATGCGCGGGGTCAGGTCGGGGGCGAAAATTTTCTCGGCATTAGAGAGCAGCGCACGCCTTGCTCGTAACCATTCCTGCCATTCTTCCGCTGGTCCGCAAATCTCGACATAGGGACCGCCCAGGCCGTGGGACCAACATTGGCGCAAGAGCAGATCGGCTACCCATTGAAGTCCGACACCCGCGCCAATCAGAACACCCGTTACCTGATTCTGCCCGTCGTGAATGCAGCGTTCAACAAGTTCCGGTCCACCAAGGGCCGCGCGGCAAGAGGAACCAATCTGACTGATTGGGCGTAAACGCGCTGGTCGGGCGTCAGTCCGTTGGAGCAGCTGCGGAGCCGCCCGGAGCGCTTGTTGTACGAGCGGGCTGGCGATGCGGACCGCTATCTCGGAAAAGGTGGTTGGCGCCTGCGCACGCAGCTCCAGCGCGGTTCCCAGCGATGATGTGTCAGCGGTATTCCACACAGCTATGCTTGCCGCCTGTTTCATCCGCGCGCCGCGAAGCACCATGTCGGTGACGGAGTCACCCCGCACAACAATCACGCCTGCGCGTGCGAGCTGCTCCATACGCTCATCATCTTTGGCTAGCGTAGGATCGGCAAGCGCGGCAGGAAGTCCCCCCCGGCTAGTTGCCATGGCAATCCCATCGGCCGCCCCGTCAGTGCTGGTGATGATTGCATGGCCGGACGCCATCGTCCGCATAAGTACGCGCGCGACGAAGGGCCCAGAGAGACGTTGGAGCAACTTGATAACACCGAGCAGCGTGAGTGCGAGCGCGCAGTTCCGTCCGATTTCCAATTGCCACGGTAGTGTGTTCGCATGGATGAAAACATCGGCAGGCGAGAGAAAGGTCAGACACGCATACGCGATGTCGGCCAATAACGGCGCGAATGCGCGCCCACGAGACTCATCGGCAGCCCACACTCCCCATGAGGTAAATGCAATCCACCCAGCGCCCAGTATAAGAGTCGCAAGCAGAAATGCGAGACTGGTATCGGCCTTTGAAGTTTTGACCAATTTTCGCGCCAGCCGGGCAGGCAGGTTCGCGTGTTTCATATAGCCCCCATCTCTTGCCGAGATAGGTTGCGTAAAATCCAGCCTCAGGTCAAACGGTAGAGACTCTCAATTACTCTTCCTCGGCGCGCAGGCGGCTGGCCTACACCTTGTTCGGCTTCTGCGCGTAGAACATGCGTTTGAGGTATTGCGGGCGCTCTCTCCAGTTCGGAGAGGGGCCTCTGCGCGCAGTCAGGGCCGGGGGGTCGAGCAGCAGGGTTGCCGCCGTCAGCAGTCGCATCGTCCGGCTGTGGCCGATCTGCCGGAAGCGGCGGCGGCATTGCAGGCGCGGCCATGCGCCAGCGTCCAGTCCGTGCGTTGCGACGATGCCGAACAGGCGCTCCAGCGTCAGCAATTGGGTCGTCAGGGCGCGCCGGGCCCTGCGGCCGGGGAAGAGCGCGGTCAGGGTCGCGGGATCGAGCGCGCCCGCCGCGGCGACGATCGCGCGCAGGTCGACGAAATGCCGCAGGTCGATCAGGCCGCGCCAGTAATCGCGTTCCTGCAACTGGTCGTGCGCGATGAGGATCGCTGCCTGCAGGCTGGGCGAGGGCATGAGGATTGCCGCCCCCTCCAGGCTCGTTTCGGTGCAGAAGGGTTCGAGTTCCTCGAAGCTCGGCCAGTGTTCGAACGACCTGAGCCGATAGTGGAGGTCGAGCCCGCCGACATCGCTCTCCCGCTCGAAGGTGAGGCCTGTGGCGCCGGGCGAGCTTTGCGGACGATAGCCGATCGCGCGAAGGGTTTCGTCGGCTCGCTCCGCCTGGGAGGGGGATACGATCAGGTCCAGATCGGTGCAGAGCCTGTCCACCCGCCCGGCCGGCGGCGCAGCGAGAAAGACCGCGCCCTTTATCAGCATCGGCGTGATCCCCCGGCCGGACAACGCCTGCACCGCCTCGACGAGCTGGCGCTCCATCATGGCATTGCGCTGTGCCGTTCGCCCGGCAATGTGGGCGAGGAACGCCTGCACATCGTCCGGGACGGCGGGATTGCGGTGCAGCGCCGAGGCGAGGGCCGGAGTGACCAGCGTGCGGTTGGCGAGCGCCAGCACCGCCGTCCAGTCTGCCCCTTGCGGCGCAATTCCCTGAAGCGCGCTGCAGAGAACGCTCAGATTGCGCCGATCATCGGGCAAAACGCGTCCCCAGCAATCGTCCGGCCTCTTCCGCGTCCGAATAGCCGATCGTCAGCGTTTCGGCGTCCGCAATCACATCGACCATGGCGCGGATATCCTCGATCGATGCCTTGCCCGACGTGGACCTGGCCTCGCTGCAGAAGTGGCGCAGGCAATCGGTGCCGGACCACGGTGCGAGACGGGCACGGCCATCGCCGCTGCGGTCCAGTCGGATCAGGGCGGCTATTTCCAGCGGCGCTTCCGTGACGGGCTGGCGGAGCGGGAGGTATTTCACCGTCACGCCGTCCATGCGGTCGACCGGCGTTGCCGGGTAGTCGCGCCATCCGGTTGCGGCGATCATCGGCCAGCTACCCTGCTTCAGCGTAAGCGGAAGCGCGAGCGGCATGACGGTGCCGGATCGCGGATCGAACAGCACGATATCGTCGCCCGCCAGCGCCATGCCGCAATCGCTGGCGAACATGGCGAGCGTGGATTTTCCCGCTCCAGGGGCGCCGAGCAGCAAGATGGCGCGGTCTTCGGCGATCAGGCATGCGCCGTGCAGCGCAATGCAGTCGGTGTCCTGCAGAATTGCTTCGACGAGCGAAAAGCGCAGTGCCGCGGTGATCTGGTTCCGGGGGACGATCTGCGCCTGATGATCTGCAATTCTGACGATGCCGAGACCGCCAAACGACCATACATCCGCCGAAAGTTCGCCGCTCTGGGCATCGGGCAGGTAATCGAAAGTGGCGAACCATTCCGGATCTTCGCCGTGAGCATGAAGAATTGCCGTTTCTTTGCCGAGCGGGAGACCGACCCTTCTGTTCGCGAACGCCGGGGAAGGAGGGGCCTCCGGAAATACGTCGATCAGTCCAGCGGCGGACCAGTCCACGAGCAGGCGCTCGAGTTCGGCCGCTCCTCCGGCGAACGCGGGAAGGAGGTGCTCGTGGAGCGATGCCAGCGGGATCGGCGTTTTGAGACGATCGAGGAGTACGGCCGCGGATGCGTTCGGCTCGTAGATTGCCTGGCGCGTCTCGGCGAATATTACCGGCCTTCCATCGAGCGTGACGAATGCCGAACGTTCGCTCAACCCGATCGACAGTGGCGGGTTATCCAACGGTGCGGATTCCCGAATCTGGCAGTCGCTTCATCAGCTGCACGTCATGGGTCCAGCCTGGATTGCGCGGCGACCCCGGGGCGGAAGCGCCGCGCAGTCCTCGCTCAGCGCCCTGCCTTCCGCCCGTCGCCACCGTCGCCTTTACGGTTACCGCCCTTGCGGCCGTCACCCTTGCTGTCGCCGCCGTTGCCGCCATCACCTTTGGGGCCATCGCCCTTGCCATCACCGCCGTTGCTATTGCCGCCATCGCCCTTGCCGGGATCGCCGCCGTCGCCGCGTCCACCACCCCCGTCTCCGCCGCCGGAGTGGGCAATTGCAGGAGACGACAGCGAAGTAGAAAGAAGCATCGTCATGACTGGCGGAACGGTCAGCGAATACTTGCCGCAGTCGACCAGAAAAGACCGTCGATCGGTTTTCAGTGCACCATGCGATTCGGAAGTCGATTTCACCATGAGCTTCATTCCAAAGAGAGAAGCGGAAGAAGCGCCCGAAATGTGATTTTTACAATCGGAATCGATGGCGTTCGGTCCGCTAATACCAAATAGTCAAAACTGCGATCTGTACTTGGCTTGTGCAGCGGTGACGCACTGCGATCGCAGTGCCCATCCAACGGGCATTTCTATTGTCCATTCTTGAGCAAGGCTTGCCGCCTTACCCTTCCGTTCGCAGTGCACGGCACGGCTCACGACCGGTATCGTCGGCGAAAAGCAACCGGCCGCGACGGCGGTGCCGTCCCCAACGAAGGCGATGACCGATGGAAGGTAGCGTGGCGGAGTTGGATCAGTACGACATCGGTCCACGGCGCGGCCAAACCTGCTCGCCCCGCCGAAAGCTCGCCCCGTAGTTCGTCGATTGCCTTGCGCCGATCAGGGGGCGCAAGCAGAAACTCTGCCCTGTGTTGCTTGCCCGAAGTCGGCAAGACAATGGGAGCCTTGCCGATCATGCTCGGCCCCCACGGATTTCACCGCGCTAAGGCTTCTTTTTGTTTTTGCGCTGGCCCGGATTGCCGGGACCGGTGCCAGGACCGTCATTGATGGGCGGATTGCCCGGGGGCTGGGGATCGAGGCCGTTACCGACGCCGTTGTTACCCTTTCTCTTATTACCGCCGGACGCCGCGATTGCGGGAGACGACAGCGAGGTAGAAAGAAGCATTGTCATGGCCGGCGGAATGGTCAGCGAGTACTTGCCGCAGTCGGCCAGAAAAGACCGTCGATCGGTTTTCATGGCACCGTGCGATTCGGACGAAGATTTCCCCATAAGCTTCACTCCAACGAGAGAAGCGGAAGAAGCGCCTAAAATGTGATTTTGACAATCGGAATCGATAAGGTTCAGGCCACTAATACTAAATAGTTAGCATCATGCCTGGAACCGCATCCTGGCAGCCAGGGTGTTCTTCGGCTCGTTTCGCGCTCGGCGGCGAGGTTGCTCATACGGGCGATGCCGTGGCTGCGGAGCAGAAAAAGTTTGCGGTTGCGTTACTCGGCAGCGGACCGGGCCATACGCGACTTGGGGGTATGGTTCGGTAAGCTTCTCTTAACCCGGGCGTGTAGGCTTTTCTTAACCGGCCCGCGATAGGGCATCGGGCGGGGCGATGCATTGGGCGTCGGGGGACCCCGTTGCGAAGGTGTGATACGATGGCATTTCTGCGTCGTTTTCTCGCCCGGTTGCTGAGCGACCATAAGGGCAATGTGCTTGCGATCGTGGGGGCGGGGCTTGTGCCGCTGGCCATCATGATCGGCAGCGGCGTGGACCTCAGCCGTGCCTATATGGCCAAGAGCAAGATGCAGAGCGCCTGCGACGCGGCTTCGCTCGCTGCCCGGCGGGTGATGAAGAACGATGCCTTCACCGACGATGTGAACGCTACGGGCAAAGAGTTCTTCGGCTTCAACTATCCGCAGGGCCTGTATGGCTCGAACAGTTTCGTGCCGGTGATCACCAAGCCGGAATCAGGTGTGATCCGCGTGAATGCGGCCACCACGATCCCGACCACGATCATGCATATTTTCGGCTTCGACACACTGCCGGTCGAGGTGAGCTGCGATGCCTCGCTGAACTTCGTCAACACCGATATCGTGCTGGTGCTCGACGTGACCGGATCGATGAACGATCCGGTTGACGGCACACGCAAGATCGAGGCTTTGCAGGATGCAGTGCTGGCGCTCTACGACGAGCTTGCTCCGATCCAGACGCAGCTGACGGCGCAGGGGCTGCGTCTGCGTTACGGGATCGTGCCCTATTCCAGTACGGTCAATGTCGGGCGGCTGATCTATGCGCAGAACGCGAACTACATGCGCAGCACCACGTCGGTGCCCTCGCGCGTGGCGAATTTCAACGAAGCGATCTATGCCGCCGATGCTCCGACCTCGAGCAGCGGCGAGTGGGAGGTTCACAGCAATACCCGAAGCGAAAGCCAGTGTCAGAGCTACGTCGACGCGTCCGACAGCAACGGCGGTGGGCCTGCTCCAACTGCCACGACCGTAACCAAGTACCAGGGAACAGCATCGAGCAACGGTTATGTCCAGTCGCAGAACTGGGGCTGGTCGGGTGCGTCCGATACTTCGGGCAGCAAACGTAGCTGTCGCCGTTGGAAGATCGTCGAGACCACCACCTACAGCATCGATCCCAACAGGAAGCAGTTCAGCAACTGGACCTATGATCACGTCAACTACGATGTGTCGGACTATCTCAAGACCGATGGCAAGCTGACTTATGCAACCAGCGCTGCAGGTACCGTTGCCTCGCCAGGCGGAAGCTACAACCTCCAGGCGCTGGCTGGTGCGGTGACCGGTGGAAGCACGGCGGATGCCGTTTGGAACGGCTGCATCGAGGAACGCGATACGGTAACCACCATCGATGGCGGCACGAGCTTGACCGTGCCCACAGGCGCGCACGATCTCGACATCAATCTGATCCCCAACAGTGACCAGACGCGCTGGCGGCCGATGGTGCCCGACCTCATTTACACCCGCAGCGCAGGCTCCGGTCCCGTCACATCGTCGGCGAGCTCCACAAGCACTTCGGGTTGGATCATGAACAGCAGCTACAGCTCCGGCTACTGGGCCTGCCCGACCGATGCCCGTCGCCTCGCCGTCTGGGACCGTACGGGGCTCGATACTTACATCAAGAGCCTTCAGACCGTAGGCGGAACCTATCACGATATCGGCATGATCTGGGGCGCGCGCCTCAGTTCAACCGGCGGCATCTTCGGCGATGGCTGCGATGTGTACAACGGCATGCCTTGCAACCGTCACATCATCTTCATGACGGACGGTGCACAGACCGCTTATTGTAATGTCTATGGCGCTTACGGCGTCGAGCAGAACGATATGCGCGTCACCGGTTCGGGTAGCTGCTCCAACCAGCTGGCGCGTCACCAGCAGCGTTTCCGCATGGCCTGTAACGCTGCAAAGAACATGAACACGTCGGTCTGGGTGATCGGCTTCGACACGGCCCTCAACTCCAACCTGACCGGCTGCGCCAGCAGTCCCGGCCAGGCGGATACCGCCGCCAACCGCACGGCGCTGATCGCCAAGTTCCGCCAGATCGGCAACCAGATCGGCGCGCTGAGGCTGACCCAATGAGCGGGCTGTTCAAACGCCTCCGCAAGGACGAGCAGGGCGCGGCTATCGTCGAATTCGCCTTCATTCTGACGCCTCTGCTACTGTTCCTGTTCGGTGGGCTGGATCTCGGCTATCAGGCCTATCTCCGCTCGGTGGTGCAGGGTGCGCTCAACGATGTGGCGCGAACCGGATCGCTGGAAGCGCCGAGCTTTGCATGTGCTGGCGACAGCGTGGAGGACAAGATCGGTTGTGCGATCAAGACGCGGTCGGATGTGGTCGCGCGCGATGCGACCTATCAGATCACCATGCGCAGTTACTACGACTTCTCCGGCATCGGGAGAAGCGAGAAGCTCGTCACCGACTACAATTCCAACGGTGCCTATGACGCGGGCGATTGCTTTGTCGATCTGAACGAGAACGGTGCCTTCGACGCAAGCGCCGGTCGCGACAATATCGGCGGCGCCGACGACGTGGTGTTCTATGAAGTGAACCTGTCGATGCCGCGGCTATTCCCGATCCACCGCTTCCTGGACGTCTCGCCCAATTACGCGATCAAGGCGACCAGCGCGATCCGCAACCAGCCTTATGCGGTCCAGAAAAAGCCGCCGACGGTGTGCGTATGACCCTCCGCCAGTCTTTCTCGCCAAGGCGCTTCCTGCGTAGGCTGCGCGTGTCCGAACAGGGCATCGCGATGACGGAATTCGCCTTTTCGCTGCCGATCTTCATTACACTGCTTTTCGGCGGTCTCGAGATCATCAACCTGGTGATGGCGCATATGCGCATCAGCCAGATTGCGATCACGGTTGCCGACAATGCCGGGCGCGCCCGGTCGGGTATCGACGAAGCGGACATCTACGAGGTGTTCGCAGGCGCTACACAGGTCGGGTCAGGCATGGATTTCGCCACCAATGGGCGGGTAGTCCTCTCCTCGCTGCAACCCAACGGGTTGACCGACGGCAATGCCGGGCAGATGATAAACTGGCAGCGCTGTTATGGTTCGCTATCCGTCACCCCGCGCTATGGCCTGCAAGACAAGGGGCGGACCGATGCATCGCTTGCCTCTGGCATGGGCCCCGATGGCGGCCGGATCAAGGCGGCCGACGGAACTGCGGTCATGTTCGCTGAAGTGTCCTATCACTACACGCCCCAGATCCTGCCCAGCATTGTGGCCGGTGGGCTGGACCTGCGGTATGAAAGCGCCTTCAACGTCCGCGAACGGACGAACCAGAACATCACCAATACCCAAGGGCTGACGACGAATTCCTGCTAGTCGGGGTTTCGTATCGCATATCGAAAGTTCAATGCGATGGACAAGAAGTTCACTCTGCTGCTTGCCGGCGTAATCCTGCTGATCGTCGCTTCGGTGATGGGCGAAGGCGGGCCGGTGGACAGCATCGCCAAGATCGATTCCGCCGATACGCAGCAGTTCCAGAATACGGTCCGCGAGCAATCCGAAGCAGAACCCGCCGCAAGTTTTGCGGACACTCAATCAGGCGGACAGTGGTTCGCTGCCGGTCAACCGCCGCCGCAGCCCACTATTCCGGTTTATGAATACAAGCCCGTGCATATCGAGGTGCCGCAGCAGGTCGTCGATCCAAAACTGGTGGCTGCCAGTCCGATCAAATAACGGGAAGGCGCTTCTTCTGCCGATCCCGTCTTCCGGAATTATGGCCGCGTCTGGCCATCCCCGTGGACGAGATATTTGAAGCTGCACAGCTGTTCGAGGCCGACCGGGCCGCGGGCGTGCATCTTGCCGGTGGCGATGCCGATTTCCGCGCCCATGCCGAACTCGCCACCATCGGCGAACTGGGTGCTGGCATTGTGCATGACGATGGCGCTGTCGATCGCGGTCATGAACTGGCGCGCGGCGTCGGCGTCTTCGGTGATGATCGCATCGGTGTGATGGCTCGAATGCTCGTCCACCCAGGCGATGCCTTCTTCCAGCCCGTCGACGATCTTCACGCTGGCGATGGGGTCGAGATATTCGGTGTCCCAGTCTTCCTCGGTCGCCTGCTTGAGGCGGTCGTCGATGGCGACCGCATCGGCATCGCCGCGCAGTTCGCAATCGCCCGCCATGGCGTCGGCGAATTTCGGGATGAAGGCTTCGGCTACTGTACGGTCGACCACCACACTCTCGGTCGCGCCGCATACGCCGGTGCGGCGCAGCTTGGCATTGCGGATGACCTTGACCGCCTTGTCGATATCGGCCGCCGAATGGACGTAGCTGTGACAATTGCCGTCGAGATGGAGGAGGGTGGGAACGCTGGCCTGATCGCGCACCAGTTCGACGAGCCCGCGCCCGCCGCGCGGGATTACGAGGTCGACGAATTCATCGGCCTTGAGCAAGGCGGCGACGGCGTTGCGGTCGGTGGTCTGGACGGTCTGGACGGCGTCTTCGGGCAGGCCAGCGGCCTTCAGTCCGGCGCGCATGCATTCGACGATCACGCGCGTCGAATAGCGGCTTTCGCTGCCACCGCGCAGGATCACGGCATTGCCCGATTTGAGGCACAGGGCGCTGGCATCCGCACCGACATTGGGGCGGCTCTCGTAGATCATGCCGATCACGCCGATGGGCACGGCAACGCGTTCGATGGTGAGACCGTTGGGCCGTTCGAACGTCGCGAGCTGGCGTCCGACGGGGTCGGGTAGTTCGGCGATTTCTTCCAGCGCGCCGGCCATGGCTTCGATGCGGTCTTCGGTAAGGCGCAGGCGATCGATGAAGCTGTCTGGCTTCCTACCTTCGACGCTTTTTACGTCCTCGGCATTGGCTTCGAGCAGTTCACCCGTGCGGCTGCGCAAAGCCTTGGCGGCTTCGCGCAACGCGTTGTTCTTCGCCTCGGTGGTGGCGGACAGCAGGCCGCGCGCGGCCTTGCGGGCGCGCTGGCCGAGTTCGTGAACGTGAATTTGCGGGTCGAGTGTCTGGTCGGTCATGATTTCTCTCGTAATCTTGTCTCTGGGCGGGAGGCGCCTGAGGTCAGCGCAGCTCTACCGCCCGGTCATAGGCTGCCTGCAATGTATCATGCAGGCGGGTGGAAAGGCCACCGTCGCCATTGAGGGCATCGAGGCCTGCCGCGGTGGTGCCCCCCTTGCTGGTGACGGAATTGCGCAGTTCTTCGAGGCTTGGCGCACTCGGTTCGCTGGCCATGGCGATCGCGCCACCGATCGTGCCGAGCACCATGTCGCGCGCTTCATCCTCGTCGAAACCCTGCGCCATGGCGGCTTCGGCATAGGCGCGGGCGATTTCGAAGACATAGCCCGGGCCCGATCCGGCGACGGCGGTGACCCGGTCGAGTTTTTCCTCGCTATCGACCGTAATGGTCGATCCGGCGCGGCGCATGAATTCCTCGGCATGGGTGGTATGGATCGAGGTGGCGTTCGGGCCCGGGCAGATGCCGCTTACCCCGCGGCCGATGGCGGCGGGCAGGTTCGGCATGGTGCGGATGACGGGCGCATCGCCCATCAGCTTCGACAGGCGGGTGGCGGAATAGCCGGCCGCGATCGACAGGACATAGCCGCCCGGCGCAAGGTTTTCGGTATAGTCTGCCAAAATGTCGTCGATCAGCTGGGGCTTCACGGCAGCGATGATGCAATCGAAGCGCTGGTCCGCAATTTCGGCACGACTGGCGACGAGCGTTACCCCGTCGGGCACTTCGCTCCCCGCGGGATCGACGACGGTGATTGCCTCGGGCCCGCTGACCCATTGCGACAATAAAGCGGAACCCATTTTTCCGCATCCGACAATGCAAACAGTTTTCGTAATGACTAAAATCCGTTTCCGAGCACATGTGCTCTGATTAAATCTTGCTGTTACTTGTCAATAGAATAAGAGATGTGAAAGTTCTGCAATATGACTTTAGCGAATACGTATCTATTCACTTACACCCGATATTCTTCAAAAGGCGGTTGTGCGCTGCACAATCAGTATCTATATTATTTATCGAAAATTTCAAGGCTGCGTAATATTCGAGAATATGACCAAAAAGCGAAACATAGTCGTCAAGATCGGTTCGGCCCTCCTTGCCAACCAGGAACTCCTCACTCCGCGCTACGGTTTCCTGCAGCGCCTGCTCGAGGATATCGCACAGCTTCGGGCCGAGGGCACGAATGTAATTCTTTGCTCCTCCGGATCGGTCGCTTTAGGCCTGCGCATCATAGGGGAAACGCCCGAAAGCGCCGGCGTTTCCGACAAGCAGGCTGCCGCCGCCTGCGGCATGCCGTTGCTGCTCAACGCCTATAAGCAGGTCGGCCACGAATTCGGTTTCGATATCGCGCAGGTCTTGCTGACGCTGGGCGATTTCGAGGACCATCGCCGCTTTCTCAATACGCGCAACACCGTCCACCGGCTGCTGGAATCGAACGTGGTTCCGATCGTGAACGAGAACGACACAATCACCACCGAGGAAATCCGCGTCGGCGACAATGACCGACTGGCGGCCAAGGTCGCGCAGATGGTCGGCGCGGACGATTTCGTCATCCTGACCGGGGTTGATGGCCTTTACGATCGCAATCCCGACGATCCCGAGGCGCAGTTCGTGCCGGAGGTCGAGGATGTCGGCATGTATATGGATGCCACCAAGGGCAAGAGCACGCTCGGCACGGGCGGGATGGAAACCAAGCTGCTGGCCGCCAATATGGCGCAGGAAGCGGGCGTCACTACCTGGATCGCACAGGGCGAGGTCGACCGACCGGTTTCCGAAGTGCTCAGCGGCTCGCGCAAATCGACTAAGATCCTGCCGCATCCCAACCCGCTGTCGGGCTGGGACAGCTGGATCGCCAACCGGCTGCAGATGGCCGGGAGTGTCGTGATTTCGGATTCGATCGCTGCGGCTCTGTCGGGGGATCGCCCGATTCGCCGGGGTGACATCATCTCGATGACCGGCGATTTCACCCGTGGCGACGTGCTGCATATCTACGACAGCAAGGGCATCGAGCGTGCCCGCGGCCTCAGTGATTTCACCTCGGAAGAACTGCGCGTGTTGACGAACAATCCCGACACGCGGGCCGAGCAGCTGCTCGGCTATCGCACCAAGGGCGAAGTGATCCGCAGTGCAAATCTTGTCATGCTGGAAAATCGCCATCTGCTGTGGGACGCGCCCGAGGAAATCGTCCAGCGGAATCCGGAGCAGTCCGCAGCCGGCTGACAGGTAGAGTTTCGCTGCCGGGGGACAGGGCCGCTAACTTCACTTGGCGTTCATGGGGGCGGTGGTTATAGGCTGCTTCCCATGACGACCCAGACCCGTTCCACGACCAAGCTCATTTTCGGCGCCGCGCTTGCGGGTGCGACCCTTTTGACCGCCGCATGTGCGGGCCGCAACAGCAGTCCCCGCGATACCGCCTATGTCGCGCGCGACGTGGAATCGCTTTACGGCGAAGCCAAGCGCCGTCTCGACAATGGCCAGGCAAAGCTTGCCGCGGCCCTGTTCGACGAGGTCGAGCGGCAGCACCCCTATTCCCCCTGGGCGCGCCGTGCGCAGCTGATGAGTTCGTTCAGCTATTACGTCGCCAAGGACTACAACAAGGCGATCCAGGCGGCGCAGCGCTTCCTGCAGATTCATCCGGGTAACAAGGATGCGCCCTACGCCTTCTACCTGATCGCGCTCAGCTATTATGAACAGATCAGCGATGTGCAGCGCGACCAGAAGGTTACCGATCAGGCGTTGACGGCGTTGCAGGAGATCAACCGGCGCTTCCCGAGCACCGATTACGCCGCCGATGCGCGGCTCAAGATCGACCTCGTGCGCGATCACCTGGCGGGCAAGGAAATGGAAATCGGGCGCCATTACGAACGGTCCGGCAAATGGATCGCCGCACAGATCCGTTTCCAGAACGTGATCGACGATTACGATACCACCAGCCACGCGCCGGAAGCGCTTTATCGCCTGACGGAGACGAGCCTCGCGCTTGGTCTGCCCGATGAGGCGGTGAAATATGCCGCCGTGCTGGGTGCCAACTATCCCGGTACCGAATGGTACGACAAGGCCTATGAACTGGTGCAGGATCACGCAGCCGGCGTTTCGCCGAGCTGATATTCTCAGCCGTGCCGGGAGCGTGCCGAGGTGCCGCCCGTGATGTAGTCCGCCTCGGCCTCCGCCTTGTATGACCTGACGCGGTTGCGGCCGTCGTTCTTGGCCCGGTACAATGCGCGATCGGCCTTGCCGTACAGCCCGTTCCAATCGGCAGGATCGGTGACCGTCCCGTCCGCCACGCCGATACTGGCGGTAATCTGCTCGCCATGCGGCATGTAGGCCCCGCGGATTTCACCGAGCAGCTGGAGGGCGATGGCGGGATCGAGCGCCTCGGCCTTGGCCAGCAAGGCGAATTCTTCGCCGCCCAGACGCGCCGCGCAGATATCTCCGCGGGTATGGATCCGCAGCAATTCGGCAAAGGCGCACAGCACCTCGTCGCCGACATCGTGACCATGCCGGTCGTTGATGGCCTTGAAGCGGTCGATATCGACCACCATCAGCCTGATATGGCTGCCCAGCGCAGCCTCGGCGCTGAAGCGTTCCATCAGCGCACGGCGGTTGGCGAGACCGGTCAGCGGATCGCGCCGCGCCTGCTGCGCCGACTTGTGCTGCTGTTCGGTCATGCTGAACAGCAGGTTCTGGTGCCGGTTGATCAGGAAAACCTGGAAGGTGACGGCGATCGCCTGCGATCCGGCGAGGACGAGGTTCATGACTTCCCCGGTACTCGCGAGAGCGATGGAGATCGGCGTCATGGTGACCAGCAGCGTCGTCAGCGCAACCTCGCGCACGGCGGTCAGGCAGTAACCGAGCGTCAGTGCGCCCAACGCCATTATGGCGGGATAATAGAGCTTCGATTCAGGCGGTGCGCTCGCCCAGCTGGCCACGCACCAGATGCTTCCGATGGCGGCTATCAGCATGCAAAGCCGCCATACGGACGCAATGACCTGCTTTGCCTCGGATGCGCCCGCCGCAAGATCGCACGGTGTGCGGAGCACTATCAGGCCCGTCACCGCCAGCACCAGCACGGTCAGCGGCAGGCCGAAGGCCACCAGAAACGACGTTTGCGGGCTCGCCCCCAACATGACCAAGGGCAGGCTGAGAATGAAGCCGACGAAAACGAGCCGCGCCTGGCCGCGCATGTGGCATGCGGTGAGCATGGTGAAATCGTCGCGCAAATGCGCGGGAATATCCGGGCCGAGCAGGCTGGCAAGGGCGCGTCGCCAAAACACTCCCGACTCATATGGGGAAAATACTAATTCACCGTTTACGCTTTGACATCCATTCTGCGACGCGAAGCTTGTCGATTGTATGCCAAGCCATGCTGACTTGCGCCCCGGCATTGTCTAGGAAGCACGAAGCATGCTGACCCGGCTTTCCATCCGCAATATCGTGCTGATCGAAGCGCTCGATCTTGCGTTCGGGCGTGGTCTCGGCGTGCTGACGGGTGAAACCGGGGCGGGCAAGTCGATCCTGCTCGATGCCTTGGGGCTGATACTCGGCAACCGCGCGGATAGCGGGCTGGTGCGCGGGGGCGAGGAAAAGGCAAGCGTTTCGGCAACTTTCGAATTCAATGCCTTGCCGCGTGGTCTTTCCGAACTGCTTGAAGATGCCGATATCGAGATCGAAGATGGAGAGCCGCTGATCGTGCGGCGCCAGATCAGGGGCGACGGCAAGAGCAAGGCCTTCGTCAACGACCAGTCGGTCAGCGTCGGGCTGCTGCGCGAAATGGCCGGATATCTGGTCGAACTGCACGGCCAGCACGATGATCGCGGTCTCGTCAATCCGCGCGGACATAGAGCCTTGCTGGACCGTTTTGCCGGTGGAGACAGCGAGCGGGTCGCGGCCACCTGGACGAAATGGCGCGCAAGCGAAACCGCTTTGGCCGAGGCGCGCGAAGCGGTCGAAACCGCCAAGGCCGACCAGGACCTGCTGCTGGCGCATCTCGCGGAACTGACGTCGCTCGAACCGCAGGCGGGCGAGGAGGCGCGGCTCGCCGAAACGCGTGCAAGCATGCAAAAAGGCGAAAAGCTCTCCGGCGATCTCGAGGAATTGCGGCATCTGTGGGAGGGTTCGGATTCGCCGCTCGCAAGCCTGCGGGTGGCCGCGCGTCGGCTCGACCGGATCGCGCCCGAGCATCCGCTGCTTGCCGAGGCGCTTGCGGCGCTCGACCGCGCGGTGATCGAGGCGGGCGAGGCGGAAGACAAGCTGGAGGCGGCGGCCGAGGCGCTGGTCCACGATCCCGCCGCGCTCGATGCCGCAGAAACTCGACTGTTCGAACTACGCGCGCTGGCCCGTAAGCATCGCTGCGAGGTCGACGAACTGCCAGAGAAGATGCGCGAAATGCGCGCGGCGCTGGAGAGTATCGAAGGCGGCGAAGCGCAGCTCGATGCGCTGGAAGCAGCCGCCAAGGATGCGGGCCAGCGCTATCGCGCCGAGGCCGAGGCGCTGCATGCCAATCGTGTAGCTGCCGCGCTGCGGCTGGACGAGGCGGTGGCGCGCGAACTTGCCCCGCTGAAGCTCGATGCGGCGCGTTTCAGGACAGCGGTGACCGAACTGCCCGAGGAAAAATGGGGCGCTTCGGGGATGGACTCGGTCGAATTCCTCATCGCCACCAATCCCGGCGCCGATTTCGCGCCCTTGAACAAGATCGCCAGCGGCGGCGAACTGTCGCGCTTCATCCTCGCGCTGAAGGTCGCGCTGGCCGAGCAGGGCGGCGCGGCGACGGTGATCTTCGACGAAATCGACCGCGGCGTCGGCGGTGCCGTGGCCAGCGCCATTGGCGACCGGCTGGCGCGTCTATCCTCAGACGGACAATTGCTCGCCGTAACCCACTCGCCTCAAGTCGCAGCACGCGGCCGCACGCATTACATGATCGCCAAAAGCTCCGACGGGACGGTCACGAAGACCAGTGTGATGCTGCTCGACGAAGCCGGACGGCAGGAAGAAATCGCACGAATGCTGAGCGGCGCCGAAGTGACGCCCGAAGCGCGGGCGCAGGCGGACCGGTTGCTGGAGGGGGTCTAGTCGGCCGCCTCGCCCAGATTGCTTTCGAGAAATGCGAGGAGCTTCGGCCACTGGTCCCGACGTGCGGCCATGTCGCTCTGCGCGGTGCCGCCCATCTGGCCAAGGAAGCGTTTATCGCTGTCGTCTAGGCCGCTGGCGGGCCCGAACGCCCAGTGACCTGCGTCTTTGTAAGTGAGCAGGTCGACCTCGGTCCGGCCCGCCGCGGCAGCGCGCTCCTGCAAATTGCGAGCCATTCGGCAGCCGGGCCAGAGATTGTCCTTCTCGCCGCAGATCAGCAGCACGGGCGCGTCGATGTTCTCGATCGCAATCCGCGAATCCGGTTCGCTCTCCGCCGCGTCGCGGCTTTCCTCGAACATGCTAAGCATGGTCGCGCCCGTGAGCCATTCGTACCACGCCGGCATTTCATATCGCGCATATGGTACCGGCCTGCCGTCAACACTCCAAGACGAACGTAGCTGTGACAGGTCGACCGGATCGAACGAGAAGCCCTGCCACACCACGTCACTCGGCATCGCTGCGACTACAGCGCCAATCCGCTGATCGCGGCTGGCGAGCAGCAAGGCGCCTTCCGCTCCCTTAGAATGGCCGATTACCGCCACCGGGCCTTGGATGATGTCGGGCCTCGCGGCAAGCCAACTGAGGGCGGCATCGAAAATCTCGAGCGGGACCATGTTGAACGCGCGATTTGCTTCGCTCGTTGCGGTGTAGCCGGGGTAAAGCACCGAATAGCCTTGCGCCGCCAATTGCCGCGCAAAGACGTTGCGCGTCTCTTTCAATCCGCCTTCGGAGCCGCCGAGCAGCAGGATCGCCGGATGCGGGCCTTCGCCGATACCCGCGTAGAAGTTCGCGGGAACATCTCCAAGCATGACCCGCTCGCCCATTGCGCCTGCTTCCGCAACGACGATTGCGCGCGGTTCGCGGTTGAACCAGAACCACGCGCCCACCCCGACAATTGCCACGATGATCGCCAAGCACCCGATTCCGATTTTGCTGCGTGTACGCATACCCGCTCCCCCGTTCCCTCGATCCGCTCTGTGTAATGGGTTTGCTTTAAGAGCAAGGACGGTGCGGCATTTCTTCGATGAACAGCTTCACGCACTCAGAAGGAGCCGATTCCGCCAACGAGCTGATGCGGCTGGCGAAGCAGATCGCGCATCACGACCGGCTATACCATGCGCGACCACGCGCCGGTGCACGCTGAAAGGGGGTCTAGCCCTCCCGCTGCCCGAGATAGATCAGCACTAGCAGGCCCCAGACGCTGAACTTGAACGCG
>Ga0310345_10001321_pt1 | contig 28143 bp, 21 predicted proteins | sample HC15DNA20500_MG_FD_204667 | JGI IMG/M metagenome (GOLD analysis project Ga0310345, IMG submission 204667) | Marine microbial communities from station ALOHA, North Pacific Subtropical Gyre - HC15-DNA-20-500_MG | ecosystem: Environmental > Aquatic > Marine > Oceanic | place: Pacific Ocean: North... | reverse complement strand
TATGTCTTTGTAAGAGCTGTCGCTGCGCCTTGTGTGGTTCCTGCTGCCGATACCGATGCGTCGTTGCTTAGTATTGACCCTCCACCTACGGTTAAAGTTGATGTAGCTGTAATAGTAGAACCGGAGATCGTGCCAGCCGATACATTATCGCCTGATTGATATTTGTCAGTATTAAGATTCGTAAAGTTATTGTCTACTTCTGTGTTAGTAAGTGGACTACCTTTAACTGATCTTAATGTTATTGTACTCATTTAATCCCTGCCTATTTAATTTTATTGACTATTACTTCTAAAGTCGCCCTTATTGCCGTAATCTCTGACTTTAAAGTATTTATATCGTTTTCATACTCTAGAATCTGATTCATTTGATTCTTTTGAATTCTATATGCTTTAAGTCCCTCATAATTACGACTAAGTATTGCCTTTGAATTTTTATCTCTGACGAATTGTTTCTCGCCTTCTATTTTTATTATATCTTTTATAAATTCTGCCATTTTAAACCTGTAATGCTATAGCTCGTAAGTCTTTAACCTTAGGAACCTTAGAGGTGTCTGTTGAAAGTGGTACAACCTTGACTGCAAAAGTCTTATACCCTGTGTGAGTAGTGTCTCCTATCGTCGACGTATATACTGCTCCTGTGCCGTCACCTGTTATAGTAACTGTAGGAGCTGATGTGTATCCTCTTCCTGGATTAGTAACTATAACTGAACCTATTGTGGAACCACTGAGTTCTGCTTTTGCTGTTGCTCCAAAACCACCACCGCCTGTGAGTGTTACTGCTGCTGATGAATATCCTGTTCCAAGAGCTGCTCCTCCTGTTGATGTAATGGCTGTAACAACACTTAATACATACTCAAAGCTCGTAGCTCCTGAGTTCATTCCTGCTGCATCTGAACCACGTGCTGGTATGTTGTAACTATACTCTGCAAAGCCTTCTGTCTGCTCTGGTGGTATTGTATTGGCTTCTAATAAAGTCCAATTTAAATCTTCTTGGAAATCTCCTGGATCTGCTGCGTTTTGGAATTTACCATAAACGTTAATACTACCTGTGTTCGGTATTGCTGCTTCTAAATAAACTAATAAATCTTCTGCGTCCATGCCTTCTTCTAATACAACACGTCTAGAAATATATCTAGATGATGCTGAACCTCCTACTCTACCATCTTCTCCTGTAACTGTATTATTAACTTCATTTTTAATACATAACAAGTCTGCTTGATCTATTTCAATTACTGGTGAAATGTTGTCATTAAATGTAGAGAATGTTATCTTAGCTCTTGCTGTGTTTGTAGAAGAATAGGTAGTTACCTCATTCGTTCTACTGTAAATTGTTTTTTCTTCTGAGAGTGTATGTGTAGTTCCAAAATCTACGTCTTGGTATGAAGTTGTATTGGCTGATCCTGCTCCTGATCCTGTCATTGCTAACTTAACAGTAGCTAAGGTTCCATCTCCTGGTGTTAATATGCCAAAGTTAGGTGCTACTTCATTAACTACTTTATCTGTAAATGCACTTATTGTTGTATATCCTTCATCTGTTCCTACAACATCTCCTACTGTAAATTGTCCTTTTTTAATAACTGTGTGAGCATAGCCATATAAGTTATCCCAATGGTCTACTCTACCTTTATTAAGTCTTAATGTTGCTGTTGCTTGTGTTGATCCTGTGTCTGCTATTACTATTGTTGGTGCAGCTTGATAACCAGATCCTGGATTTGTAACTGTTAATCCTGTTACTGCTCCACCTGAAATTACTGCCGTTAATGCTAGTCCTGTTCCACCTGTGTCTGTGTTTGTAACTGTTACCGCTGGTGCTGAGCTATATCCTGCTCCCCCTAGTGTAATAGTTTCTGTAAACCCAACTATATTTTTGCCTGGGCTAAATTTCTTAGCAGCAAAAGACCAATCTGTTTCTCCAAAGGTTATCCAATCAATAGGTTCAGGTATTAAGTGTCCTGAATATGCTTGATCTTTTAAAAATCTACATCTTCTTAACTTAAACATCAAGTCTTTATTTTGATGTGGTGTCCATGATCTATCGTTGGCTGAACTAAACATCATGCCTGCTGCAGGTTGTTTTGAAATTCTTGTTGTTGTTCCGTATGCATTTTCACCTAGTTGTGCTATCCAACATTCATAACCTGTATCATCGTTCTCTGGTTTAGGAACAAAACAATATTCTGTATTATTTTTTAAATAAACAGGATCAGTAAATGTAAATACAGTTGGAACAAACGTTGTTGTTCCGCTTACTGTTTCTGACACGTTAATTGCATCTGCTGGCAAGTATTTTATTCCATTAGGAATTGTTCTAGGTCCAGGTACTCCATTAAGAACTTCTCTAAGTTCCATTGTAACACCGGCTGTTCCTTTGGTGTAAAAGAAAACTTCAATGTCTGAAATAAATATACCGCCTGGTACGCCACCTACACTAAATGTCTGTGCCAATGGATCCTGGCCGCCGCAATTATAATTCTTACTTCCGTATATACCATCTCCAAAACCCGTATCGTTGATATTCATATAGGCTAGAGTAGATAAATGCATACCTGGATTCCAGCCAGGGGCGCCTTCTACATTAACTACCTGAGGCTCTGGTGGTGGTTCTGGTACCTGGGGTGGTGTTATCGCTCCTTCTCTGGGCCATCCAGAGTATTTGTCAGCACCCGGTGCATGTGTGCCACCGCCATTCATTTCATATGCCGGCCATTCATAGTAGTTTTTCACGACATTTGGAACACCACCACATGTGGGGTTGGGTAGGACAAAGTTTGCAGGCACGACTGTTGGGACTGATTCAAAACTACCTGGAGTTCCTGGTGGGCCTGTCTGACCCAATGGGCCTGTTTCTCCTGTAGTGCCTGGTGTTCCTACTGGTCCTGTAATGCCTGGTTCTCCTGCTGGCCCTGGTCCGCCGGTACCGCCAGGTGTTCCGTCATCGCCTTGGGCTCCTACTGGTCCTGATGCTCCAGGTGGGCCTGTTTCTCCTGGTGTACCTGCTGCGCCTGGTCCACCTGTTGATCCAACAGGTCCTGATGGCCCTGCAGGCCCTGGAGGCCCTGGTGGCATTGAAGTTACTTCTGCAATTGCCGCATCGACATATGAAGTTGTCGCATAGTTTGATAAGTCAGGTGCGTCGTACTGAATTGCAGGCTCGCCCTCTGCTCCTGGTGGGCCAACTAATCCTGGATCTCCTGCAGGGCCGGTGTTTCCTACTGGTCCTGTAGTACCTAGTTGTCCTACTGGTCCAGGTTCTCCTGTGGGTCCTGGTGCTCCTACGACATTTGTAATTTCATGTATAATAACAGGTGCTGGTGGAGGGGGCAACGGTGTGCCTGCTCCTATTGAAATTTCAACACTTGTATCTGTTGTAACCCTGGATCCTGTTTGATATACGGGTGTAACGTTTGCTGTTCTAAGAGAAAGCATTGTGTCTTGTGTTTTTTGTCTTAACCCTGAAGATTCATAATTAGCTGTTGAAGATGTTCTTGCTAATGAATCGTTGTTATTTGGATCGCTTGTTAATTTAAATAACTTAACCCCTGTTTTAAATTGTCCTGAAGGTATTAAGAACTGTCCATGTACTGCTCCTGCTCCATCTGTTGTCATCGTGCCACCGAGATCTCCAACATGGTTTGTTACGAATTCTGATACATCTTCTCCGTCAAAGAATGGATAAACTATTGTGTTTGGTTTTAATCTTATTGCGTTAAAAACAACATTTACTTCTCTCATAAATGGACTAAAAGATATGTCTACTACTGTTTCACCTAAACTCTGTAATTCAGTTGAGGAGCTTATATCTATGCCTACGCCTGTTCTTGTTTGTGATTGTGATGTTGTTGTAGTTGTAAACAATGAAGAGTTACTGGTTCCTTGTCCACTATTATTTGTTCCGAAAGTATTTAATGCTTGTGATGATGTTGATACAACGTTAGCTGCTCCGCTATTTTCCCAAGAACCCCATTGCGTGCCCCATGCGTTGGCCATGTTTTCCCAAGCATCATAGTTACCGTCAAAGTTTTTAGTGACTGCTGGTTGAACATCGGTGGCCACAAAATTATCTACATCTGGCGTTAATGTCATATCTCCATAGTAATGGAAAGTTAATTCTTTTGTAAGGTTCTCTGTTTGAGAAGCTTGTAACTGTTCTCTAAAAGGTACTACTTCATATGGTAGTGTAATTGTTCTACCTGTTTGTGCTAATGTAGTAGTTGCTGCTGCGTTTCCTATATCAGTAAATGTTCTTAATGATATATTTTCCATTGCAAAAAACGGCCTTGCAAGTTTCTTAACCGGATCAATTGATATTTTATAATCCGGATCTAATACTGCTCCTACATTATGTCCTGTAAATCCATCTACTAAGATACCATTTTTAAATCTGTCTGTGCCTGCTGCATTTGTAATTGTTTGATCTTTTGCGTATGTTTCTAATAAGTTTAATGAAGCGTAATACTCTAAGTTTTTAATACGAGTTTCTAACGTACTAATATCTTTCATTGTAAAACGTTTATGTGCTACTTGGTTTACTCTAGTACCTAAGTCTGATCTTCCAGCCAATTTAGCCGCTACAGGTCCTAAACAAGGGAAGGGTGGTAAGTCAATAGTAGCCAACGTCATACATTTTTCAGGCTCTACAGGTAATATAGGTTCATCTGCGTATGCTCCTTCTACTTGTCTAATCTTACCATCGAAGTCACATATTACTCTTATTTTTTTACCTTGCCAATATTGAAAATCTGTTGTAAATGTTTTAACAGGTACCGGGAACGTAATTCCATTTCCTGGTCTTTCAATTTCTTCTATTGGATTTGGATTCTCAGGAGCTGATCCTAATGTAGCATTTGGTGTTGCTGTGTCTGTCATCCTTGGACGATAGTCAATAGTATTTCTTAAATCATAATCTCCTATTACACTTGATCTGTAAATTGGAATGCCTTCTGTTCTTATTGTATTAGCTGCTGGTGTTGTAGCATCGTCTACTGGATAACTATCTAAAATGCTAAATGTTCCACCACCCGATGCAACTGTATGTGTAAAGTATGATAATTTAACAACAACAAAATTAGATGTTGCTAAATTTACTGTTGCTGAAGATAACTTAAATATCTTAGCATGGCCATAATAGTTATCTTTTTGGCCGTTATCAAATCTAAATTGATTTGTAACCTCGTCTGCTGATGCTACCGAATAAGCAGATGCGTTTGCGTAAACTGCTTCTAGTTTGTAACCATCAGAAACTCCTAAGTCATATTCTCCTGTTGTTCCATTAGCATTTGAACTGGTATCTATTTTAACATAAACACTCTGTACCAATGCTTTTGCTACAGGTGTTGTATCTGTTTTCAATACATTCACATAAACTCTAACATTTTCACTCTGTGCGCCCGACGTTGTTACTGTTGTTCCTAAATCAATTCTCATTGATGTAGATGAAGAACACTTAACTGATGCGTTAGAGTTACTAGAAGTTAGGTCAATGTACTGTCCTGCTGTTCTATTATTTCCTGTTGTTAAATCAAAACCATCTTCTGCTATTGCTATAATATTGGCTGATTTAATTGTGTCTGTTAATTCTGTATTTGATGTGTCATAAGGGAATGTTTCATCACCTGATAATGTTAGGTCTACATAAGCTCCACTTGTATTTAATACAACGTCAAACTCTTTTGTATATTGATATGTGGTGTCGTATGTTCCGCCTGATGCAGCCTTTAATGTTTTAATATGGTTGTAAGGCATAGCAAACAACATTTTATTTGCTGATGATTCTTTAATTGTTGCCTTTAAATCTGTTAATACTGTATTAGCGTATCCAATTGAAGCTGCAACTGAAGATCTAATGCCTTTAACATCACCAAATTCGCCTGAAATTAAATGTATGTCATACAAATATAATTTATATACTGCTGCTGTTGCTCCTGCTGTTCCGCTTTTATAAACAATATGTCGAGCCTTTGCTGTTCCTATTTTTGTTCCTGCTGCTGATCCGTTTTGAACTGCATCATATAAATCGATAGTTCCGCCACCATCTATATCCCAAAAGCCTGATACATATGATATTTCAGTATAGTTACCAAAAGAAGTTGATATTGGCATACCCTCTTTTGTTACCAGTCCTTCTGGTTTTCTTATAACTAACCGCTTAGTTGATTGTAGGGATCGTTTAAAACCACCCACATAAGAAGTACCTGGCGCAATACCTAATACAAGACCTTCTCTATTTCCGCCGTTAGCTGCTGTATAAACACCACCATTGGTGTTAGTTGCGTCTTGTAAATGTTCTCTAACATCTACTGTCATTCCTTGTACTGTATAATTACCTGATTCGTCGTAAGTTCTGTTTGCTAAAACTTGTCCTACACCTGAGAGTGGATTGTCTTTAACTATATTTCTAACGATACCACCATCTTGTACTTTCACATATAAGTACCAATTATCAGGTACTGGAAAGTCTGGATGGAAGCCTCTTAAAGCAACCTGTAATTTCATCCTATCCGCTCCAGGAGCGTTGTAATTATAAGATCCTTGTGCAGGATCTAGTAATGTTGAGTCTGTTGCTGATGTAATAGATGATTCTATTATTTGAAAACCAATTAATTTTTCATTAAACCTAGACCATCTATCTTGTAGATGTCTCATTCTTGATGTTTTAATAAAATGTCCGCGTGCATATATAATGCCTGGTTCTAAAATTATTTCTTGTGTTTTACCATAGTATAAATCTTGTTCGAAAGTTGATCCAGAGCTTGTATGAACAATAAAGGTGTCTCCATTTCTTGAAGAGTCTGTTGATGTTACTGTTAAAGTTTCTCCGGTTGTAAAATGTTCGTAACCACTTACTGGCCACTGCAGATTATTATAATTAAAATATAATTGCTTTGTTACTGGTGCATTTGATTCGGTGCCTTGTTCAGTACATCTAATTATTGCTTCTAAACCAGAAGTGGTGCCAGTTATTGAGTCTCCAACATAAGTTATTAAAGTTGAATTATCAACAGCAACCGAGGAGGCATCTGTATCTTTAATTTTAATCCAATCTCTTTGTGGTATGGTTTCTGAACAACCTGTGACTACTGCTCCTTCTTGAAGTACAAAACCAAAGCCTTTCTCTAATTGATCTTGTAATATTGTTTGAAGTTGGGTAAGTTCTCTTGCTTGTACTGCTACACCAGGTTTAAACAGAACTCTATGAAACTCTTTATCGTCAGCGAAGTCGTCGTAATATGGTGATGCGTTTAAATTTAATGCCATTTTTGTTAAAACCTAATCAATGCTTTTATTTGTTCTACTTGGTCTGCCGATCTTGTGATTGGCGATCTATTATCTAAATAAATAATTTCACCGGTAGCATTATCTACTTCCGGCGCTGTAACACTATTTATACTCAAACCCGTCAAACTCTTAGTAGTATTTTCCAATGTTGAAGTATTTGTGATCAGAGGTATCGTAGCTGTTAAATAAACTTGTAAATTATCTTCATCTATTTGTATAACTACAAATTCTCCCCCATCATCTGTTGTGATTATATCATCTACTGAATAATTAGCTGTTTGTCCACTTGCTACTGTAATAATATAGCAAGCTGTACCCGTATTTGTTATGTACTGATCTGTGCTTTCGCTCCAGCCCTCAATCATAATGTTTTTTATTAGTGCAATTTGTCTAAAATCATTGCCCAATATTAAATCCGGGTTTGTATTATCTGAAAATGATACTGTCAGTCCAAGATTATTTGCAAATAATTCTCGAGTTGCGTTAGAACCGTGTCCTCCTTGTGGAGATATAACTGCTCTAGCTATGGCGCCTGATCCAGGTGCCGTTGTGTTTGTTATTACTATTGAAGCGTATGAATAATTTTGTCCTTTGCTAGTAACTGCAATACTTGTCAATGCTCCTGTTGTTGCATTAACGTAAGCGGCTGCTTCAGCTCCTGTGCCATCGCCTGTTACTGAAATTACGACGTCCCCATCTGCATAATCCAGTCCGCCTGATGCAAGCTCTATTCTATCTACTGTTCCTGCTTGTGCTGCTCTTTCTACATCACCTTGTAATACATTGGTTCCAACCTCTGCGTCGCCTAACAAAACCTTTCCGGTAGCACCTGTACCGTCTCCTCCATTGAAATTAACAAAAGCAAAGCTATAACCACTACCAGCATCGCTTATTGTTACTCCTGTAACTGCTCCGCCAGATATTGTAGCCATGCCTTGTGCTCCTGTTCCATCACCATCAATGCCAACTTCGAATACATCAGTATATCCTGTGCCTGCCGCTGTTATTGTAATACTATCAACTTCTCCATTGACATCATGTATTGGGTTGCCTGTTACTTTTCTAACAGGTATATAATCAGCATCTAAAAATTTATTTTGATCGGAAGCTGATATTTGAAACATAAACTTCCAATCATAATTATCTGACAATTCGTCTACGTCTGTTCCTGTGGTTATTGGTTTTATCACAGATTCAGCACCCCCATTATTAGATATACATTTATAAACCTTAAACTCATCGGTAATTACAAAGAAGTTAGCATCTGCTAAACTTTGTGCTCCCGAATGTGATTGGTTTACTGACGAATATGTATCATCATATTCGTCGTAAACTGTTCCGGATGCCCAGTTAGTTCTTTTTGCTAACATGCAAATATCTGCTGAATCAATCCGTTGTGTAAACATCATACTACGTCTAAACTCTGCTATATAAGCATCAGAGTCAATAGGTGTCTCTGGAACAGTATCATCTGTCCAAGGTAATGTCCTTCCTATAGCAAAATGGAAGAAGTCTTTTTCATTCTTTATATCTCTATAAAAAGATCTTGCTAATTCTACTCTGCCTAGTCTACGTAATACGAGTGCCATTTATTTCTCTTAAGAAATTGTTACTGTCCAAGTAATTGTCATTGAATCTGACGCGCCTTTATTTACTACTGAGAATACTGTTCTGCATAAAAGAGTACCTGTGGAAGCTGCATTTAATATACCTGCTTCTGTGATAGCTCCTGTACCTGTGCCTGCTGCAAATGAGCAAACATAAGCTACTGCATTACTTGTAACTGTTGTAGATGTAAGTCCAACACGAGCTGCTTCTGTACCTAAAGCGGTATTTCCTGAAGCTGCTGCTGTTGTTCCTGTACCAATAGCCATGTGTGACATAGCTGTTGCTGAAGCATCCTTCATTCTGGATGCGATAAAGGCTAGGCCGGTGTCAACAACCAGGTTTTCTAATTCCCTAGTTTCTTTGACATTGCCTTGTTTGTCTTTGATTTCAACTGTAAGCTTACCTGTAGCTTTAGTTTTATCTGTTTTAAACATTTCTGTCTCCTAATCTATATGTTTATTATTATGTAAACGACCAACTTTCTCCTACATAGTCCTCACTTAAATAAGTGGGATCTACATAGTCCTGCATTCTACCAGCTCCTGTGTCTATTGCACTTGAGCTATCTGCTATTGCTGGTTTGCTCAGTGCTTGAACTGCTGATTCTGTTGCAGAAGGTGTATCCGTTATTCCTTTACTTGTATTTATACTGTTTACGGTATCAGAATTGGAAGTTGTTTCAGATTTATTTAATCCAAATGTCCAAACTGTGCTATCTGTTACCGTTTGTGATTCTGTTAGTGCTTGACTAACTGATATCGCTGGGCTGTCTGTTGCCGTTCCTGTGTCTGTGTATGAGTCAAACCTACCTATTGTAAGAACATCAGCAGTTGTGGGTGTGTCTGCGAACGCTCTTGTGTAAGCTGCAACCACTGTCGACACATCTGTAACTGTAGCAGAATGTGCTAACGGTTTAGTCATATGCCAATTGAACCTTTGTTCTCCAATATTATAATTGTCTGCATCGTTTCCATCACTAGAGTCATTCCAATAAGCCGAGTTCGGTGACCCGCCATCTCCTACAACAACATATGGTTCACCATAATCCTGATCATCAGCTGTCGCTATATCAGTAAATGTTCCTGGAGTAAACGCTATTGCGTGTGCCTCTGTTGCTGTACCTGTATCTGTCTTTGTTATTTCAAAGAATTTAGCTACTGTTTCAGATGTGCTTATTATATCTGTTGTTAAGAATTTATAGAACGTGTATCCAGTTGATGTAACTGAGAATGCAACATTGTAATCAATAACACTTCTTACAATAAGATCTCCAAACACTTGCATTCCTGCAGGGTGTACCGTATCTCTTATTGCTCTGTCCCAAGTTGACTGTTCTACAGCCGACTTAATAACATAAGCGTATGGTTGATATCGTTTGTTGTCTTGTAATACGTTGACATCGGATAATTTTCCTCTGTCATCTTTCCACTTACCTTCATATTCAAATAAGTATCCTGTGCAAATCTCTATTGTAACAGATTCCCCTGTTGGTGATGCTATTACAACGTCTGCACAGTCACTTAAAAATCCTGATCCTGCATTAATAATTTGGAAAACTGTAGGTAGGCCCGCAGCACTTATAGCTGTAACCCTTATATAAGCGTTATTTTGTCCCCCTATAAATGTGTAATTGTCTGAGGAATTTGTGTGAACATGAAAATATCCTCCGGCAGCGCCATTGGTGCCATCTCCTGTTGATGCATATCCTTTTCCATCATCTCCCGTTTCATTAATGTCATATACTTGTCCTACTTTAAACCCCGCATTTATTGCTGAACCACTATAAGACTTAAATTTAACTGAGGTTAATTGTCTAACTAGATACCCATAGATATCTGTTACTCCGTTTCCGGCTCCATCATTCACAACATAGGATCTTATATCTGTGGGTGCACTATCTACAACAATATTAACTCCTGCTTGAGTATATCCTGTGCCACCACCGCCTGCAGGAATTGTAATTGCTGTTATCGCTCCGTTTAATATTGTTGCTGTGGCTACTGCTCCTGTACCATCTCCATAAATTTGTATGCCAGGTATTGCGTCATAATCAGCACCACCATCATTTAAAGTTATTGCTGTTACAGCTCCTCCTGACAAAGTTGCTGTTGCTACTGCTCCTGCTCCTGGGCCGTAAACCTTGGTTGTTACATCATCAAATTTAAGTATGAGGTCAAATCTTTGTAATGTTAGACCATTTGTTTGGTATGTGTTCTTTTGGACTCTAGTTACTGTTGCATTCTGTGTGTTTAATGCTGTAACTGAGCCTGTTGATTGATAGTATCTAATGTCAACCTTTTTACCTGTTAGGTCTAAAGGCTCTAATAATCCTCCATGTTCTGCTTCTTGTAGTTTAACTCCTTGTTCAACACTATAAAAGGCGTCAGAAGGTTTAAGAATATATCTGCTAGGGTATTGTACTTCAACATTCTCTCCATACATTAACCTAAAAAATGTTTCTATTGATTCCTTGTTACCTTTAGCTTCATAAAAGTCTTTAGCTCTTTTATAAAAGAAGCGTTTGTCTACTTTTATGCTCTTAGGGAAATCATTTGCAAGAGCTCCACGCCATTTATCTAAAAAGGCTTCTTGTGCATAGTCAATATCATTACTGTAATTTACTATTTCATCACTTTGCTTAGCATCTTGATCCATAAATTCATAATACTTTTTAAGGAAAGTAACGAACGTAGGGAAACCATCTCTAATATGTTCTGGAAATTGTTCTTCTATTAAGAAGGAAGTGTTTCTTGTTTCTGTTTTTATATCACCTTGTGCGGCATCTAATACTACTGTTGCCGTTGCACCTGTTGCCGTTGTGTCAGATGCATGTGGCGTTATAGTAACTGTTGGATTCGTTGTATAACCTGTTCCAATGTTTGTAACTGTAATAGCTGTGATTGCACCACTAGATACTGCGGCTGTTGCTGTGGCTCCTGTACCACCACCACCTGCGATTGCTATCGTAGGTATATTGTTATATCCCGTACCACCTGCCGTAACGGTTATAGATGAAACGTATCTATAAAATGATGGGATATAGTCTGTCATTAGATCTCTTCTACTTCAGGTGTTGCTGTTATTACTGTACCCGCTCTTGAATTTATTGTTGAGCTCACCACACTATCATCTAGTGTCAATACTGTATTTCTTGAGGGTTTGGCAACGACTGCAGCTGTAGAAGTATCTGAGGTTCTAATTAATGCTTGTGTTGTTATGTCCTTTATAGAATCATGAGGGGTGACTTGTATTCTTAATGTTGCTTCTGTTCCATATAATGCGTTTATTGTTGTGGACGGAATATTTACTGTCCCTGAATCGTAGTCTATTGTGCCAATAGATGATACAGTGGTTCCTGTAGATGTAACTGCATAAACTGTTCCTGATCCACTATACAAAGGTGCCACTACACCTGCTGTTGGAACATCTTTTAATAAGACTCTACTTGTTGTGCCAGATATTGTTATATCAAAATATGTACTTGTAAGTTCTCTTGGCTGTAACTTTTGATTAAATTTAACCGTATAATTTTTAGCCACCGCTAGATCTGGTTTAATTCTTTTTTGTAATCTGTTTTGTATATTTACAGATATTATTGCATCATTAGATGCTGTAATACTATCATGGAGTCTTGAATAATAAAAACTCTTGTTCAATTTATTTAAGTTATTATTAAAATAAGAGCCTATACTTGTTAATACTTCTCCCTCTATTTGTCCTTTTGATAACGTTGTTAATTTAGGATTATATACTACTCCTACATCTAAAGAAACGTAAGTGTATTCTGGATCTACGAATTCAGGAATAATTGATACCGGAGTTTTAGGTTCTATAACAGCAGTCTTAATATTATCTTTATCTGATTCTGTTATAACAGTTCCCAATACAGGATTAAGTGATATAAACACTTTGCCATATATAGGTGGATCATTTTTCTCTCCGCCCCAAACAGAACATGATTGTATATTAGGATTGGCTGATAATATAAGTGTTTCGTAGTCTTGTTCTGTAACTGCTCTGTCTCTCGTTGCGTTAAATCGAGGAGCATTAAATCTAATTTCATCTATTGATTCTTGAATGGCGCCTCCGCCTGATGCTGAATGTGTTGTATTATAAACTGTCTCCCCTGATGTTGCCAGGGTACTTGCAGCTGCAAAAGATTTGGCTGTATTTGCTGTTGTTCCATTAGTGTTTATATAATCAATTATAACAAGGTTGCCATTAGATAATTTTTTACCTATTACATCATCTCCAAATCTTACTTGAAATAAACCATCGGCTCCTTCTTCTACAAAATACGCTTTGGTGTCTGACTTAACATTTAAAAATGTTGAATTTAAAGTGTAAACTGTCGTAGTTAAATCTGTTGTTGAATTTTGTACTCTGACTCTTAATGTAGTTGTGTCTACTCTATCATTAGGTATTACATAAGGTCCTGCTTCTTTGCCTGTTGATACCACAAATTGATTCGATACTCTTAATCCTTCTTTAATAGTTAGGCCTGCAAAAACAAATTGTGTTAGGGCTGTAGATGATGCCGACTGTCCTGTGTACATACCATAAGCCAGTCCAGAAGATATTGTTGTATTTTCTCCTGTAGAAAGTTGGGATCCTAAACTTGCTTGTGCTTCTTTTTTACCACTGTTAGGGGCATAAAATGTTACGCCACTATATTCTGTAAATGTATAACTCGTTGATCCCGTTCCACCGGTGTCTGCTGTATCTGCTGCTGCGTTTGTTAGGTACAAAGGAAAATAATATCCGGCACCTAGTGTTGCGTGTGTTCCATATAACCAATAAGGTCCTGTTCCACCGGCTGTTACTGCCTGAGTCGTGGTAGTGCCTGTAGGATAAAATTTAAATGTTGTTCCATCTATTGGTGATGTAAACGTAGAATCCCTTGACAGTACCAAGGTTGTTGCCGTATAACTACTCGGAACCGTTACTGCTAAATTAATTTTCGCTGCTGAACAACGACTAGATCTGGGTGTATAACCTAATGCTTTTGCTATTGATACTACAGATTCCCTCTTAATAGCACTATCAATGAAGTTTTCATTAGCTAACATGTGTGCTAATATGCCATTATAGTGCGTATTATATGCTAATAAGTCTATTAAAACTGCTAGGCCTGAGCCTTCAAAGTTATAATCTGTAAATTCTGTTTGACTATTTAAAAAGGCCTTAAGGTTTGCTTTTATATTGTCAAAGTCTAATTCTGTTACGTTTAATTGTGCCATTTATTTACCTCAGCCTCGTAAGATTTACTGTTAAATCCGCCGGTTCGTTTATTCCTTGTATTAAAAATCTTATAGTTACTTCATAAGCATTGTGATCATAATCAGGCCTAACATCTATATTAAGAACTGATACCCTCGGTTCATAATTCAGTATTTGTTGTTCAATAGCACGCGCGATAGACGTTTCTACTCCAGGGCGCATTGGTTCAAATAACATTTTATAAATCGAAGAGCCTAGCTCTGGATGAAAAGGTCTTTCATACGGCTTTGTTAAAATCAAATTCATTAATGCTTGTTTCACAGCATTGATATCTAACTTCTTGTTTACATCTCCAGAAAGAGCGTTATTTGTAAACAACATATCAAAGTCTTTATATAATCTTGCTATTTGTAATTTTTGTGTTGCCATAATAGTATTTATATCAATAATCGAAATCTGGTAACTCTAAATTTAAAAATTCTTCAGCTTCTTCTTTCGCTCTTGTTCCTACATCTACCTCAATCTCACCAATAACAACAGGAGGTAATTTTCCTCCTTTTAATATTGCAGCAGGATCTATATCTGGGAACGAAGTTGGTACTCCTTTAACGGTAATCTCGACTCCTTCTTTTTCAATATTAGGTACTAACTTACAAAGACTGTCTAAGTCTATAGCTCCTGACATTAACAAATTATGTAAATCATCGAAGTTTCTAATATCACCTAAGTCTACATTGCCCCATTTCTCTTTCATATAATCTAATTGGTTTTTTATTTGAGGTAACGCAAAATGGCCTAAAATAACAAATTTTAGTAAATCCTTAACATCGTCATGTAGTGTCTTGTTTGCCGGAGACAAAACTTTATTAATAATACTAGGGATCATATTTTCCATTTTCCCCATTACTCCGTTAACGGTGTCTAAAGCGTCATTTTTTATATCGTTTATTTTTCCTAAAGGTGATGAGTTTACAGCTGCGTCGAATTTATCTTCAGCAGCTTGTACCTTGTCTGCAAGTTCTTTTAATTTTTCGCTAGGTCCGCAACTCATTTCTTATCCATTTGGTGTTGAAGTTTCTTGTGTTCCAGGAGTTGGTGAGCTTGATCCGCCAGTTCCAGGTACTTCTGTATGTGTATGTTGTGTATGTGTAATACCAGCTACTGTAATCTCGCCACCACTATAAGTAATGTCTGCTGTTGGAGATGTTAATGTATGTGTCCCGCCTATTGTTTCTGTGAGAGTACCACCTATTGTATCTGATTTAGTTGTAGCTACATCTAATATTTGGTCTGCTAAAGTTTTTAATGTCATTGTTTCTCCAGAGCCTACTTCTAATACACCACTTGCTGCAAGGTAAACATTACCTCCTGCTAAAAGCTTATATGTGCCGACTGCTTCAATTCCAACATCTCCTTTAACCGTTTTAATATCTTTACCGTATGTTTTAGCAACGGTTTCTGCAACAGAATCTACTCTGCTTTGCGCTATACTAATTGTTTGATTTCCTATTACTGTTTCTGTGTCATCTAATGCAACACGAGCTGTTCTGTTTCCTTTAATTGTTTGTGTTACATCTGTTATAACCGATTTAATGTCGTTACCATTTATTTTTGTAACCCTTGATCCAAGAATAGACAAGAAATAATCTCCTTCGATTTCTTCATATTTGTCTCCCTGTACTAATAATTTAGCATCTCCTGCTATTGTAACGTTACATGATCCTCTTATAAGAACATTATTATCCTTAGCAATAATTTCATAATTATCGCCTACAATGTTTGTAACCTTTGTTCCATCATTATGAATTTCATAGTTTGTACCTGATGGATGGTATTCGTGAATTCTTCTGTTTGACTCTGTATTATCTATTTCAAATACATGTCCTGCTCTAGTCTCTCTAACTATATTAAAAGGATATAATGATGCCCATTCTTCATCTCCAGGTATTGGAGGCTTATCTGGGTTATCTAATAATTCTTGTGCTGCGTCAAAATATTTGGCTTCGTCTTTTGATTGTCCTCTTGGGTGTGGTTCATCCCACGTTGCTCCTTCGTAATCTTTTCCTGATATATCATCTAATATAGAATCACCAGTTTCCACTGACACTGACGGCGCTCTTGCTGTTCTTATTTCTGTGTCTCTTGCTTCTCTTCTGTTTAATAAAGAATAATGAGTTTCTGCTGCCTGATTTCTAGCAAGTCTAGAAACATCGGGTTCACCTATGCCTGAAAATCCTTCTTCTGGTTCGTCTGGAAGTCTAGGGAATTTTCCTGTTGGATCCATAAAACCTTCAGTATCATTGAGTTCAGGTTTTGATGCTGGTTTACCTGCTATTGTTCCCATGATCATAGGAATTTGTCCATCTTCGCCGTCTGCAAAGAAACCTATAACGGTTGAACCTTGGACTAATGAATGGTTTTCCATTATTCCATTGACGCCTGCGCTTGTAACAGGATGTAATGGAATTGCATATGGTAAATGTTTTACAGGTAATGTTTGTTTATTCCCTGTATGATATCCTGTTATTCTAACTTTAACTCTGCCAGCATACGTTGGATCGTTGCTGTCTTCAACAACACCCAACCACCAAATAAAATCTGGTATATTTAATTTACCGTAATTTTTTAATCCTTCACTCATGCTAAATTTGCTCCTACTACTTTGTCATCATGTTCACCTAATGATGCTGCTAATCCGTTTTTAACTATTTCTAATTTCATTGTATGTCTTACACTATCAAATTTATGTTTGATAGCTGTTATTAAATAGTTTCCTGTTAATAAAGGATCAACTAGATCCTCATAGGTTGCGTCTGTTGGTTTGTCTCCTGCGTTAGGATAAACCAATTTAATAAGTTTTCCAACTTCTATATCTGTTCTTCCCGGCAAATCTATTTCAAATGTATAATCTCTGAACGAACTAAAATAAACTTGTCTAAATAAATTGTTAGCTAACAATGCTGGATTGGCTGCTTCTCCAAATTTGCCATCTACTAATCCACCTTGCATTCCTGTAAACATAACTTGATTTAAGTATTTAATATTTACAAATGAATATGGATTACGTTGTATCCCGGCTGGTATTGGAATGCCTGAATCTGTATGAACAAAGGCACCAAATTGATCTCTTCCATCTAATGTGACTTCAGCTTGCTCTTTTGTAAACAAATCAAAAGCTCTTGTAGATGCTGAATAGTAACCGCTGTCTTGTCCATCTAATATATCAATTGTTCTAGGCACACTTATACCTTCTATTTTGCTAAAAGACTTTGGAATTTCTTGAGCTAAAAAGGTTTCGCCTCCGCCTCTTGAAGGGATATCTAGGTTAGGAGGAGCGTAAATAAATTCTTCAAATAATCCTCCGTCTAATTGTTTCTGTATTAAATTTTGAAGTGATGTTAAATAAAATGCTTTATTAGATTCGTAGAATAGATAATCTGATCCTATAAACTGTGCTCCTTGACACTTCCTACTTATAAACTGCATGTTTTGCATTGGTGTCCAAAAATTAGAAGTGTATTGTATCTTAGAACTGTGAGGGGTGTCTCCTATAAAAAAATCTGATTGATGTTTTCTTGTGTCAATACGTCTATATTCTTGTATGTGATCTAAATATATTTGTTCTGCTATCTCATCAGTATTTCTTAACATACCTGGTGCGCCAAAAGCTTGTGTTATGCTTCTTGCTTGATCGCTGACTGCTTCTATAGAACAAAACTTTAATTTATAGATTTGTTCTCTATCGTTATTAAGTATTCGTTTTTCAATAGCGTAAATCTGAAATGATTTTTCTATTATATTAAGTGGGTTGTCTGCAAATGTATTTGTTCTCCATTTGCAAGTTATTATTTCACCCCCTCTAATAGGCCACTTAGTTATTGCATTAACAGCATCTACAACAGAAACCTCTCCTGTTAATGTTGGGGACCAAATATCTTCAAACAAATTAAATTCAATCATATATCTGGTAAAATCATATTCTATCAGATCATTAGTAGTTATAAAGAGTTCGTCGCAACTGACGGCCCCAGGTTGAGAGATATTTTCTACTGTTTCTTCTGCCATTTCATCACTACTTAACTAATCTAAAATATTGTGCTGTTATATCTCTTAAAAATTCATTCCGTAAGAGATGTATTTGCCGCTTTTTATCATTTAGATCAGATTCATAATCCATATTGGTTACTGCTTTATAATCTCCTGAAGCAACTTTTACTGTGTCCCAATCTACTACCACGTCGGTGTCTTCTGCCATTACATAGTGATGAACGTCTGTTCTATTATCACTTCCATATTTTTCATTTACATATTTAACCAAAGCTCTTTGACTTATAGGCCATTCTCTTTGCACATCTGCTATACTATTACAAATAATAACTAGCCAATGATATTTACTAGATCCATAAAATTTATCTGCTACCATTTCAGGTGTCTCACCATCATTGATATAATAACTTTGTAAAGTGAGTTTGTTTTGAAAAAACTTATCTAAATGAACCCTACGAAATATGTCAGGAACGATTGTCTGTGTACCACTGTAGGGATAATACATTTTTGGTAGTGCTTTAAAATACATATTAAAATCCTTGTGCTATTCTTACTGCTGTTAATGTTTCTAATTCTGTAAACATTAATTCTAAGTGCATTTCTGATGGGATGCCATCAGTGTTTTGAAAGGTATTAAAGAAGCCGTCTGGGCCATATGTTGCCTTCACGCTTGTTAATGCACAAGAGGATACTTTAGGTAAATGAGGATTTCGTTTCACGATACCGTTGTCATCTAATATTTCAAATACTATTGAAAATTCGGCTGGATAAATTAAATACATATTTCCATCTGAGGTCTCTGGGTGCATATGATATTTGAATGTATTAATTATCTCCATACATCTTTCTGCTTCATCTATATTTCTAGGTGCAAAGTGATAATTAAATGCAAATCTTCTAAACCCCATGCTCTTAAATAACTGTTCTTTATATGGGTTTGCCACCTTTTTAGATGTTGCCTCTAATACTGCTCCAAAGTCTGCAGCAGCACCCAAAGCTTTAGGTACACTTGCTGCAGCTGTTATTGCTCCTCTTCCGACGAATTCTGGAAGTTCAAGCAGATCTGATGCGTCAAATTTTCCTGATCCTAACATTCCTGCTATGCCTGTTGTGGTTTCATCCCAATTGGCTGCGTATGCTGATACTACTGATGCAGGTATATGTAGTTGAATTGATTTTAATAATCTAATTGTAGTAGTATTGTTTGTAAGTGCCTTGCCTAGGATAGCTGATAAGCCTCCGCCTACCACTGTGGTTACGACCTTCCCTTTGAGAGAGGCCGCTGTCTTCGTTATGCTGCCACTTGCTATACCTGCAGCCGTACCTATCATTCCTGCTAAGGCGCCTGCGCCTGTTGCTACATTTTCATACTGCTCAGCTTTTGCTCTATTTTCTGCTGTATATTCTGAATTATATCCTTCTTGAGCTTGTTGTAGTTTTGTTATATCTGCACCTTCTCCAACTGCTTGTTCAGCTGCTACAGAGGTTTGTCTGGCGTTTATATAAAAATGAACACCGTGTGGTTGACTAGGTGTAAAAAGTTCTTGAGGATACCACAAAGTGTCTCCGTCCTTTTCTTTACGACCATTGGCCAAGCCAAAGTTTGTTTCAAGCTCTTGTTGTCTATTTATTCCGGCATTAATACTTTCTTCATGAGATGACTTGGAGGAACCATCTAAAGAGTTCTTGGATGAATAAAACTTTTCTTCGGCCGCGTTCTTTTCTTGAGCTCTGTCGTTACCAAAGAAGCCAAAAAAGCTTGTTACTAAATCTCCCATATAAATACCTTAGTTATGTTATATACTTATTTATATGGTTTACGCCAAAGAAATATATAAAGGCAAGTTTATTCCTCGGAACCCAATCAAATATCTCGGGGACTTAAAATCCATTGTCTACAGATCTAGTTATGAATTAAAATTTATGAACTGGTGTGATCTTAACGAATCAGTTAAAGGTTGGGCCTCTGAAGAAGTGGCCATCCCATATCGTAATCCATTAGACAACAAGGTACACAAATATATGGTGGACTTTTATATACAAGTAGACAAGAAAAAGTATCTTGTTGAAGTAAAGCCCGAAAGATTTACAAAACCTCCCGAAACACAGAAGAGAAAAACCAAAAGATACATACAAGAAGTAGCCCAATACGGAGTTAATGAAGCTAAATGGAAAAGTGCCAAAGACTTTTGTAAAAAACAAAATATGGAATTTATGATTATAACTGAAAAAGAGTTGGGTATCTAATATAAATACATACATGGCAACACCATTCACAGACATTAGACTAGAGGCAGGAGACGCAGAACGTTCTGCCAATTGGTATATGAGAACTGTTCGTAATGTAGCAAGCGGACTAAATGAACCCAACGAAGTGTTTGGTTCAGACTTAGGAGAATATACACAAAAATTAGAAATAGGTCAAATGTATGCTTTTAGATATAATCCTAAACATAAACAAACATTACCATATTATGATACGTTTCCTTTAGTTATAATATCAGAGCCGTTGCCAACAGGATTCAGTGGTATTAATTTACATTATATTCCACCATTAGTAAGAGCTAGATTACTAGGTAAACTAATGGAGGCCTCGGATTTAGATATAGATATAAAAAGTAAATTAAGATCGCAATGGGGTTTTATAAGAAATTTTAGCAGATACCCAGAAATAAGAGGAGCTGTTAAAAAATATTTAACCAGTCAGGTTTCAGGTAGAATATATAAAGTAAATCCACTACATTGGAAGTCAGCAATATTTTTGGACACACAACAATTTATTGGTGCCCAGGCTGCTCATATATACAGAGAAAATGCTAAACGACCTGAACGTAAAAGAAAGCAACTATAATGGCAATACAAAAACGAACAACGCAAACAAATCTAGCACAATTTAAAGCTCATATTAGAGATACAGAATTATCTAGAACTGAACGGTTTGAATGTCATTTTAAATTTCCAAATTCTTTTGAGGACGAGATGATGAGAGGGAAAGGAACAGCACAAGCCGAATTTAATAAGCTCGGTACGTCCACGGACATGGGCCCCCATGAAGGGGTGCATCATGGCCATGGCGATCTCTATAAAGAAGCAATTATAATGTGTGAAGAAGTACAAATACCAGGTATGGTATTACAAAACAAAGAAGTGTCTATAGGCAGTTGGCAATTTATGAGAAATTCAAATGTCAACTTTTTAGGAAACGAAATTAACCTTACGTGGATAACAGATGCACATTGGAAACTAAGGCATGTGTTTGAAGCTTGGATTTCCCATTGTGTAGACACCCAAAGTAAAAGAGTTAGATTTCCAGACGAACAATATGGCACAATATGGATTAATTTGTTAGGGCTAGATGACAAGGTAAGGACCACGTGGGAATTACATGAAGTTACACCAAAAGTATTAAACTTAGTACCGCTGGCAACAGGTTCAACCAGTATATCGAGAACTACTTTGATTATATCCTCAGCATACTGGACATCTAAAACTGTACACGTAGATCTTGAGAAGCAAGAAAAGACCGGTAACTTAGGAGGAATTCAAGACGTTGCAGAATATGATTTACCAAGTGATGAAAAAGAAAAAGAAGATGATGATTAATTATAATGGAGAAAATATATGACATTACCTAGAGTAGAAACACCAATGTTTGAAGGCAATATAGCCTCAACAGGAGAGCTTATTAAATTTAGGCCTTTCTTAGTTAAGGAAGAAAAAATTCTTATGTTGGCCAGTGAGGGTGAAGACTTTAAAGAGATGGTTAACGCCTGTGCTCAAATCGTAACAAACTGTTGCGACGAAAAAATTAAAGGACACGAACTCACAATGTTTGATTTACAAGACTTATTTCTTAAAATAAGATCAAAGTCTGTAGGTGAAACAGCTGACTTTACACTTACCTGTGGTGAGTGTGAAAAGTCAACACCTTTTGAGCTAAGACTTGACGACGTTAAAGTCTCAGGATTAGAAAACCCGCCCGAGAAATTTATTAAAATAAGTGAAGATATGGGCGTGCAATTAAAATGGCCTACTGCATTAATTGCAGCACAGGCAGAAGAACTAACCGATGATGAATTGGTTGCTAAATGTATTGATTATGTTGTTGCTGGGGAAGAGACATTTAGTATTGAAAACGAGCCTATAGAAGAAGTTAATTCTTTTATAGAAGATCTTCCGATTGATGCTATGGATAAGATGAGAGCCTTTTTTCAACAAATGCCTCGTATAGAACACGTTGTGGAATATAAATGTCCACATTGTGAAACCGATAATAGTATTAGTATTAACGGGTACGAACATTTTTTCGGCTAACTCTGTCCCAGGAGAGTCTTGAAAATTTTTACAAGACTAATTTCTTGCTTATGCAGGAACATCAGTATAGTTTAACGGAGCTAGAAAACATGATGCCGTGGGAGAGGGAAGTTTACGTTTCAATGCTAGTACAGCATTTGAAGAAGAAAGCAGATAGAAAGAAAGAACAACAACAGAATAGGCAGTGGCAATAAATGGCAGAAAAATTCGACAGTAGAGTAAGCATGAGATCCTTATCCAATCAAATGGATGAGGTGATGGATCGTATTATGAAAACCGATCCACGCAAGCAGGGAGGAATGTACGGGAACGTAGCATCCCCTATTGCTGGAAACAAAGATTTTAAACTATTAGACCAACACATCCGTGAAACCAACGATATACTCACAGCAGACACCGAGATTTTAAAAGATGATGCCGAAACAAATAAGCTAGCTAACAAACTACAAATTGCTAAAGAATTCGCTGATCTTGGCATACGAGGGAAACAAACAAAGTTTTTTGACAAACAAATAAGACATAATGCAGGTGCCAGAACCTCTCGTAAAAAAATGGAAAATCAAAATGATATGATCATGGCACAAAATGAGGTTTTGCTCGAGCGGTTAGCTGAGGCCTTAGCTGGCGGAGGCACAAGTGGTGAACCTCAACCTACTGGTGGTGACCCTTGGCCCCCAGATCCTTCATTGTCAGATCCTGATCAACAAAGAATTAATGAAATTGTAGACAGAGTAGACGCAAAACAGTTTACGCCGACACATGACGAAATGATTCAAGCAGGTTATAGCTCGTTTGAGGCCTCAAGTCCATTGCATATTGACCTTGAAGCTCACAAGAGAAGGGATGCAGCAGAAAAACTTGCTAAAAAGAAAGAAGCTGCAGGTGAAAAAGCAACAGGAGCAGAAATTAAGGTTCATGAGAAACGCCTAACTCAAGCTGAATCTAAGTTAAAGAAATTAAGAGAGGGAGATACAGATAAGCCGTTTCATAAGCCACGCGAAAAGGCTATCAAATCACAAGAAGCGCAAATAACATCGGCAGTATTATTCCCAGACGAGAATGTCGGACCTCCTATATCGGGTATAAGCCCTGAAATTGCTGGACTAGCTGGAGATATTAGAGCAGGCATGGGTTATGCCGGTGGTACAAGAAATAGAGGTAGATCAATGGCCTCTAAAGGTTCAGCGGCCATGCAGAAAAATCTAGGAAAGAATTTAGATGCTGTACAAAGTGGAATGCAAGAGCTCGACAGAATGGATTCCGTAGCAGCTGCCAAAGCACAACAAGAATTAACAGACCTTACCAAGATGATGACTGCAAAAGCTGCAGGTGAAAAATATAAAGGCGAATCAATTAGTGCAGAAGATCTTAGAGTTAAAACAAAAAGAGTTCAAGGTGTCATGGGAGCACAAGGACCTGCTGGCGAAAAACTTGTTAAAGATTTAGGACTCAGCGAGGTACACGACGCCCTTAGTAGTGAAAGAGGTTTCGGTACAATGTTAAAAAACTATGGTGGCGTTGACTCCGATAAAAGCGGGATGGATGCTTATAAACAATCATGGACAGCTGAAAGACTGTTTGGTGTTGACGAAGACGGACCTAGTAAACTAGCTAGTATTGCCAGCTTTGCTAGTCGTGGCATAAAGAAGGGTATGCAGTTTGGTGTAGATAAGTTAGGAGAGACAGAGGCAGGACAGAAAACTAAAGCATGGATTGATGATAAAGAAATCAAAGGAAGGGAATTAATTAATGTAGGAGCATCGAAACTAAAATCCTTAGGCAATGTTGCGAGCGGCAAACTTTTTGACTTGACCAAAGGACGACTTGGCGAAATCGAAGCAGTCGGCAGTTTTGATCCTGATAAGAAACTTGTTGCTGAAACAGGCGACACTTTAAGTAAGGCCGGGGAAATTATTGACGACCTTGATACCCGCACAATAGAAGACAGAATGTCTGATGAACAAGCTAAACAAGAATTAGCCGTAGAAGATCAGACGGCAGGCGTTGAAGGTTCAACAGGAGAAGAAGGTCTAGACATACTACAAAGAGATGTAGATCTGTCTGGTGAGATTGCTAAATCAAGTGATGAAACTGCAGAGGCTACTACAACACTTGCAGAAGAAGGCACAGACGGAGATTCATTAAGTGTGCATGACTCCCATGTTGAAGGTAAACTAGAAACTCTAATATTATTAACTGAACTACTTATCAAGAAAGATACTAGAACCGGACAAGATACAGAAACAACAGGCGAGAAACAATTAGAAACTCTAGAAGATATTAGAGACGCATTAGAAGGAACCGTTGCAGGACAAAATCTCACTGATGGTGGTAGTAGTGGTCCCGGTTTAATGACAGCTGGTGCTGCTGGACTAGGGCTCAAGAAATATGGAGGCAAAATAAAAGGCCTCGCAAAAGGAGGCTTAAGCAAATTAGGTGGTGCTGCTAAAGGTGCAGCTAAGTTTGCCAAGTTTATACCTGGAGTTGGATTAGCAGTAGCTGGTGCAACGGCTTTGGCTGGCGGGTTCATGGGAGCTAGAAAAGCAGGCGAAACATTTGGATTAGAAGAAGGTGAAGAAGCCACAGCAGGACAGAAAACAGCCGCAGGTGTAGCTGGTGCTTTATCAGCACTTACATTTGGATTAGCTGATAGTGAAAAAATGGCTAAAGGAATCCATAAAACATTCTCAGGTAAAAGCGCCGAAGACACACTAGCAGAAGTACAAGAAAAAGATCCTGAACTAGCTGCTAAAATAGAAGGAATGGTTGCAAGTGGTATGACCTTAGAAGAGGCCATAGCAGACAACGAAGATCAAATTAAAGACGTCGGAGTCGATACAAGGTCTACAGCAGAGAAAGTATTAGATAGAACACAACCTTTAGGCTGGGCTAAACAAGGCGCTGAAGGTTTAATGGATTGGATGACAACCACAGAAGAAGAAGCTACTGCTAAGAAAGCTATGGAAACTGCCAAAGAATCTGGCTTATATGAAAAAGTTGGAATGTTTGGACAAAGTAGTATTGATAAAAGTAAATTAGAAGCAGCCAGCGTTAACGAGTTAAAAGCAATACTGGCAGATGATGATTTAAATAATGAAGATAGAGTGGCTGTAGAACAGACTCTCGAAAAGAAAAGAGCTGATGTTGCAGCAGGTATAGAACAAGCAGAGGCTCCTCTTCTTGAAGTAGAAACTCCACAAGGAACAGCAGACGGCAATTTAGGGCCTAACAAAATGGGTGGATCTTTGTATCAGCAAGGCCACAGAATAGAAAAGCTAAAAACAGAACGAGCTGCTATAACAGCAATTGCAGAAGAGATGGGCATAGACCCTTCAAAAGTTGAAGGCACAATTCAACAAGGTAAAGTCACTTCAATTAACGGACAAGAAGTTCCAGAAGAATTACAAGAAAAGAGTATGGATCTTTTAGGATCAAGGCCAAACATATTTAAAGGTGATATAAATGATCCAGACCTAGATGGTGTTTTCGGAGATGATTTAGGCACCATGTCGTCAACAACATTACCTACGGGAGATGCTATTGATAATATGACTGTTGCAGCAGGTGAAGGTGGCCCAACGACTGATAGCGCTCCTATTATTGTAAACAATACAACACCAGCACCAACACCACAACCTAGTGAGGACCCTAGTATAGCTATTATGCCTGCTAGAGTTAGGACAGCTTCTAGTGTGCTCCAAAGATATCAAGACAAACGTTTTAGAATCTAATGAAAAATCCAGACGAAGAGGTATGGGAATACGCCCATCGATTAAGGCGTAGTATTAAATATCCAGCTGAGCTAAGGGCGTATGCTATAGTTTTGACACTCTGTCTGACAGGCGTATTGCTCTATTACCTACTTGCCTAGCCCACTTACTGTCTAACATTTCCTCAGAAGCAAGTTTCCAATGTTGGTTGTGTAAGTGAACAATAAACTTTTTAAATTTACCTAACCTAGTCCTTCCTAAATTAAACATCATATTAACAAGAACTTCTTGTAGTTCTGCTGGAAAAGTATTCCAATTAACAGCAAACAATATTTCACATTCATTTATAGCTGTATCCAAATCATCTTGAAAGGCTTCGTAAATTCTTTCTTCAGACACATCATAGCCTTCTGGCAATCCATCTTCATCATCGTCTTTTGTAATTAAATGCCCTATTCCAAACGTTAAATGTCCTAAGTGGTCTTTATATACTCCATATACAATACCCTCATCAATTTTTAACTGTTCGTAAACGTTATCTCTGTTTTTTATATTCATTTTTATATCCTAACATTATGTCGGGTTTGAGAAAACACATTGTAATACTGATCCTTAGTTTCTCATATTTATCATTATCCGGATCGGGATAGCTTTTATTGCGGCCTGTCGAATCATCTTTCTTATATATGTAAGAGTCAGCTCCAGGTACTTCGTGCTCTAACCAGCCAGGCCAGATCATTAGGTCTCCTGTCTTAGGTTCTAATACATGCTCACCTGGAACCTTAGAAGTTCCTGGTATAGTATTTGTTATTAAACTGTTTAACGGTGATCTGAGAGCTATTGGAGTATGTTCTTCTGTGTGTTGTACATAGTAGGTTCCAATTAAACAATATTGTGCATGGTGGTGCCAAGGATAATTATCTTGTTCATCAAAGACGCTATACCATGCTTGTACTGGCCAAGTTTCTTCTAACTGATCTATCCACTTGTAATCTGTTAATTCTTTAAAATATGTTATGGCATGTTGGTGTACAATTTCCTTTAACTCTAACCAACCATCAACACCGTCCATTGAATCTAAACCTTTATCAACAGAATGATTTCCTTCACTATCATATACTCCGCCTAGTTTTCTCCACTGTCTTCCTTTTATAGGTTGGCCATCTAAATAATATGCTTTGTCGTTATATAACTTTGTAATAGATGTAACAAGTCTTTCTTGTAAGTGTGACGCTATATCTTTTTCCCAGTAAACTAATGTTGGAAATAAATCAATCATATCTTTCCTTTATTATTTCTAAACATTCTTCATAGGGTTTATCAAATATTGATATTTTAAAAAGATGTCTTGTAGTTGTTGGTGGCATAACACCGTGCCAATGTTGTGTGTTTATTAGTGCAGTTTCATAATACTCATCTATATCTGAATCTATTTCTTCCATATTATTGTTGTGTTCTTCTACACGAAACGTTATAGGGTCTGGATTTTTATCTAATAAAACATTAATAGAGCACTCTGTTTTTCTGTCTTGATGAAATGGAAAACGATACCCTGCTCTTTGTATGTAAAATATTGGTCGTGCGTCCAAATGGCTAAGGCCTAAGTTTTGTCTAAAAATATCTGCACATAGATTAGCATATCTTTTCTTTGTAAACTGGATTGATAAAAAGTCTAATTGAATTTTTGTTTTAGGATCTACAAAAGGCATAAAGTCTTCGCTCTTTAGTTCTTTTAAAAGACGTTCTTTGTTTGCTCCAAAATCAAATCTATGTATCATTGTAGTAAAGGGATTATATATTTACCTGAGATATCTTTTGGACCCATAATTAATTTACTTGGGTTGTCATGATGGTTCTTGTGGTAATCCTCTCCTCCTAAAAATATATTAGATATCCAACCTAAGTTTGTTGGTTTACCTTCTTTGTGTCCATTCCAATTTAAGTGCATTGTAAGAATCCAACTCCAACTA
>Ga0310345_10001320_pt1 | contig 28149 bp, 23 predicted proteins | sample HC15DNA20500_MG_FD_204667 | JGI IMG/M metagenome (GOLD analysis project Ga0310345, IMG submission 204667) | Marine microbial communities from station ALOHA, North Pacific Subtropical Gyre - HC15-DNA-20-500_MG | ecosystem: Environmental > Aquatic > Marine > Oceanic | place: Pacific Ocean: North... | reverse complement strand
TTGGCAGGGTCGGTGTATTGCGGTTGAATAATGGGTATTATTTTTCCGGCAAATACAATTTTATCCGTTAGCAATGCATCTAAATTAACCTGCTGCGGCATGGTTGATGAAGCAGTATAAGTATTTCCACCCTGCACTACCTGTAAACGATAAGTAGCACCCGGTGTTCCTATTAAATTATTATTGGTATAGGTACCCGGGGAAGTTTGCAGCAATGGGTATACGTTACCATATAAATCGCTGATGGTAACCGTTGCATCGGTAACCGGCGGGAACACATTATCGGCACTAAAATTCACTGTTTTCGATAACAATACTTTGGCGGGCGAACTATTGGTTACCGTACCTTCTATTACCAACTGCGGGGCTACATTTTTCAAATCAATATTGATGATTTTTTTGCAGGAAAAAAGCCCGGTTAAAAAAAGCAATGCTATATATACAACTACACGCATAGGTTAAAATTTAAAATTCCAAGTAATACTGGGAATAAAACGGAATAATGAGGTTTGCTGTGCTACCGTTTTATTCGGATTATTCGGATCATCAATAAACGTTATGAAATAGGGATTTTCTCTTCCATACACATTATACACGCCAAAAGTTAAACTGCTTTGGTATTTACGGTAAGGGTTATGTTTATTTTGAACGGTGGCAGCAATATCTAACCGATGGTAAGCAGGCATACGGTAGCCATTCCGCTCAGTGTACAAAAACACAGTTTGGTCGTTTACCCTGTATTTACCACTGGGATAAGTTACGGCATTCCCGGTATTGTACACCCAGTTTGCAGAAAGGCTCCACCGTTGGTTTACCTGGTAAATACCTACCACGGTAATAGCATGTGTTTGATCTTGCCGAGCCGGAAAATATTGGTTGTTGTTAATACCCGGAAACTTCCTTTCCGTTCTTGATAAAGTGTAACCTATCCAACCCGTTAATTTTCCTACTTTCTTCTTGGCAAAAAACTCAATACCATAAGCACGTCCAATACCATAAATCAATTCACTTTCTACATTGTCATTGGCTTGCAGGTCAGCCCCATTTCTATAATCAATTTGATTTTGCAACCATTTATAGTAGGTTTCTACTGAAAATTCATATACCTGATTTTTTGAATTTTTATAGTACCCTATGGCCACCTGATCGGCTATTTCAGGTTTTACATTATTGGTACTGGGCAACCATAAATCGGTAGGCGCCCCTACGGTTGAATTGCTGAGCAAATGCAAGTTTTGCACATTGCGATTGTATGAAAATTTTAAAGAAGCATAAGTGTTCAACAAATAGCTGGCACTAAAACGAGGTTCTAAATTCCAGTAGCTGGCAACGGCCTTCCCTTTAGGTACATGCAGGGTATCAATGGTATTGCCATTACTATCGTACTGATAATAATTACCGGGACCTACTGCCGATAAATTAGAAAGGCGCAATCCATATACAATATTCAGTTTATCATTAAAGCTTAATTCATGCGATACATACAATGCACTTTCATACGAATAGCGATTTTGTATGGTAGCACTTTTTAAATTTGAAGTAGCACTGGCAGTAATAGCACCCGGCGAAACAGTATGGTGTATAATGTTTCCGCCGAATTTTATTTTGTTGTTGTTATTGATGAAATAATCAAAATCCTGCTTCAAATTCCAGTCTTGAATTTTAGAAGTTATTTTAAACTGGTCGGTACCCGATTTAATGCGAATAACATAATTGTAATTACTGAAGATTAATGAAGTGTTTGAAAACAGCTTATTACTAACAATATGGTTCCAACGGAAGGTGCCGGTAGCATTACCCCAATCGCTGCCAAAAGTTTCGCCAAAGCCCAATACATCGCGACCAAAATAACCGGATAAATACAAATGATTTTTATTATTTAAGGTATAGTTGGCTTTTAAATTCAAGTCGTAAAAATATAGTGTGTTGGTATTAATGGCTGAATCGGGTGAAAGTTTTAAAAACAAGTCGGCATAGGTTCTACGCCCACTAATAATAAATGAACCTTTATTTTTTACAATAGGCCCTTCCACGGTTAATCGTGATGCAATTAAGCCAACACCGCCATCTACATGGTATTCCTTGTCGTTACCATCCTTCATTTTTATATCAACCACACTACTTAATCTGCCACCATATTGCGCCGGCATACCTCCTTTATAAACGGTAACATCTTTAATGGCATCGGAATTAAAAGTGGAAAAAAATCCTAATAGGTGTGAGGCATTATACACCGGGGCTTCATCCAATAAAATTAAGTTTTGATCGGCACCACCTCCTCTTACAAAAAAGCCGCTGTTACCATCACCGGCCGATTTAATACCCGGTAATAATTGTATGGATTTTAACACATCGCGTTCCCCTAATAAAACCGGCAACTGATTCACTTCACGCATATTCAGTTTATCAACCCCCATTAAAGGCTTGGCTACATTTTCGTTTTTCTTTTTAGAAGAAACCACTACTTCTTGCAAAGTATTGGTTAATGGAACCATATTAAAATTTTGTTCACGGTTACTATTGAAATTAATTTTTTCATTAATGGTTGCATAACCCGCATAACTCACCATAACGGTATAGGTACCCGGTTTAACAGTAATGGAATAAAACCCATAAGCATTGGTAGTAACACCAATACCCGGTATTTCTTTTAATTGAATAACAGCACCAATTAATAATTCACCCGATGTTTTATCGCGAACCACTCCATTTAATGTAAACTTGTTTTGTGCCTGCGCAGTGAATGCCGCTACCACGAATAATAACCATAGGAAAATACGCTCAAAGCCGGTTTTCTGCATAATACCCTTCATTTTTTGTAGTGATTACAACAAATAATTGTGCATTTAGTTGATGCATGCGCAAAGATGCAAGATAAAATAATAGCAAATCATGCATTTGTATGAACAAAAACATGCAGGGAAATAAAAATAATGAAAAAATAATATTTGTGTATTGAGTGAATGATTATTGAGGTTCAATGGTGCCAACACCACCATTGCCGCGTATTTCAATTACACTATCTACAATAAATTTCTGCATACCGCGCCAGGGCAATGCACCCATGTACAGTTTATAATGCAAATTCATATCACGCCCCGAATTTTGTTCTAATATAGCTGCTACTTTAGGATTGGTTACACTAAATGAAAACTCATTGCTTTGCACATTGGCTTTAAAACCACTTTGTATAATTTTTCCTTCCCAGGTTTTAAAAATAACCCCCTTGTGCTGAAATGTATTCAACACACCGGCTTTGGTGCCCGTTGCAAATACAAAATAAAATTGCCAGTAAAACCAGCCGGCAGCAATAATTATGAGAATAATAATGGTATTACGCAGCCATTTTCTTGCTTTCATATTAAAAATATTTGTCTACAAGATACACCAGTCCTGCCATATTAATGGCGCCTAATAACAATTCTCTTTTATTCACCGCTTCAAACACATCGGCTTTGGTATGGTGAATATCAAAATAGCGTTGGTTATCGGGCATTAAGCCACAGGCGGGAATATGAAAATGGCGAACCAATGGGCCAATATCGGCACCGCCACCATTGGCATTAATAACATCGGTACCATAGGGTTGCAGTAACGGAATCCAGCTTCTGATTAATGCTAATTTTTCGGCATTGGTACTGCATCCAAAGCCACGCGGTGTAAAGCCACCTTCATCACTTTCTAAAGCAAAAATAGGTTCATCGCTTTGCTGAGCAGCAACACGGGCATACTCATTACCTCCACGCATGCCATTTTCTTCATTGGCAAATAATACAAAATGCATACTATGTTTGGGGCGATAACCCAATGCTTTAAATGCTCGCAATATTTCAATGGTTTGTACTATACCGGCACCATCATCGTGGGCGCCTTCACCTTCGTCCCAACTATCTAAGTGGCCACCAACGGTAATGTATTGATGTGGCAATTCCGTACCCCTTAAAACCCCTACTACATTATACCCAACGGTATCAGGCAAAAAATGTCCATAGGTTTCTAAGTGTAATTGTACGGGCATGCGTTGACACCAGGCATATAAACTATCGGCATCTATTAAACCCAAAGCAGCAGCCGGAATTTTAGGAAAAGAATCATTATAAGCCATTACGCCAGTATGTGCATTGTTATCGGTTGAGCCGCTTAACGAACGAATCACCACACCCACTGCACCGTATTTAGCGGCTATGGATGCCCCATTTCGGCGATAGACACCCGTTTCGCCATAAGCCCTGCCGGGTACTATATACGTTGGATTGAAAGGATAATTAAAAAATACAATTTTACCCTTGGCCTCATTTTTACGAGCCTCTAATTCCTCAAAATTTTTAACGGCTAATACCGATGCCGTTATACCGCCTTTGGGGGTTCCTAATGAATTACCCAAGGCAGTAACCGATAAACTTTTTTGTACTTTACGGTTACCCATTTGCGTTATTACCGCTTTATCTTTTCCACCTCTTACCCAATGGGGTACCATGCAGGGCTGCAAATACACAGAATCGGCACCGGCAGCTTTCATTACTTTTTCGCCCCACAAAACGGCCTGCATAAATTGCGGCGAGCCCGCCAAACGGCCGCCAATTTGTTTGGTTAACTGGTGCAATAAGGTATAGGCTTGCCCTTGGGTTAACACATTATCGGCTAACTGTTTTAAAAAAGTACTATCAGTGGCTTGTTGTGCCCGGGTTAAAAAAGGGAACAATAAAAAGGCAAAAAATATTTTTTTCCGCATAAACAATCAGGGTTTGGGTATATAATTCTGTACTATACAAGTTATAGGCATAAAGATAAGGTAAAGCCTGCCAATTTGGTCATTATACAACCCATTGCCCATCCATATGGCTATCAACAGCGTTACGCAACGCTGTTGACCCGAAGCAGTATCGAAGCAGGGTCGAAGCAATAGCTTACTTAAAACCCCTTTTGTGTATCCTCAACCATTCATATAATGCCAAAAAGACAGTAAATAGCTTTATAAGTGCGTTCAGCAGCATTTGTTCCATAAAATCTTGCCGGTTAACCATTTTCATTGAACAGAAAGCCCAAATAGTTGTTACTTAGCAGAAAGAATTAGCTATGCGTATTGGTATTGTATGTTATCCCACCTTTGGTGGAAGCGGTGTTTTGGCTACAGAACTGGGAAAAGCTTTAGCCGATGAAGGTCATCAGGTACATTTTATAACTTATCAGCAACCCGTTCGGTTAAATGTGTTCAATACCAATATTTTTTACCATGAAGTAAGGGTGCCTACCTACCCCTTGTTTGATTATCCTCCTTACGAAGTAGCATTGGCCAGTACCATGGTTGATGTGATAATGAACCACGATTTAGATTTACTGCATGTGCATTACGCCATTCCGCATGCATCGGCAGCTTATATGGCCAAACAAATTGTAAAAAGTAAAAATGGTCGCAATATTCCCGTTATTACCACCTTACATGGAACGGATATTACTTTGGTAGGCCGCGATAAAACCTATGAGCCGGTAGTAACTTTTTCCATTAATGAAAGCGATGCTATTACTGCTGTATCGCAAAACTTGAAAGAAGAAACCTATAAAAACTTTGCCATTACCAAAAACATTGAAGTAATTACCAACTTTGTTGATGTGCAACGTTTCGATAAAAAACCCTTCGATGCATTTAAAAAAGTAATTGCCCCTGCCGGCGAAAAAATTTTAGTGCATGCTTCTAACTTCAGAAAAGTAAAAAGAGTGCAGGATGTTATTAAAGTATTTGCCGAGGTTAGAAAATATATTCCCGCCAAACTACTCATGGTGGGCGATGGCCCGGAAAGGCCTGCAATGGAAGATTTGGTGCGGGTTTTAGGCTTATTGGATGATGTACGTTTTGTGGGTAAGCAAGAACAGATAGAAGAAATTTTAGCGGTGAGTGATGTGTTTTTATTACCCAGTGAATATGAAAGTTTTGGTTTAGCCGCATTAGAAGCTATGGCAGCAAAAAATGTAGTTATCAGCACTAACGCAGGTGGCTTGCCTGAGATAAATATACAAGGCAAAACAGGCTTTATGGCCAATGTGGGTGATGTGGCTGCAATGAGTGAATTTGCCATAACCATATTGAAAGACGAACACAAACTAAAGCAAATGAAGTTGGCTGCTTATGAACAGGCCAAGCATTTTGATATAGCCAATATTATTCCGCAATACGAAAAATTGTACAGCCGCTTTTGCAGAATGAAAATTAAAGAACCGGAACCAAAACAGGCGGTACAGGAATAAAGCAATAATCTACCTTTTTTCTTACCTATTTTTTATTGGAATAATTTGTACTCATCAATTATTACCGCTTTGGTGTTGCCCCGTTTGTGTGCAGGGCATGCTAACCGAGCATTTGAATAATTAGGCATGAATGCCGGCATCGGCAATGCTTTGCAAAATAATGTTGGCCATTTTCTTTAATTCCTTTTTTTGAATGCACAGTGGGGGTGCAATACGCATGGCTTGCGGCCTGAATAAAAACCAGTCGGTAATTAATCCTTGTTGAATACAATGATGAATAACTTTTTGATTGGTTTCAAAACTATCAAATTCAATAGCCATCCACAAACCGGCACTGCGAATGGCTTTAATGGCTTTATGTTGCAGTTGTTCTTTTAAAAATGTTTCTTTTTCTTTTACTTCTTTCATCCAATGTTGATCGAGTAATACTTCCAAAGCGGCTTTACCTGCAGCACAGGAAACCGGATGCCCGCCAAAAGTAGTAATATGCCCCAATACCGGATGATGGGTAAGTGCATGCATATTTTTTCGCGAAGCAATAAAAGCACCCAATGGCATACCACCGCCTAAAGCTTTACCCAACAACAATACATCGGGTACAATGCCGGTTTGTTCAAAAGCCCATAGGGTACCGGTTCGCCCAAAACCTGATTGTATTTCATCGGCAATTAATAAAACACCTTTTGCCGTACATTGCTCACGAAGTGCATGTAACCATTCATTCGATGTTTTTACAATACCTGCTTCTGCTTGCACCATTTCAACCATAACACAAGCCGTTTGTGCATCAATGGCCTGCAATGCTTCTGCACTGCCATATTCATAATGATACACTTCAGGCAACAATGGGCGGTAAGCATTGCGCCAATATTCATTTCCCATAATGCTTAATGCACCTTGTGTACTGCCATGGTAAGCATTATGAAAGGCTATAATTTTTGTACGCCCCGTTATGCGCTTGGCTAATTTCATGGCACCTTCAGCGGCTTCGGCACCGCTATTGGTAAAATATACGCAGTTTAAAGTAGCAGGTAAATGGTCGGTTAATAATTTAGCATACGCCACTTGTGGTTGTTGAATAAATTCACCATACACAATTAAATGCATATATTCTGAAGCCTGCTGCTGAACGGCATTCACCACTTTAGGATGACTATGGCCGATATTGGCAACACTGAAACCCGAAATACCATCAATGTATTCTTTGCCATTTACATCGAACAAATAAATACCATGCGCCCTTTGCATGTGCAATCCTATAGGTGTAGGCGATGTTTGCGCAATATGTTGCAAAAAAAGTTGTCTGTAATTCATACGGGGTTTTCAATAGCTTTGAAAATAGAAAACGAAGTTATACATTCGGCTAATGAAATAATGTATAAAAAAAAGTTATCTAACAAAATATTATGGCCATTATTCTTCCGGTTGAAAATATACATCCGCAATTTGGGCAAAATTGCTTTGTTGCACCCAATGCCACTATAGTAGGTAAGGTAAAGATGGGCAATGATTGCAGTGTTTGGTTTAATGCGGTTATTCGCGGCGATGTGAACAACATTACCATGGGAAATAGGGTGAATGTGCAAGATGGTGCCGTTATTCATTGCACTTATCAAAAAAACGCTACCGTAATTGGCAATAATGTGTCGATAGGACACAATGCTATTGTTCATGGCTGCACCGTACATGATAATGTGTTGATTGGCATGGGTGCTATTGTGATGGATAGATGTATCGTGCATAGCAATTCAATTATTGCTGCCGGTGCCGTGGTATTAGAAGGAACTGTGGTAGAAGCCGGTTGTGTATATGCCGGTGTACCTGCCAAAAAAGTAAAAGAAGTATCACAGGAATTGTTAGAAGGCGAAATTAATCGCATTGCCAATAATTATACTTTTTATGCCGGATGGTTTGCCAATGCCAATGAATGCCCTAAGCAATAATGTAATACCTAAAAACGTTGTAATAAGCACATGAAACACAGCAAATCTATTTTAGTATTAACAGGCATTTGTATTGCTTTGGCATCTTGCAGTTTATTTAACCATGCCAACCGCAATGGCTGCCCATCGAACGGGAAGAATGTAGATGCCGGCAAATTAGCTGCCGGTGACCCTAAGGCCATGAAAGAAGCCAGTAAAGCACCCAAATTCAAAGCCGATAAAAATGTAGGGGGTAATTAATTTAAGCCCAGGTATTTTCGTCAATTTCTTCTAATAATTTTAAATAACTAAAATAGCGTTCTTCAGCAATTTCGCCCTTTTCAACGGCTGCTTTAACGGCACAACCGGGTTCATACATGTGTAAACAATTATTAAATTGACATTCTGTTAATCGTTTTCGCATTTCGGGAAAATAATGCGATAATTCCTGTTTACTTATATCCACCAATGCCAATTCTCTAATACCGGGTGTATCAATTAGTTTACCACCATCGGGCAAATCGAACATTTCGGCAAAAGTAGTGCTGTGCATACCTTTGCCACTCCATTCACTTACTGCTAAAGTTTTAAGCGACAGATCGGGAAAAAGCTGTTGAATAAAAGTAGATTTGCCCACCCCACTATGTCCACTAATTAAACTTATTTTTTGCTGCAGCAATGCTTTTAACTCGGCTATATTTTGTTGGGTTACCATACTGCACAACAACACACGGTACCCTATTTGCGTATATAAATCATGCAACTGCTCATATTGCTGCATTTCTTTTTCACGATAAATATCCGCTTTATTAAACACTAAAATGGCCGGAACATGGTACATTTCGCAAGCAACTAAAAACCGATCAATGAATCCTTGTGAGGTGCGCGGTTGTTTTAGGGTAATAAATAAAATGCTTTGATCAATATTAGCGGCAATAATATGGTGATGTTTTCGGTGATGCGGACTTTGACGAATAACATAATTGTGGCGAGGCTCAATGGCTTCAATAACGGCATGTTGCTCAGGGCCGGGCTCAATGCTAATGTTCACCACATCGCCAACTGCAATGGGATTGGTGGAAGTAAATCCCTCAATTTTGAACACCCCTTTTATACGGGCAGCATAAAACCGTCCATCATCTGCTTTTACCTGGTACCAGCTACCGGTTGATTTATATACAGTTGCCTTCATGCAATACAATAAGGCTGTAAGATAAAGAGAACTGAGAAATTTTCTGCGTTGAATGTGTGGAAGCTAAAAGAATTGGTTACAAAGTGATTATTAGATTGGATGTATGGATTAAAGGGAAAAGAGGAGAAGTTTTGAACAAAGAAATGTAATTCAACTATTTTTTCTTTTCCTATTGCAAATAATCAATTATTAAAAAACTGCATGGGTTTGAATATGAAGCAGTTAATTGCTCTTTCAATATTATAATCCCTATTTTAATACAGCATTGAGTTAGTGATGACTGCTAACATATCCCTTATAGATTTTTACCCATCTGTTTTTAATGGCCAATAACACTAAGGCCGATTTAGAACTTGTATCGGTCTTCTTGCGCAAATTATTGGCATAGTATTGAACTGTTTTCACGGAAATATGCATGCATGTCGCTATTTCTTCTTCATTCTCCATTGTTACTAACAATTGTAAATACAGTAGTTCTTTGTTGGTTAATTGTTGCGTAATATTTTTTTCATAGGGCAGTTTGTTAAAATGGTCAACAGCTTTATGAACCTGAGCTATATCAAAAGCAGTTGTATCAATAAAATCCTTTCGATAACTTACTGCATCAATAGCCTGCTCTAAAACAGCATGAGATAACTTTTTTTTACTCAAGAAGCCCTTTACACCAATATCCATTAACTCGGCAATTTCGAATTCAGAAAGCAAATCAGACAAAACTATAATAGGTAATGCGGGGCGAGCATAATGCAAAATGGCGGCAAGCCCCATGCCATCCATTTCGGGCATAAGTAAGTCGGTTATAATTACATCAGGCTCTGTTTTAACCTGCTGTAATTTTTGTAAACAATCAACACCATGATTAGCTGTAAACAGAATATTGAGATAAGGTATAGTATTTACCATGTGTTGAAGTTTTAATAGGTATGCCGGCTTGGCATCTACCAATACCAAATTCAAAGCAGAAGACATAATAAAAACATTTTGTATAAAATTAAATGATACCGGGTACAATTGGATAGGAAGATGCTATTTTTTAAAAAATTGCGTAGAAATACGTATAAGATTTAGGAAAATTACTAAAGATATATTATAAATAATGTATTAGTTTCGGTTGTTCTTTATGTTTAACGAAAAGGCATATAAATAAAAATCATATAGTAGAATAATAAAAATAAAGAAACTAAGCAATGGAAAATATGAAAGATTAAAACATATTGTAAAAGTATTTTGGTAATCTACCAAATTTACAAGTTAAGAGTATAAAATAAATTTATAATAAATCAGTAGAATTGAATTAATATAAAATTATGGTGAAATTAAATATTTTAAAAAAGTTATTACGACTAGATTGGGTTTTGAAAATAAATTAACTTAAAAAAATATTAATAGCATTTTTAAAAGGCAGAAAAAATAAAACTGCAAGACAAACTTTATGAAAGATTTACAACTTAAAAATAAAAACCTTTAAGCCAAATGTAAACTTTAGTAATAATAAAAAGACTATACAAAATGAAGAAATAATTTGGGAGAATAATATTAAATACTATTAAAACTGCGATAATTATAATAAAAAATTACAGATGGAGTGTTTTATAAATATAATTTGGTTCTGCTTCAAAAAATTAAACCATAATCCTTCCAAATATCAATATATTTTTATTATAATATGTTTTATAATTGTATTTGTATTATTCAATTTAAACAATGTATTTGGACAAAGCCTGAAAGGAAAAATTGTAACTGCTAATAATACACCGATAGAATTTGTTACTGTTTCATTATTAAAAGATACTATTAATCTTGAAAACACAATAACAGACAGTAATGGTGTTTATCGTTTCACAAGACTTAAAATTGGACATTATAAATTATCGGTTTCACATATAAATTATGAAAATAAAGAAACAGCTTTTAATATGTTAAACGACACTATAATAAATGTTATGCTATTTCTTAAATCAAAAGAGCTTAAAGAAATAGCGGTATCAGGAAAAAAGCCGCTTATACAAAGAAAAGTTGACAGAATAATATTTAATGTAGAAAATAGTTTAACTGCAATTGGCTCAAATGCTTTAGAAGCAATAAGTAAAGCGCCGGGAGTTCGTGTTATTAACAATACAATTTCATTAGTTGGCAAAAGTAAGTTAGCGATTATGTTTAATGGACGACTATCTCAACTGACAGGAGACGATTTAATAAACTATTTAAAATCCACTTCAGCAAATGATATTTCTACAATAGAAGTTATTACAAATCCTCCAGCAAAATATGATGCAGAAGGAAATAGTGGCTTAATCAATATTATAACAAAAAAAAATACACAACTCGGATATAACTGCTCTGTACAATTAGGTGATGCACAATCTACTTATAATACGCTGTTAGGTGGAGTGAATTTAAATTATAATAAGGAAAAAAATAAACTGTACACTTTATTCAATGCAGGTAACGGATCAACCGCACCAATAGAGAAAAACATAATTTTTTATCCAACCCAAACATGGAAGAAAACCAATAATCGAAGAGACTACAACAGATATATTACAGGCACAATCGGTTATGATTATCAACCCAATGCTAAAACTGCAGCAGGATTTAATTATTCATTTGGCGCTCTTTCCCCTAACATGAAAGAAGCAATAAGTACACCAATATATAATTTATTCAATACCATTGATTCATCAATAAATACAAATGCCAATTCAACTAGAAATATTAACTATCAATCAGTAAATATTCATTTTGAAAATAAAATAGATAGTGTTGGAAAAAAAATAACGATTGATGGAGATTGGTACTTTTATCAGGATAACAATGAAAGAAAATTTACCAATGAAAATTATAATGCAAATGGGGAACTAATGCCAAATACATTAACTCAATATTTGTCGGGCAGCAAACAAAATATAAATTTATATACTTTAAATATTGTTGCAGATCTTCCATTTAAAGCATATAAAATTTCAGTTGGTGGAAAATTATCTTTTATTAATAACAAAAGTGATGTTTCATTTTATCAACGGATCAATAATAGATATGCATTTGACAATTCTAATTCAAATAATTTTATATATAATGAAAATACACAGGCAATTTTTGCTAATTTTAGTAAAACAATAAAGAAATTTGACTTTCAAGTGGGTTTACGGTCTGAAAATACAGGCACAACAGGAATTTCACAAAACAATAATCAGACTACAAAAAATTCATATTTTAAATTTTTTCCAACAGCCTATATAACATACAATTTAAATGATATGAATTCATTTTCTTTAAGTTATGGCAAAAGAATAAACAGACCCAGCTACTATAAATTAAATCCATTCAAATGGTATACTAATAGTTACTCATATTCAGAGGGAAATCCTTTTTTGCAACCATCATTTAATAATAATTTTGAAATATCACATACTTATAATAATTTTTTAACAACAGCTCTTTCTGTGAGCAATGAAAATAACAGATTTGACCAAATAACAATTGTACAAAATAATACAAATCTACAAATTACAAAGTATCTTAATTTTTTAAAAACTTATACCTATCAATTAAGTTCATCAGTGTTTATTAATAAAATAAATTGGCTTGAAACTAATAATCAGTTTCAAATATTTTATTCCGTTTCAAAGTCCAGCCTACCCGAAACTAAGCCGATAATTAAAGGTTGGGGGGGGTATGTCTCATCAGATAATCAAATCGTATTCAATAAAGTTAGAACAATACTAGGGGAATTAAATTTTTGGTACCAATTTCCATATATAGATGGACTAGATAAATCATCTGGCTATTATAACATTGATGCCGCTATTAAATTTTTAGTCCATAAAAAGAAACTACAGGTTACAATAAGTGGAAATGATATTTTAAAATCAAACAAACCAATTTATTATAGTCTTTTTAACAATATAAAACAACAGAACAATAACTACTATGATAATCAACAAATAAATATTTCTATATTATACAAATTTGGTAACCAGAAAATAAAGAAAAATTATAGACAAATAAACAATTCAGAAGAAACCAAAAGAATAAATTAAAATTTTCCGGAAAATGCGAGTATGAAGCATTAAAATTCATATCATGTTCAACAAATACCTAATAACATTAAACTTTGGTAATTTTTTAAAACTAAATTTTTTAAAATGAAGAATTCAAATTTGGAAAGTGCTCTCAAAAAATTAAATGAACATCAAGCTGGAATACCAAAAAATGAGAAAGGTGTTTCATTTTTGAGTAAGGACGATGCTAACAAAGTAAAGGGCGGAGTAGCTGCACCATCAGGATGCAATAAAGGTGGTTTTTCTTGTCCAATGTTTACGTCATGTGGCAAATTTTAGCTTGCCCACTTGTGGGGTTAATTTTTTAACCCCACAATTTTATTAATCATTAAATTTTTAAAAATGAATTTTAAACTATCACATTATGTTATTTTTTCAGATATAATCGATGAAAAAAACAATAGATTAATTTATACAACTAGAACTGGCTCTTTATTAAAAATTTCTGACAAAGTCTATTCACATTTGTTAAATAATGATTTTACAAACATCTCTAATGATGATATTATGCCATTAATTTTAAATGAGGCAATAGTAGATAATAATGAAGACGAATTTAAAGAAGTATTACAGAGAAACAGATTGGCTATTAAAGACAAGAGATTAGTAGCTTTTACCATACAACCAACAGGAAATTGTCAGTTAGGATGTAACAATTGCGGTCAAGTACACTCAAAGAAAACTATGAACGATTTAATAAAAAATAAAGTTGTTGAAAGAATTATTAAAAAAGTATCTGCTAAGCACATCACAGGACTTACTGTGGAATGGTATGGCGGTGAGCCTCTAATGGGTTTTGCAAAAATTATGGAGATAAGTAAAGATTTAATAGATTATGCTGAAAGAAATAACAAAACATATTTTGCAAGTATAATTACAAATGGACTTAGCCTAAAACTCCCAATTTTCAAAAAATTGGTTAAGGATTGTCAAATTAAACTTTTTCAAATTACGTTAGATGGCTTAGCTGAGACACATGATAAGCGACGTATTACAAAACAGGGTGAAAAAACATTTGATATTATTTTTGATAATATCAAAGCAGTGATTAATAGCAAGGAGTATGATGATAGTGATTGCGGAATTCTAATCCGTATTAATATTGATAAGACTAATGGTGACAATGTTACTAGGTTAATTGATTTACTTGCTCAATATGGATTTCATGAAAAAGGTGTAGCTTTTGAATTTAGCCCTGTAGTAAATTGGGGCGGCAATAATGCAGCCAAGAATAGTTACTCTCCAAAAGATTTCGGAAACTTAGAAATAGATTGGATACTTCATGCAATAAAAAAAGGATTTAAATATAAAACAGTTCTTCCATCCTTAAATCCAATAGTTTGCCAAGTTGTAGATAAAGAATCAGAGGTTTTTGACGCTGATGGAAATATTTATCCTTGCTACGAATTTCCATATACTCCAAAATATGAAAATGATAACTATAAAATAGGCAATATAATGTTTCCTGAAGAATCTTTTAACAATAATGCAATAACTAGAAATTGGAATACTGATATAGAAAAAGGTATCTCATTTTGTCCGACATGCAATTTATTTCCTGTATGTGGTGGAGGGTGTCCTAAAATTTGGTATAACAATGAAGTCGCATGTCCCTCTTTCAAAACAAATATTAAAGATAGAGTTGTTTTAGAATATATATTAAAACATGAAAAGTGTCAGGAAATTATTTCTAGTTTATAATTTATTAAAAATAAGATTAATATGAATATTAAAGAAACAGATATATTAACAAATGTGTCTAAAATTAGAGCATTTGAAAGAAAACATATATTCTTTAGCGTTTTGGAATTTAACGATAAATACTCTACAAGTAAAGAAAGGATATTAATGATTTACTTGTTTAATTATTACCAAAAAACTTTAGAAAATTATAGAGAAAATAATTTTGAAACGGCTAATCACTTTTTAAATAAAATTTCAAATGACATAAATAATTTAAATAGTATTAGTAAAATCGGTATGGACCTTGTATATTATCCAGTCATTGCTTACAAAGAGTATAAATTCAAGAATTATGAAATGGCATTCTATTATATTGATATAGCAATTAATAAAGGATATGAATTAATTGATAATAATTTTAATCTAAAAGATGCATTATTAGCAATTCTTGAGCAAAATTTTAATAAAATAAAAATTTTAATAAAGCTAGAAAGAATCTATGATGTTATTGATATTTCTAGTCAAATGATATTATATTTAACTAATGGGGAAAAAAATAATTTAATTAAAATTTCATTCAATAAATTTATTAATGAAAATTATGCTTATTGGTATGAAATTGTAAGTTACTACGTGGATTCAATAATAATATTACTAATTAATTGTATCAATAAACATTCATTTAATTTTGATGTATTTTTTGAAATATTATTGGAAAAAATAAATATGTCAGAGATTAAAAGAAAATCTTCAGGATATAATAATTTTACATATACATTATCTTTGCTTTGTAATAATTGGAAAAGCTATACTAAAGAAACTAAATACGAAAAGGGATTTAAAATTAACCTTGATTTTATTCCATTATCAATAAAATATTTACTCTTATATACCATAGATAAAAATAAAGAAAATTACGAAAATAAATTCAAAATACTCATTCAGAACAACTCCCAATCTATTTTAACATTATCATCCTTGTTAGCTTTTAATGAAAAACTAAATAACCTTGAAAGTTAGAAATTATTTTCATTTCCCATTTCAACCTCAGTATGACAAAATGGATTGCGGCCCCGCATGTCTAAAAATGATTACACAATTTTATGGTAAAGCATATTCTTTAGAATATTTAAGGCAAGAATGCTTTTTAAGTCGTGAAGGTGTAAGTTTACTTAGCATAAATGATGCAGCAGAGAAATTAGGCTTTCGTACACTTATGGTTAATTTAACTTTAAAAAATTTAACAGAAAATAGTCCATTACCTTGTATTTTACATTGGAATCAAGATCATTTTGTAGTACTCTACCAGATAAAAAGAAAATTATTTAATTCAAGCAAATTGAATTTTAGGATTGCTGATCCTGCATATGGGTTAATATCTATAGACAAAGATACTTTCTTTAAATCATGGATTAGTACGGTTGATGAAAAGGGAATATCATTATTATTAGAACCAACACCTGAATTTTTAAAAAAAAATGAAGTAAAGGAAAAGAATAAAGGTTATACTTTTTTATTTCGCTACCTTAAACCTTACAAAAAATATATTGTTCAACTATTAATTGGAATGTTCATCACCAGCCTGATTTCACTAACATTTCCATTTCTTACACAAGTTTTAATTGACATTGGTGTTACAGATAAAAACTTATCAATTCTATATTTAATTTTATTATCACAACTATTTTTATTTACAGGTAATACTATTATTGAAATTATACGAAGTTGGCTTTTGTTACACATCAATGCAAGAGTAACCCTCAATATCATTTCCGATTTTTTAATTAAACTATTAAAACTACCAATTAAATATTTTGATACAAAAGCAATAGGGGACATTTCTCAACGCATTAGTGACCATCATCGTATTGAAAATTTTTTGACAAACTCGACACTTAGCACATTGTTTTCAATAATTAACATTGTCATTTTTTCACTTGTATTATCATTTTACAACATTAAAATACTCTTTGTATTTATAGTTTTTAGTATATTAGCTATAACTTGGATTTTTTTATTCCAAAAAAAACGTAAACAATTAGACTATAAACGATTTGCTAGAAATAAAGAGAATCAAGACAAGTTATTTGAAATGATAACTGGTATGCAGGAAATAAAATTGTATGGTAGTGAAACTTCCAAGCGATGGGAGTGGGAGCAATTACAAGTAAAATATTTTAAATTGAATATTAAGAGTCTTGCTTTAGAGCAATACCAGCAATCGGGATTTATTTTTTTTTCTCATTTGAAAAATATTATTATTTCATATATTGCAGCAACCGAAGCTATAAAAGGAAATATGACAATTGGTGTATTGTTAAGTATTTCCTACATAATTGGACAAACTAATAGTCCATTAGAACAATTAGTAAGTTTCATAAAATCAGCACAAGATGCACATTTAAGCATGGACAGATTGCAAGAAATTCATAATAAAACCGATGAAGAAAATAACAAAACAAATAAATTCCAACAACAAATAACTAATATATTACATCAAGATATTAAACTTCAAGATCTATCCTTTCAATATGAGGGACCTAACTCTCCATTTGTTTTAAAAGATATTAATTTAACTATTCCCAAAGGTAAAATTACAGCAATAGTTGGCACAAGTGGTAGTGGAAAAACAACATTATTAAAATTATTATTAAATTTTTATCAACCAGTCAAGGGTAACATATTAATTGGTAATGATAACTTACAATCATTATCACCAAAATTTTGGCGAAAACAATGTGGAATAGTAATGCAAGAAGGCTTTATTTTTTATGATACAATAACAAAAAACATTGCATTAGATGGAAAAGAATTAGATTATAACGCAATGGAAAATGCTATTAGAATAACCAATTTGCAAGAGTTTATTAATGAACTTCCACTAGGTTATACAACCAAAATTGGAAGTTCAGGAGTAATTTTAAGTGGTGGGCAAAAACAAAGAATATTAATTGCTCGTTCTGTATATAAAAATCCTAATTATCTTTTTTTTGATGAAGCTACGAGTAATTTGGATGCCAATAACGAAAGACAAATAATGGATAACCTAAATGATTTTTTTAAAGGGAAGACTGTTTTAATTATTGCACATCGCTTAAGTACAGTAAAAAATGCTGATCAAATAATAGTTTTAGAAAAGGGTAAAATTGTGGAAGTTGGGAATCATGAAAAACTTGTAAGAATCAAAGGTAAATATTTTGAATTGGTAAAAAATCAATTAGAGCTAGGCAATTAAAAAATAAAACCATGATATCAAATAAGTTTGAATTAAGAAGTAATGAAGTGCAGGAAGTATTTCAAAAATCTCCTCACTTATTAATAATGTGGGGAAATACTTTTATTGGAATAATTTTAATAGCAGGATTTTATTTACTTGATAATATAACTATACCGCAAAAAATAACTATACCATTTCAACTAATACAAACTAAAAAGCCATATAACTCTGAAGAAGTATTTGCTTTGCAGATAGATTCAGAATATACTTCACACATATACCAACACCAACCAATTAATATTAATTTTGAAAAATACCCTTCAAATATTTATGGAACTATCCAGACAGAAATAGACACAATTATTTCCTTTCAAAATAAAAAAATAATATTCTTTAAATTACAAAATGAACAATCAAAAAATAATTTATCATTCAGAGTAACATTAAAACCTTTTTTATTAGGTAATTTAGTAACACAAATTGACAAAAAAAATTTTCTTTCCACAATTAAAAATTCATTATTCTCCAAAATAAAAACAAAAGATAAAAGATAAGTAATTTCACTTTGTTATTTTAGTCTGTTGTAATTGTGTAAGCTCCCCTTTTTTTAATGCCATTGTTAATTAGAGATTTCTAAGGTACTGATCTTTTGTTTTTCAATCACTTTATCCACTAAACGGCTCTCTTCAATTAATGAATGATTTGCGTTCGCCTTTTTTGGATAAAGGGATATATCTACACTTTATCTTTTGTAATTTTCTTCAGCAAATTTTATGGGAGATGAGTATCCTAGAGATTTGTGTGGTCTGTCTGTATTGTAATCAATCCTCCATTGCTCTATTTGCTCTCTTACTTCCAATAAGCGATAAAACAGGTATGGATTTAATACTTCTCTTCTCCTCATGCTTCCATTTTTTCTTTCGATGTATGCAATTTGTGTGGGTTTCCCCGGTTCAATAAATTGAATTGTTATTTGTCTGCGTTGATCACTACACCATTCTTGCAGCTTATGGCTAATAAATTCAGGTCCGTTATCACATCGGATATTGGCAGGTTTACCTCTTTGTACATTCAGTTTTTCCAGCACACGGATTACTCTTAGTGATGGTAACTAAGTATCCACTTCAATAGCCAATGATTCCCGATTAAAATCATCCATAACATTAAACAGTCGGAATCTTCTTCCATCTACTAGTGTGTCACTCATAAAGTCGATGCACCATACCTGATTAGGTGCTGACGGAAGCGTTAATGGTTGTTTTATCCTTTCAGGTAGCCGCTTTTTAGCCATGCGACGGATATTCAACTTCATATCGGTATAAACCCTGTAGATTCTTTTATGATTCCACTTGTGTCCTTTATTCCAAAGACGATAACAACATTGCCAAAACCCAATGGCAACATGCTTTGTAGTAAGTGCCATCAGTGCATCCTGAATTGCTCCATCGTCCTTGGGCTTTGATTGATACTGGTAGGTGCTGCGGGATATACCTATCAGCTCACACGCCTTACCGTTACTTAACTGTTCTTCTTCTAGCAAATGATGAACAGCTTCCCGTTTCGCTTCAGGCGTTAAAACTTTTTTGCAATCAGGTTTTTCATAGCTCGATTCTCAAGACTCAGTTCTGCTACAATCTTTTTGTAATCACTGAGCTCTGCTTCCATCTGCTTCATCTTTACAACCTCACTTACCTCCATGCCGCCATACTTCGCTTTCCAGTTGTAAAATGTCGCTTCACTTATACCCATTTCCCGGGCAATGTCTTTAACAGCAATCCCTGATTCCTGTTTTCTAATAGCAGATACTATCTGCGCTTCAGTAAATCTTCCTTTTTTCATTTGGTTCAAAATTTAAAGTTAACTAGCTTTTTTGTTAACTCTAACTTCAAATGGACAACTTTTGGGGAAGCTTACAAATTTCTATTAAAAAGTATTATAACATCAGACCATGATGTGCAGTTAAATGTTTTTGAACCTTATGAAGGTACATTTTACAATCATTGCCTTGCTACTAAAAGTATCAATGTATCCTCAAACAAAGAATTAGTTATACCTATTACCGTAAAAACTTCTACTTTTTTTAAAATAACATTTGATGGTGTCCCTTTTTTTATCTATGCCCAGCCTAATGACTCCTTGTATTTTAATGCAACTGTTTTGGGTGATACACCCCCTGTAAATACCAATTGGATACATTTAACTGGCAGCAATGCAAAAGGTATTTTGTTATTCAATAATCAATTCAATTATCCCTATCCTATTTCTAAATTCACCCCTATATTTAATTTATTTGAACAAAAAAATTTGAATCTTCCTGATTTAAAGAAAAACTTAATTATCATCATCAACACTTACACCCATCCTTATGATTCGCTATACCACGAAAACAAAATAACGGAAAGCTTTAGAAACGCCATTGGCATTCAATTCAAAGCAATATTAATGGACGAATTCCTAAAGCCATTTATAAGAAAAAGAATTAAAGAAATTCACTTTATTAGTGCAGATATAAGCAAAGCAAATATTTTACAAATGGCAGAAGAATTGCAAAAACCATTTAATATAGCAGTATCAAAATGTGTGCTTGGAACATTTTACGTTTCAAGCTATTTATGTTTAAAATACATGATTGTAAATAAATTAGAAACAGATAATGATATTAAAGACTCTACATTTAAAATAAACAATAATACTTATATTTTTAGTAACACTTTTGTTCCTACGCTATATGCTACTGATAATATTAAAACCAATTTAATTGGGAATTATATGATTGGAGCAATTATTTTACTCCCCGAAAGTGTTACTAAAAGCGACTTAGCTATCTTTAATCATCTGGCACCTAATAATTATTATTTAAAAATCCTTCAAAACAAATACAGTTTTAACAACACACAAGCCGGTATTGATAGCAATCCAAATATAGAATTCATAGACACCTCTAAAAAAATTAACTCAATTAATGATTTAATAGCACTAAACAAGGGGAAACGATTATATATTGACATTTGGGCTACCTGGTGCGCACCTTGCATACAAGAATTCAATAGCTACCAATTTATAGATTCAACATTATTTAAATTGAAAATAAATAAACTATTTATTTCCATTGACAATTATTCAAATTATAATAACTGGGTAAAAACAGCCAAAAAATATTCCTTAGATGGTGCTCATTTAATTGCAAACAAAAATTTAATAGATAATCTACAAGAGAAGATATACGGTAAAAATTCATTTGAAATTCCTCGCTATATCATAGTCAACGAAAATGGTCAAATTCTAAATTTAAAGGCAGAACGTCCTTCTTCCGGTGGTAAGCTAATTGCAGAATTGAATAATTATTTTAAGTGAAAAATAGCTTCTTTTATTAATCAATTCAAAAAAAGAACATAGCATAAAATAGCATGGACAATAAATAGCTTTTTTACTGATACTTCCCAAAAAATAAGAACATCTACTGTTTTTTTTATTGAAGCATCAATCATGCCTTTAGGAATGAGAAAAACAATTAAAGTTTGGCAATAATATTAAAAAATGATTAACTTTAATTGTTTTTTAATTTTTTAATGATCATTTCTCTTCAATATCTATAGTCTATGTTAAAATGGAAATTAACGGCAATAATCATAATTTATTTTGGTGTAGCATCTGCTCAAATATTACCCAAACAAGACAAAGCATTGTACCAAGCGACTTTTGAAATAACATTTCAAACCGATAGCACCAATTCTACCGCATGGGTACATGAAACTGCAATTTTGTTAATTGGACAGCAACTTACCAAATTTGAGTCAGCTAATAAAATGTTACGTGATTCATTGCTATATAATAATAATACTCAACCCAACAAAACAATAACGCAACTTCAGTTGGGGAAAATACCTAAAACAAAATTTTTATTTGAAATTTATCAATACAACCACCAAGCTATTTATCGCGATCAAATAATGACTGAACGCTTTCAATATACCGAAACGCCTGATTTTAATTGGCAGTTGGGAAATTATGATACATCCATAGCAGGATACCATTGCAAGTCGGCCACTTGTAATTACGGGGGAAGACATTACACAGCCTGGTTTACCGATGAAATACCTATACCTACGGGACCTTACAAATTTTTTGGATTGCCTGGATTTATAGTTGCTGTGCAAGACAGCTCGCAACAAATACAATTTGTACTTACCGGATTTAAAAAAGTAACAGACAACAGTATTATTACACCCGGGCAACAAAACTATACGCAGGTTAGTAAAGCAGTTTTTTTAGAAACCTTGAAAAAGTACAAATCCAATCCATCTATGGCACTAAATAACACTTTAGATGCCCTAAAAATAAACTTGGATGAATCGACTAAGCATACAGCTTCAGAAAAATTAAAAAAAGAAAACAACCTCATTGAAAAATTTTGATAGCAACTATTAAAATGAATGCAATTTGATTCTGAAAAAATTAAGCTGCTTGATTGTTCTTTTTCCGGTATTACTAACCATTGCAAAGGGGCAAAACTTATTAAAAGGATATATACAAGATAGTTTATTGCATAACCCGGTGGAAAATGTAATGGTTACGGTGCATGATAGTGCTATGCATAAAATTATAGCCTATGGAATTTCTAACGAAAATGGATATTTCGAAATAAAAATTCCAAGTAATATTTTGCCCGTAATAATACAGGCGAAAGCATTAAATTTTAAAAGTTATCAAAAAACACTGCAATACTTAAACAAACCTTTAATAATTACTTTACAGCATTCAATTACAGAAATTAAGGAAGTTACTGTTAAAAGCGGACCCATTAGCAAAAAAAATGACACTATAACTTATAGGGTTGATGCTTTTGCACAATTAAATGATAGAACTATAGGTGATGTAATTGCCAGAATGCCGGGTATGGAAGTAGGATCCGATGGCAAGATTTACTACTTAGGTAAACCTATTGACAAATATTATATTGAAGGAATGGATTTATTAGAAGGGAAATATAATTTAGCCAATAAAAACTTACCCTATGATGCCGTTAGCAGTGTTCAAATTTTAGAAAACCACCAACCCATAAAGATACTTGATAGCATTAGCCCTTCCGATAAAGCTTCGTTAAACATTAAACTTAAAAAAAACACAACAGCTACAGGGGCAATATATGCCATGGCAGGCACATCGCCATTATTGTATGAAGGGAATATTACACCCATGTTATTTAAAAAGAAGGAACAATTAATTGCGTCTTATCAATTTAATAATTCAGGCAACGATGCTTCTCAACAATTGAATACTTTAAGCATTGAAGAACTTACCAATCAGTTAAATGACAGAGACGACCCTGCCAATCCCTTAGGCATTGTTGCTTTGCCAAAGCCTTCCATTAGCAGCCGGCAATATTTATTTAATCGTTTACAAATGCCTACACTGCAATATTTAACTAAAAATAACAATGGTTTAGAAATAAAATTAAGCCTTGCTTATATCAATGACCGTCAAACACAAGAAGGTAATAATAACACCACTTATTCATTAGAGAATGGTAATATACAATTGAATGAACAAATAAAAAATACATTCATTAAGCGCAGTACAGAAAATAGTTTGGTGATACAAAAAAACAAAAACAATATTTTCTACAAAAACACCTTGCGCATAAGAGCGAATTGGGATGAACAAAATGGAAGCATATTCACAATAAGCAAACCTATTCAACAATATACCAAAAATAATTTTCTGGCATTATCCAATAACTTTAAAACCATAGTTCCCATTGGTAAACAACTTGTTTCTTTTCATTCAATCATTAATTATCATCAGCAGCCCAACACACTTACCATCATACCGGGGGTTTATAGTAACTTATTGAATAACAATGTAAGTTACCAAAACACTATACAACACTTTCAACAATATTTCTTTAAAACACAACAAGCTGTTGAATTAATCAAACAAATAAAAGCTTACACCTTCACATTTCGGTCAGGATTAAATACCGTACAACAAAAAAACAATACTTCAATTGCAATAAATGACTCATTGGTTTTACCCTTGCCTTACAGCAATAATATTATAACACAAGCATTAAACGCCTACATTACTCAGGAATGGAATAAAAAAATTAAACAAGGCAATATAGGTTTGAAATTACCCATACAATATATGCAAGTGCATTTAAAAGACACACTTCAACACTTGATGAATGAAAAAAACATAGTAACCTTAAACCCTGAATTTTACATAAGGTATCACTTAAATAACTTATGGCAATGGAACAGTAGTATTAGCTTTCAACAAAAAATTGATAATTACCTGAATACCTATTATGGTTATGTACTAAAAAACTATCGAAACTTACAATCAAATCCATACCCCTTAGGCGTTGTAAAAACATTCAATGCAACTACGGCACTTGTTTATAGAAGTACTTTGCATGCTTCATTTTTTAATCTTCTATATTCCTATTCAAATATTACGCAGCCCTATATATTGAATACCAGTATCGCATTAAATGGAAGCCAACAAATTACGGCAATGCCCATAAGCAATAACATACAGCAACATTTATTCAATATTCGCTACAGCAAAGCAGTTTATGAATGGCATAGCAGTTTTGCCATTGCTACAGATATTAATATTGGACAATTTAAACAATACATTAATCAAATACTTACACCCACTACCAATTGGTTAATTAATACACGAGTGAGCTACAACGGTATTTTTTCAAAGTGGGGAACAGTTGATTATCAAATAAACCCTCAATGGCTAATACTTTCCATTAACAACAACCCGAATACTACCTTTCTTTATAGTCAAATTATCAAATACAACAATACTTTGCCTGCAGGCGTAAACATTCTTACACAACTGGAAAATTATTATAACAATGGTTCCGCTAATCATCAAAATACATTTTTTGCTGATGTACTACTAAGAAAACCATTAAAAAACAAAACAGATATTGAATTGGGTGTACGCAATCTATTCAACAACAACTATTTGGTTAGCACCAATATTAATGCTTATTATACGGTACAATCGGGTATGTTCATGCGTCCCAGGCAAGTTACTGCTGCTATTCGATATACATTTTAAGGCTGGCAATGCATTATGGAAATTTACGTAGTAGTGTTAATCGCAACAATAGCTCTAACACCACCAATACCAATGCAGCTAATACAAACCACTGAAATTGCTCGGTATAACGCTTATAGGTAGTAACGGTAATATTGCTTTTTTCTAACCCATCAATACTTTTATAAATGTTTTGTAGGGCAGCATTATTGGTAGCATGATAATATTGTCCACCGGTTTCGGCAGCCAGTTGTTTTAATAATCCTTCATTAAAATCTAGCGGACCTGAATTGCTGTTATTTATGATATTGTGGTTATCATCTACCCGATTGGCATTACTGCCTACGCCTATTGTATAAACTTTAATGCCATATAACTTTGCCATATTAAGGGCCACATCAGGTGGTATCTGTCCGCCAAAATCCACTCCATCGGTTAATAAAATAATTACCTTGCTTTTGTTGTTGCTATTGCGTAATCTATCAACACTGGTAGCTAATCCCGAACCAATAGCCGTTCCTTCTTCTTGCAAATACCCGTTTTGAATATTGTTAATTTGGCTTAATACCGCATTATGATCAACCGTTAATGGGCATAACGTAAAACTTTGACTACTAAAAATTACAACGCCTATTTCATCACCGGGCCTGTTTTCAACAAACTCGGCTGCAACTTTTTTAGCGGCCTCTAATCGGTTAGGTACAAAGTCTTGCTCCGTCATACTACCACTAATATCAATACACAATATTATATCAATACCTTTTCCATTAATTTGTTGTTTGGTAAACTGTTGTCGTGGACGTGCTAAAGCAATAATAATAGCACTGAGCGCTAATAAGCGTAAAACAAAAGGCAGATGTTTTAAATTAGATTTTATACCGGCTGTTCCCTTTAAAAAATGCGTGGTAGTAATACGAACGGCAGGTATTTGACGATGAAAGGTTTTGATATACCAATATATCAAATACGGAATAATGAGTAACAGGGGTAACACCCATGGATAAGCAAATTCAGTATGTTGAAGCCACGATGACAGCATGTTTACTTGGGTTGAAATGAAAATTGTTGTACGGTTTTAGCCATTTGTTTACCGGCATCAATGGCTGCATTCACCTCATTTTCCGCAGGTTTATATTGTGCAAACTTAACGGCATCGGCCAAACGAAGCATTTGAAAATAAGCATTTTGTACCGGCTCGTTACCTATTTTATTTTTAATAACAATCATATACTCATCGGTAGTATAACTTTGGGTGTTTTGCTGATAGCATAAATCAGTAAAGCTTCTGCACAATTCAACTAATTCAGTAAATAACAGTCGGGCATTACCGGATGAATAAGGGTACTTTTCTTTTAACTGCGCCAGGGCTTCCAGTATCTGTTCTTTCGTTTTTGGCGAACTAACGGGAATGGGTTTCTGTTTGCTACGCTTTCGTGCCAACTGTATAATAATCAATACTATCACTAGAACGGTAATGGCAGCTGCAATTATCCACCAGGGAAATGGTTTAGGCGGCGGGGTAACTGAAATAATATCTGTAAAGCCATTGTAATCATTCATACCCGATACATTAGCCGGCAAAACCGTTAAAACAGGTGTATTTTTATTGGTTACTGTTTGTTTGTTGTGAAACACAACCGATAATGCAGGTATCTTCCAACTGCCAGAGTCGAATGAGGTAATGGTTATTTTCTGTGAAAAAATAGTATTGCCATCAACAGTAAAAGTATCAATGGGCTGCCGCTTCACCACTTGTATATGCGCAAATGTATCGGGCAATTGTAGCCATTGCTGAATGCCACTGCTGTTTTTTTGAACATTTTCAACTTGAACAGTTAATTGTGCCTGATTGCCGATTAAGATTTTATCGGGGTTTAGCTTTACAGTAATTTGTTGGCTGAATGTTAGTATGGGCAAACAAAACAGCAGCAAGCCCAACCATTGTTTACGCTTGAACAATGAGATATGGTTAATAACGATACACAATTGCTGTATATAATAATAAAATTGACTCATGCCCTTTGAATAAAGAATTGCTGCAGAATTTTAACGTAATCTTGTCCGGTAGCTATTTGCAACAAATCGGCACCGGCGGTTTTGAATACTTTTTTTACATCGTGTTGTATTTTGGCAAATTGTGCGGCATATTGTTGACGCACGGCTTTACTGGCGGTATCTAACCATAATTGCTCGCCTGTTTCGGGATCTTCAACCACTACTAATCCCATATTGGGCAAGGCTACATCCAATGCATCATATACTTGTACCCCAATTACATCATGCCGGCGTGAAGCGATACGTAAAGCCTCTTCATAACCCTCATCAGCAAAATCGCTTAATAAAAAAACAATGCTTTTGTGGCGCGTTATATTGTTTAAATATTGCAAGGCTTTTACAATATTGGTTTGTTTATGCATGGGTTGTAATGACACCAATTCGCGAACCATGAACAATGCATGTTGACGTCCTTTTTTAGAGGGGATAAACTTTTCTACCCTATCGGTAAAAAACAATAATCCGGTTTTATCATTGTTGTTCAGTGCACTAAAGGCCAATACAGCAGCCATTTCGGTAATTAAATCTTTTTTAAACTGTTGCTGTGTGCCCATTAAGTTACTGGCACTGGCATCTACCAGAATAAACACTTCCAGTTCCCGTTCTTCTTCAAAAACTTTAGTAAATGTATCATTCATGCGGGCACTAACATTCCAATCAATAAACCGAATATCATCGCCTGCACTGTATTCTTTCACTTCTTTAAAAGCCATA
>Ga0310345_10001319_pt1 | contig 28149 bp, 23 predicted proteins | sample HC15DNA20500_MG_FD_204667 | JGI IMG/M metagenome (GOLD analysis project Ga0310345, IMG submission 204667) | Marine microbial communities from station ALOHA, North Pacific Subtropical Gyre - HC15-DNA-20-500_MG | ecosystem: Environmental > Aquatic > Marine > Oceanic | place: Pacific Ocean: North... | reverse complement strand
TCGTCCCGTCGCGCGCAACTGCGGTGTCGCTCGCGCCGTTAGACGGCTCGCTATCACCAAGCGGAAACGGCAAGTATCGCAGGGCCGTTGCAGATCAGACTCGGGGCGCTCTATCCGGCGCTGCATCGCTTGGGGCCTCGCCTTGGAGTGACAACGCTCGAACACCGGCTGTCACTCGAGGCTGTATCGCTTGACCACGCGGGGCCGTCGAGAATCGCCGACTCGTCCGGGAACTTCTCGGCCATCGTGCGTGTGCTAATTTGTGCTAAAAAGTTGGACAGTTGTGCTCACCGGTGACCACTCAGGAAACTTTCTGTCAATAAAGACAGCCTGTGACCACGTGTGACTCGCGTTTACACAAGACTGGGGGTCAGGGGGTCGCTGTTTTGGGCCTCGTCGTTCTGGCCTTTTTCCTTAATGTTTTCGCACATGTCGGATTAAATAACATAATGATTTCCAGAACCCCCCCCCAGGTGGCAACCCAGGCGCGCCCATTAGCTGGCTGAGATACAGTGCCGGTGGTGTGAGACTGCGTGCCTGATGATTAATTGGGGACTGGCTATTTCCACCCACTCGATTTCCGTGTGAAGCGGGCGGGCAGTGCTGGTTTGCGTTCGGGGGGAGGTTCTGATTCTCCGGCCGCCTCCGCAATCTCTCCCTCAAGCTCTTCTTCGTTCGGCAACCCTGAGAGTTGTTCTGCGAACATCATCGAATGTTGAGAAGGAATTTCAAATTTTTTACCGCAGGTCGTACACGTCACATGGTCATCAAGACGTACCAGGTAGTCACGTAGTTTGTCGAACTTCTCGCGATCATCTCGATTTGCTCCGGGCGGGAGCTTGGACTTCTTGGAGTGGAGCACCCACTGAACGTTGTAGCTACCTATCCGTTGACACTTGGGGCACTGGTACTGTGTCGAGCGGGTTTGTGGTCTTTTGTTGAAAAGAGCTTGTTCGTCAAGAGGCATGTGTTTCTTAATGGTAACAAAGCAAAATCGATGTCTTCAGAAAGGGCCTGTTCTTTCGTGGGGGGGGCACGGCGCCTGCAGACCCACGTTTGGCGGCCGGTGGTCGATTGCGTATCATGCGATACTACGCAACTTTTTTTAACGGGAGTCACGCGGAGTTGAAGCCGGAGGTCGCCGTGGTAAAGCTATCCTTCCTCGAAACAGTCGCAGCGAGTGTCTCGTCAGTGAACCTGCGGGTGCTGAACGGTCTTGTGGCTGTCGCGGTCAGCGTCTTTCTGGCCGTTAGCCTCACCCCGCTAGAGGGGGCCGGCCCCGAAGGGGGGGCGGGACCAACCTCTTGGACAAATGACCTAAGCCCGATCACTTCAGCCGACTGGGACTATATGAAGGCCGCTCATTTGCTAGAGCGAGCGGGTTTTGGCGCGACGCCTGAGGAAATCGTACGGCTCGCAGACATGACTCCACGGGAGGCGGTAAAACAACTCGTCGACTATGAGACGGTTACGGATGTCTTGCCATCGTTCGACGCATCGCCCATCTGGGATCCTGGCATGGACCCATTTCCCAAAAGTCGTGCTGAAGCGGTGCGCATCGCCCGCGAGCGCGGCGCGTCGATGGGCGTCAACGTATTACCCGAAGGCGACTCGCGGCGGCTCCAAGCGGTCGTCAACAAATTTTTCTACGGTCTACGGTCGAACGCCGTGGAGACGCAGCGACTGGCCACGTGGTGGGGGGAGCGAATGCTTCTCACCAAACGACCTCTTGAGGAAAAGCTCACGTTGTTCTGGCATGGGCACTTCGCTACCGGCAACGGCAAGGTGCGCGACACCCGGATGATGCTGCGCCAAAACGAGATGCTGCGAGCCAACGCCAACGGTCGCTTTGAAGATCTCCTCGTCGGGATCCTTAAGGACCCGGCGATGCTCGTCTACCTTGACAATGGCGAGAATATCAAGGGACACCCGAACGAAAACTTCGGTCGCGAGTTGCTTGAGCTATTCTCCCTCGGCGTCGGTAACTATACTGAGCAGGACATCCGAGAAGGTTCGCGCGCGTTCACCGGCTGGACGAACGATGTCCTCGACTTTAAGTTCGACGCCGCACAACATGATTTCGGTGAGAAATCATTCCTCGGCCAGACCGGACCGTTCGACGGCGATGACATCATCCGTATCATCCTTGAGCAGCCGGCTGCGGCGGAGTTTGTCAGTGCAAAGCTCTACCGTTTCTTCGTCCGCGAGGACCTCGACACCGGCATGCGATCCCGCCTTGCTGCGACGCTCCGCGAGGCTGACTATGCGCTCAAACCGCTACTCAAGCAGATTTTCCTGGCACGCGACTTTTATAGCCCGGCGTCGTATGCGACGCAGATCAAAAGCCCGGTACACTTGATTGTGTCAACCTACCGGAAGCTCGGACTGACCGAGCTCCCGACGATCCCGGACTTCAACAGGCTCACAGCCGGGCAGGGACAGACGCTCTTCAACCCGCCCAATGTGGCGGGCTGGGCTGGTGGCCGGACCTGGATCACACCAGCGACACTCCTCCAACGGGGAAATCTGTTTCGCGATGTGCTCTATCCGGACGCCGACTCGTTCTGGGCGCCGGACCGGGTCGTGCCCGGGATTTATGCGGAGGTAGAGCGGCGTCTGGAGCAGGGGATGAACATCACGGCCGCAACACAGGAGGGAGACGCGGAGTCGAATCAGCTCGCGGACCGCGACGAGGACTACAACACGCGATATGGTGGTTACATGGGCTACGTTATGGCATTCGAGCGGCTACATGAGATCCCGCGGCGGGTGCCTGACCTCGATCTGGTTCGGTTGGTCACTGACACCGGTGCCATCGAAGTTGAGGACGTTGTCGACCATTTGATCCGACGCTTCCTGCGTGTGGAATTGGCGACGGCAGATCGTGCCGTCATGATCGATTTCCTGCGCGACGAACTGGGCTCTGATCAGATCGGGGTGGCAACACCGGAAACAGAAGCGGCCCTTCGCGCGGTGTTGTACCTGGTGTTGAGCACGCCGGAGTACCAGCTGGCGTGAGGCTTATGCGGAACTAGAGGCTAACTAGGATCCAGGGTCGCTAACGCAGAGGATTCGCGCTGTTAGTCTGGGTCACGATTGAGGAGATGAGGATGGCTCGCAGATTCGTTCACTCGGGATGCTCGTGTTCGCGACGTGATTTCTTGGTCAAGGGGATGTACGGTCTTGGTGTCAGCGCGGCGCTTCCTGTGCTTCTCAATCGGACGTCGGTCGCCTTAGCGGCGCAGGCTCTCCAGGGGACAAGCATGGAGGTGAGTCCCGATCGGATCCTCGTCGTCGTCGAGTTGTCTGGTGGTAACGATGGGCTGAACACCGTCGTGCCGTTTGGCGACGATGAGTACTATCGGGTGCGCCCGAATCTGGGGATCCGCGAGTCGGAAGTGCTGAATATCGCGGACGGCTTCGGTTTCCATCCGGCACTCGTCGGCTTCGAGCGTCTCTACAAAGAAGGCCAGATGGCGGTCGTGCACGGCTGTGGGTATGACAATCCCAGCCTGTCGCACTTCTCCTCCATGGGGTACTGGCACACCGGCGTGCCGAACGGTGGCGAGCCACTAGGGTGGTTGGGCCGCCTGGCCGATGGTGCGTACGATCACGACGCGCAGGGGAACCGAATCGTTAACATCGGTACTCGGCAGTCTCTAGCGGTGCAGAGTCGCCACCACCCACCTCTCGTGTTCAACGACCCGCGGACGTTCCGCCGCGATGGGACAGACGGTGAAAAAGCCGCGATCAGTCGGCTAGCCCCGACCAAGGAAATCGACAACGGAGCGCTTGAATTTCTCGCGGCGACTGCCCAGAATGCGGCCAAGAGTTCCGAGTTCGTGCGCCAAGCGGCGGCCGGGTACCGGACGCCGGTCGACTACGGCATCGGCGGGCTCTCGCCGCAGTTGCGCCGGGTTGCGGCCTTGATTGCTGCCGAGATGCCGACGCGCCTGTATTACGTGACCTATCAGGGCAACTCGTTCGATACACACGTCCATCAGGCCGATCCGCACGCGCGACTGCTTGCCTACACGGCGGACGCGGTGCGCGGTTTCACGCAGGATCTCGATCGTATCGGCCGCGCGGACGACGTTGCCATCATGATGTTCACCGAGTTCGGCCGACGCGTGGAGGAGAACGGCAGCCTCGGCACGGACCATGGAACCGCGACGCCGATGTTCGTAATTGGCCCCGATGTCAAGGGGGGCCTCTATGGGAAACATCCGAGCCTGACCGACCTTGATGATGGCAACTTGAAGAAGACGACTGACTTCCGGCGAGTCTACGCGACGATGATCAGCGAGTGGCTCGGGTTCGCTGATACACGGTCGGTTCTGAAGGGGTCGTTCGATCCGCTGGGCATATTCGCGTAACGGGTTTGGGGGACGGGAGCCGATTTCTGTCCCTGCCATCCCTCTAGAGCCAGAATCACTTGGTTGGTAGGCCGTGTCAAGGAAACGGGTTTCTTCCGGCGGCTTCGGTCTCCGCAGGGCCTTTGCACCTCGTTAGGGCCCAAGTTCACTACCAACGGGGGATGACCGTGTCCGGCGCGAGGGAGACGGTTTGGCATTGCCTGCCTGCGGTTTGCGGCTGACCTTACATCGGGCACCGTCCAAATCGAAGTGCCGCCCCACGACACCATTCAGACATCCCTGGTAACAGAACAAGCACCTAGGGGTCGAGTCGCTTTACCTTTTCGATAAGCGTCGTGCGCTTGATGTTCAGGAGCTGCGCGGCCTTGTGTTTGTTTCCACTGGTTCGCTTTAGCGATTGGCCGATCAACTCACGTTCGATGTCGCGCAAGTACGCTTGAAGGTCGAAGCCATCTTCAGGGAGTGATACAGCTACATCTGCGGTGCTCCGCCCACTCCGCTGTACGTCAGGTGGAAGATCGGTCACATCGATCTGCGAGCGGCCGGGGCTGAGCGCCAGCGCTCGTTCGAGGGCGTTCTCAAGCTGCCGGATGTTACCGGGCCAGTGAAACGCCATCATCTGCCGCATCGCTACCTGCGAGAAGACGACGTTGCGTCGCGCCGGGTTTTGTTCTCGGCCGAGCCGGTCCGCGAAATGTTGCACCAGTAACGGAATGTCCTCACGGCGTTCTCTGAGTGGAGGGAGGTGTATCGGGATAACGTTCAGCCGATAGTACAAATCCTCCCGGAACGTACCTTCTTCAACCATTTGTGCCAGATTGGAGTTCGTGGCGGCGATGACTCGGAGGTCGACCTTGATCGATTGTGCGTCACCAATCCGTTCGAATTCGCGCTCCTGCAACGCGCGTAGGAGTTTCGCTTGTAGGCTCGCACTCATCGATCCGACTTCATCTAGAAAAAGCGTGCCGCGGTGGGCCTGCTCGAGTCGGCCTTGGCGGTTGGCCACGGCGCCGGTGAAGGCGCCACGCACATGACCGAAGAGCTCTGCCTCGAGCAGTGTTTCCGGAATCGCGCCGCAGCTGACGGCGACGAAGCGCTGGCTGCGGCGTGGGCTATTATGGTGAATGGCGTGGGCGACAAGCTCCTTGCCCGTGCCGGTCTCGCCGGTAACAAGGATGGTGCTCGCTGTCCCGGCGACGGTCTCAAGCACCTGAAATAGATCCCGCATTGTTTGGCTCCGGCCGACGATACCCTCAAAGCTATACCGTTCGTTCAGCTGCGACCGCAAGTAGGCGTTCTCTGACTTCAAACGCCGCTGCTCGAGAGCCGACGAGAGGACGTGCAGGAGATAGTCGAATTGGAACGGTTTGGTGACGAAGTCACTCGCGCCGCGCTTGATGGCCGCTACCGCGTCTTGGACCGTTCCGTAACCAGTCACCACAACCGCGATGATCTCCGGGTACCGTTCGAGCGCGTCGTTGACGACGGCAGTCCCATCGATCCCCGGCAGTCGAAGGTCAGTCATCACGACGTCGAACGCAAAAGCGGCAAGCTTCTCGCGTGCAACCTCGCCGGTCTCCGCCTGGACGACGTGATACCCATGCTCGGCCAACCGTTCCGCAGTTGCTTCGCGCAGGGCCGCCTCATCCTCGACGAGTAGCAGATATATATCTTTTTCAGGCATTTAGTAGGGTGCCATCATTCTGACTTCGGTCCTTTGAGTCGGTCAAGACGTGGGTCTTGTGGAATCATGCACCCCCAGCGGGCTGCCAGGCTATAGCTCGCGGCGGACGGTGCCGATATCTTCCTTTGGAGCCAGGTAGAGTCAGGTGGTGCTCTGTCGTTGGCTGTTTCTTTTTCCAAGTGGCGCAAATGGCGAATGAAGTGGTGATTGCCGACAGAAAAACGATCTCGATCATGAAGGCGTGCGATTTGGTGGGTGTTAGCCGGCGCACGATCTATAACTGGATCGCTAACGGGAAGGTCGAGTACATTCGTACGGCCGGGGGGGCAGTCCGGATTTTTATCGACACCCTGTGGCGGGAGCCTGACGGCCAGACGGTTCGTCAAGATCGGCGGATGTTGTCGGTCCAGAACGGCACCCAGCGGTAATGGCAAGTGAGGTCCCTTTCCCGGCGGCAGGGCTGAAAGACATCGGCGTTCTTGACGGCGATCTGCCGGAACTTGGCACGTTGTTCCACCGGCTTAACAATCAGCTCGGCATCATCCTGGCAAATGCGGAGCTGATCGAGAACAAATCTCAGAGCGAGTCGGCACGCGCGCGCGCCGGGCAGATCGTGACGAGTGCAGTCGACGCCATCGCTACCGCTACAGACATCCGTTCTCGGATCAACGACCAGCACTAGCTATCCCACACAAGCAGCCGTCATAAACTTGACTAATAGTTAATTAAAAGACACGTAGAGTCAATTAATTGACTAGGCTCTGCGTATTATTGCTGTGGTTTCCCCTCATTCGGACAGTGCGTTATTCGTCACAACTTTCTTTTAATCAATAACTTAGATGGCTAACATGCAGCGTGCCGACCCTTCGTCTTATATTTGCTTTCTAGCTGGCACGGGGATTGCGTTTAAACGGTCCATGCACACACAGCTACGGACCCATGCTCAAGAAGAACGTATCTCCACGGGCCTACCGTTTGTCGAAGCTTTGGCCCGCCGTCTGGCCGCATCGATGCCCCATTCGATTGACATCGGAGATCTCGTGCAGGACGGAATGATCGGTTTGATCGACGCTGCTCACCGATTCGACGAGTCTCGTGGGATTAAGTTCGAGACGTTCGCCGAGCGCCGCGTACGTGGCTCGATGATTGATGCCCTACGTCGAAACGCCTGGCCGCGCGGTGTTCGCCGTGTCCGGCGTGAGCTGGAGGCGGCCCGCGAGAAACTGCGCCACGAAATCGGCAGTGAACCGTCCCTCTCGGATCTCGCGCACCACATGGGCACGGACGAAGCGCGACTAGGGCGGACGATCGTCCGCATCAAAACCATCGAGTCCACCTCACCCCTAGCGACCGTTGACATGGTCGACGGCGCAAGCTTGCCACCGGTGCTAGTGCCCTCCGAGCCACCTGCACCGGATAAGGCGTGCGAGCGCACCGAGGTTCGCAACCGTGTTCGCGCCGCGATCGCGGCGCTACCGTGGCGCGAGCGGAAGGTGATCGGGCTCTACTACTACGGCGACGTGACTATGAAACAGATTGGTGGTGAGATCGGCGTCAACGAATCGCGCGTGTCCCAGCTCCATGCACGCGCGATCCAGCGGCTGCGCAAATTGCTTGGACCGGATCTTTCACCAGAGGAACTGAACGTGGTGACCGATCGACTGGCTGAGATGAGGGTAACGAAGATAGCTATGGCAAAGGCGTCGCTCACGACGCCGCGTGCTAACAGTCACACGGTCAATCGACACAAAAACGGCAGTGCCATGAAAGGTCGTGAGGCAATGGTGCCTTGCGCGTAAACGCACGGTCACGACGCCTGACTGCTGTAGCAGACGCCGGTCACTAGAAAACCGGTTCAAGCAGCTTTATCCTATGCGACGATGTCGCGCGCAACCTTCAGGAGCTCGCCAAGCCGGAACGGTTTGGCGAGCCAGCGACAGCCGCTCTCCTCTAGAAAACGCTCGGCGTCCGTCCCAGCCAGATCGCCTGTAACGAAGACGATGCGGTTCGTAAGTGATGGCATCGACTCGGTGATTTCCTTGTAGAAGGCTCGGCCGTCAAGACGCGGCATCTTCAGATCGCACACCACTAGATCGTAGACACGATCCCGGACCCGCTCCAGTGCTTGTTGACCGTCCGAAGCCCGGTCGACTCGGAATCCAGCGTCGGTCAACGCCTCAGAGACCGCTTCCGCTAGGGCCATCTCATCCTCAACCACCAACACCGGCGCGCCGGCGCCTACCGTGGCCGGTGGTTGGGTCTCGGTCGGCGGCAGCGGGCGTGAGATGGCACCGCCCGTCGGTAGCTCCACATAGAAAGAGGTGCCACGGCCAGTTTCTGATTCCACACGGATTCTCCCTCCGTGGTCTTGCACGATCGCGTACGCGATCGTCAACCCGAGGCCAGTGCCTTTGCCGACCGTCTTCGTGGTGAAGAACGGGTCGAAGATCTTTTTCTGCACACCGTCAGGAACGCCCGGACCGTCGTCGTTGATTTCAAGCACTACGGACTCTTGGTCGGCGTCGTGCCAGGTGCGCGATATCAGTGTTCCCCGCCCGTTGGCCAAGAGCATCGCCTGTTCGGCGTTGATGATCAGATTTAGTAATACCTGCTTGAGGTGATGTGGGTCGGCGAACACTAGAGGCAGGCCGGTGGCGAGCGCGTCGATCGTCGTGATGTTGGAGACTCGTTGTTCGTACGCTCGCAGCGAGAGGGTTTCTCGCACAACCTGGTTCACGTCGACCATTGAGCGTGTTGTGTTGCGTTTGCGAGAGAAGGTCAGAAGATTACGAACGATCTTGGCGGCGCGCTCAGACTCACTCAGGATCGTCTCTATGCCGCGCTTGGTGACATCGTCGAGTGAACGGGCTGCGAGGCGCTCGGACCACGTCAAAATGGTGGCCAACGGGTTGTTCAACTCGTGCGCGACACCTGAGACCGTCTGCCCGAGGACGGCTAGTTTTTCAGCTTGTAGCAACTGCTGATATACATCACGTCCTTGGTCCTCCAAACGTCGGCGCTCGCTGACGTCGCGCATGAGTGCCTCGATCCGACGTGCCGTCCCGTCGATGTGCGCCGTGACTTCAACCCAAAAGGGGCTGTCATCGGCGCGTCGGAGTCGAAGTAGGAAATCAGTTACGGCGCCGTCGCGCGCAAGCTGTTCGACGAACGCGCTCCGCGCCTGCGGGTCAACGAAGCGCTCGGTATCGAACGGTCGCACCTTATCCGCATCGGTCTCTGGCACATAGCCGAACATTAACTTTAGGTAAGGGTTCGCGGCCAGTGTGCTACTACTGTCGGCATCGATCGTGCCGATGTAGATTCCTTCGCGGACTGACTTGAACAATTGGACTAGCGCGTCGGGGATGGGGGATGATTTTTTTGTACGCGCACGACGGGCGGGGCGAGGCGACACGGCCGATTATAGCAGGCAGTTAATTCGACGAAGCCGAACAGGTTGCTAATGTGGTGGTGTGGGTGTCGGCGTCTGCATAGGAGATTGTGGGTACGCTGCCTCGACGGCCGTGCGAACGTCGCGTACGGACGCGCCCGACGCACGCAATTGCATCGAAAGTCGCGCAACGTCGACACAGACAGTGCACGCCATGCCGTGCGTATCCCACGAGCGGACGCTCCCGTCGGGGTTGCGGGATTGTACGAAGCAGTCGGCGTTCGCTTTGTGACCGGCTGTCTCGCACCCGCAGAAGCAGGGCACAAACTCCAGCACGTCCGGGTTCTGAGCGGCGAAGTGATAGGCGTCCCGAACAACCTCTGGTGGGCGTGGCACCATATTCGGTACCAGCGGTAGCGGTGGTAACGGCGCGTCAGCGCTCGGCACTGGGCTCGCCTGCGCCGCAGTGATCGGATTGAGTTCGGGCGCTGCCGGCTCAGTGGACACCACTGACTCGGGTTCCGCCACCTGCACTGCTTCTGCGGCCTGAGTCGACGGCGTCCTGGGTGCCTCGGTTCCCGAGGATGGGTAGAGCGCAAGTGCCGCGAGCGCAGCCACAGCGAGCACGCCGGCGATCAGAATCCACGGCGGGCCACCAGTCGGCGAACTCAGCGGGGCCGCAGACGACGGACGTGCGCGGTTCTTAGAACTCACGCTCGGCATTGTATAACAGATAGAAGTTTGGCTGCTGCACCAAGTCCGACGGAAGGCCGAAGATAGAAATAAAATTCTATATCAACGACAGTTTCCAGTTGTCCCAGACGGGACCTAAAGTTATAGCGTGGATGAGTAATGTGTTGTATTTGGCCAAGAACGAAGATCAGAATCGCGTGTGTCGAAGAAGGCTCAGCAGCGCCGGCAACCGATATGTACACGCCAGACAGCGTATAACCGTTCCCCGAGCCGGCGTCTTGAGTTCGTTGCCGTGATGATCGTGATGATGAGGAACAGAATAACTTAGCCGGTGACACCGCTAGCTGTCTTCGGTCCCAGCGCGAACGTCATCGTTCCCTCGACGACGATTTCATCGCCGACACGAGCGAACCCCTTCAATTGACCCATCCGGCTCCGCAGCCGATCTACAGTTGCTTCGATCACGACGATATCTCCCGGGTACACTGGCCGCCCGTATCGGACCTGCTCGATGCCCCTGAAGTAGATCTGTCTCTCGCTGTTTTCCGGTTTTGCGAGGATAAGGATTGCTCCGACTTGCGCTACTACCTCTGTAAGGATGGTGGGTGGTAGCACGGGAGATTCGCCGGGGCGGCGGGCGAGATAGCGCTCGTTGAGTGAGACATTCTTGATGCCGACAATCCGCTTGTCGAGCTCGAACTCTGTGATCCGATCCACGAGCAAGAACGGGTATCGATGCGGAAGGATGCGCTCGATGGCAGCGTTGTCGAGGGGGAGTGTGAGGTCTGTGGTCACTACGAGAAGTATCAGTATATAACGGTGGATATGTTCCGGTGACGGCTCTACGGTGTCGAACCGGGCAAGTCGTTCACCATCTCCCTCATGCGAGACTGGACCGAGATGCTGCTGCTGACCGTGCAATGTTGGTGGAACTCGACTCATCCGTACCACCTGGGCCATGCTCACGGACGAACTGAAGTGATGAGGGACTGGAGCTCTGGCCACTATGCTGGGGGTGCGCGGTCTGTGCCATTGGGTCTGTCACAAGCGGGGTAAGCTGGGCGGCGAAGATTGCGGTGGTGGCTTGCACGGCGTCGTTCGCCTCCCACCCTTCTTTAAGTTCGACCGAGAGCACGCCCAGACAGCTCGTTGCTCCAATGAGCGGCACAACGATCGCGCCTGTCTCCCCCTTGTTGCCGGGGACGACTTGGATCCGCTTTTCACGGTACGCGGCGGCCGTGGCGTTGCTCCCGTCACAAGCAATGGGCCCCAGACGCGTGAGCCCTAGTGGTGCGTAGCCATGTCCAATCGCCGGCCCGAGCGCCTCACCAGTGCTGTCACGTACCCACACGATGATCCCCGTGGCGTTCAGGACCCCCGCGGCGCGGGCTAGAAGCGCTGGTAACTGCTCGGTCGTTGACAGGCGGCCGAGCTCGGTGCAAAGGTCGGCGGCCAGTCGTAGGTCCGGTACGGGCTCGGCAGCTGTAGCATCTAGGTCGTCGACCAGAGGGGTCGGGTTCTCCGCCAACGACAGCCGATCCGTGTCTAGGTCGAGTAACACGCGACCTGCGGGCAGAACTGGTAACGCCTCTGGTTCTGCGGTAACTGTCGCCGTACCGCCGGCCACGCCCGGCGTCGCCTTCAGTCGGGCTACGGGCACCAGCAGGAGCGTCACAAGGATGTTGGTTCCCATCGCTATCGACAGGGTGATCCGCTGACCATTGCGTGTCTCTTGGGTCGCTGCGTCCCGCGCTGCGCGCTCCCGCACCTGTGCGAGATCGACGTGCCCCACTGCGTTCTGCACCAGCTCAAGCCCGTCGGTGAAGATCAAATCGGAGGCCATGAGAGCCTGACCTGCGAAGGAATGGTCGCGTGCCAACTCATCCATCTGCTGGAGATCTTCGATCGAAGACGCTGCTCGTTCGAGGGCGTTGGTCGCACCACGGGCCATCGACCTACTTGTAAGACTTCCGAGGTCCGTCGTGATGGTATCGAGGCGTTCGGTAACCTTCTCCACCCAATAGCCGCGGTCCTGCCCGGCCGCTACGTAAGCTTGCTGTGCAGCTCGAAGGTCGGTGAGCGAAACGGTGAGTCTCCACGCGTCCGCCATGAACGCCCGGTCGGTTTCAAGTTCGTCGTCGATCTGTTGTTCAGTGAGGAAAACCTGGTACCCAGAAGCAGTTGTCACTCCTAGCATAATGATGACCAAACTCGCTCTCAGCCACACTTGGCTCATAGGTAATCCTACTATAGCACCGAAGTGAAACAGCTTTGTTCATCTCCGTCCAACTGAAGGAGTGCGGGTACGCATGGAAGCTGGAATCATAATTAATCCGTACGCGGGGACCCTCAGGAGTGGTGACATTGAGACATGTATTCGGCTTGCGCGTATGGCGCTCGACAAATGCGCGCTTGACGGGGAAGTCGTGCGGACGACAGGTATCGGGACAGCACGCGAACTAGCTCGGTCGATGGTCGCGCGCGGCGCTTCGACGCTTGTGGCCTGGGGCGGCGATGGCACCGTTAACGAGGTTGCAGCCGAGGTTGCGTTTCGGTCGGTGGTGCTTGGGATCGTGCCGGGTGGTTCGGGTAATGGATTAGCGCGGGAGCTCTGTCTCGAACGGAGACCTGAGACGGCGTTGTTGACCGCACTGCAAGGAGCGGAGCGCGTTCTAGACGTCGGGGAACTCGGCGGCAAATTGTTCGTCAACGTCGCCGGGATTGGCTTCGATGCCTATCTCGCGGAGATGTTCAACACGAGTTCACACCGCGGGCGCATCGCGTATTTTATGATGACGCTTCGCGCGCTTCTAGCTTACCGGCCCTCGGCGTACACCGTGAGCGCGGAGGGCGAAACCTTCCACGACACGGCACTCCTAGTGGCCATCGCTAACGGACGCCAGTACGGCAGCGGGGCGCGGATTGCACCGCTGGCCCGAGTCGACGACGGGCTATTGGATATTGTACTTGTCGGCGCGCGCTCGCCTTGGTCGGCGCTGTCGCAGGCGTGGCGGCTTTTCAACGGTACCGTCTACCGGCTAAAAGGGGTCCGAACCTTCTCCGTTCAGCGTGCGGAACTGGCGGCAACCCGACCGCTCACATTCCACGTTGACGGCGAGGTGTTTACAGGTGGGACGTGTCTAGAGGTCCGTGCTCACCCCCACGCACTGCGAGTGCGTGTAGCAAAGCACACAGGATTGCACTTTCGTAGTCTTTGCTGCTGAAACAAACAGACGGATGCGAAACGTCGCGCACTTGTTAGTGTAGGTCGAGGACCGTGGACGCCGTAATCTCACCAGGTCGCAGAATCGCATAGGTCGGCAGACCGATCGCCTCGAATCGTTGCATTACTTCCAATGCCGGTGACACGCTCGGATCTTCGGCCTGGAATTTAATCTTGATGTAATTATCCAGCGCGGCTTCAATACTTGGATCCGCTAGTGTGGTGCGGTCCATGACTAGACAATTCTTGCACCAGGTCGCCCAAATGTCGACGAGGACAAATTTGCCTTCGTTCTCAGCAGCAGCCAGCCCCTGGTTGAGGGAGGGGTACCAGCCCTCATCGACCAGTTCCTGTACGCTGCCGGCGACCAAATCTGGATCCACCCACCGCTGACTGAAGAGGCCGTACGACAGGTACCCGTAGTAAACAGCGGTGCCGATGATAAATACACCAAAGGCCTGTTTGACTCGGACCATCCACGGACCCGGCTTCGGCATGAATGTTAGGCCGGCGCCGGCAATCGGCCACGGGAGTGCCATTCCGAGGCCGAGAACGAAGGGGAGTGCCAGAGCGAGGGATGTGCCCGTCGAGTAGAGATTGCTGGAAAAGACAATCACTTGAATGACGACCGGTGCTACACAGGCACCCGCCAGCAGCGCAGCGACGCCACCCATCCCGAAGGCGACCATGAACGACCCGCTTGTCGTGCTCCCGACAAACCTACTCTGGAGGCGGGAGAAGTCGATCGTCAGGACGTCGAACATCGCGAGCGCGAGCACAACAAAGAGCAACGCGATACCGAGGTTGAACCAGGGCGACGCGTTGATCGTTCCGAACGTTCCCGCTGTAAGGATCACGACGAGGCCAAGGACGCCATAGACAAGTGCCATGGCGAGGCCGTACGCGCTTCCTAGCGCGAAACCGCGCGCTCGCGAACCGGCGCTAGCACCAGCCCCGATAATTGTCAGGTTGATCGGAATCATCGGCAACACGCACGGCGTGAGGTTCAGTGCGAGCCCGCCGATGAGGATCAGTGCAAGGATCGCGATTGGCCCGCGCCCTTCGAACCAGCCCGGCTCGGCCCGCCCTGACTCGGCGCGATCGAGAAACTCGAGGAACTCCTCAACATTTGAATAGCCGGTAGTCCCAAGCACTGCAAACGTATCGAGCCGTGCGAGCATGCCGGTCTCGTCGGCAATCGTCGGTTGTGTGATTCGAGGCGGATCACTGATGGCGACGGTCTCCACGTCCGCCGCCGTAAAGTTAAGCCGATCGAACAGTTCGACGTGGGTCGGAGTTGGGTTTTGAGTCTCGGGGACGACAGAAAGCTGGAACTCTACCGCGGCCGTCGTCGGGATGTAGCACATGCGCTCATCGCAGGCCTGATACCGTAAAGTACCGGGCACCGTATAATTGCCCGGTACGAGGTCTGACCCGAGGGCGAACGTGGCCCCGATGACGAATTCCTCCTCAAACACTGCGAGCGGCTGGTTGGCGCCGACCTGCTCGAGCATGATCGGCTCGGGCCACGCGAGCGCGTTGAGTGCGATGCCTGCCGGTGGTTCGAGTGTGAGAACCGTCGGTATCAGGAAGTCTTCGAGTGGTTTGTTCGAGTTCACGTGGTAACCCGGTTCAAGACGGGCGTCGATCGCCACGCGATACGTCGTGCCGGTGTGCGTGACGTCAGCCTCGGCCACGGTGGTCAGTGCAATCGGAATCCGGCCTGGCTGGGCGAGTGTTTCTGACGTCATCCACGTCACCATGGCTACCGCCACGATCGTCGTTTTCGTCCAATTCATTGGCTGCGTCTCGTCCATTACCCGGTTAGACACGCGCAACAAGGCGCGAAATTCCGGAGCATGGCTCCTTTCTCCCTCGTTTACTGATCGATGTCAACTAGCGCCGCGCTGTCGGCATTGACCTGCACGTCGCGGAGTTGACCCCGAATTGGCACGCGCACTTCAGTGATCTGCTCACCGACCGGCACGACAAATGATTCATTTTCTCCCGAACGGTATCGCAGTGTCACCGTGATCGGCATCTCGAAAATCTTCGAGCCCTGCTCGAATCGAAGAACGGCCTCGCCCTGCGATCCGGACAGTCGCGCCTCTGTTCGGTAACTGAAATTGAGCTCAGGCAGGTCTGATTCGTGGATCCACCGATCGAAGAAATCCTTTAGCGGCCGTTTGGCCGCGGTCTCGAAAGCGCGTACGAGGTCATCTGTGCCAGCCTGCTTAAATCGCATCTCCCGGTAGAAGCCGCGTAATCCCTTGAAGAAGATATCGTCGCCGAGCAGGCGCCGTAACATGTGGAGCACCATCGCGCCCTTGTTATAGACGAGTGCCCTAAACACACGCGGCTCATACTCGATCCGCCCGAGCCGGTACCCCAGATAGACGGGCCCCTGTGACGAGTGACGCATGCTCCAACGTTGCATTTGGGAAATGACGTCGGCAAAGATTCCGCCCCCTCCTTCATGTTCGGCGTACAGTGCGGCGAAATACTGCGCGAGGCCTTCGCTCAACCATTGCTCGTGATAGTTCTTCCAGCCCACCGCTTGGCCCCACCACTGATGAGCTAGTTCGTGCGCGATGAAAAATGAAAGATAGCTGCTGAATGCTACCGGGTCGGTGCGCCAAGATGTCATGATGCCCGGTTGGACCGGCATCGGTTGGTTGAGCACCGCAAAGTATGCAGGACTATGCCCGCCAGGAAGAAACGAGTCTGTTAAGGCTAACGTAAAGGTTGGGTACGGCACGTCCCCAATCAGCGACGTATAAAAGCGAAGAATGTCGGCCGCCTGGTCGTAGAAGCCACTTGCCCGCTTCTTGGTGCGCTCGTTCGATTCAACCGCAAGCGAGACGCTGTCGTAGAACACGCCCGGACGGATGAAGGTTGACTCTAGAACCTCGTTCTCCAGTGCCACTTCCCGCACCGTCAAGTGGCCAGCCGCGAACCGGCTGATTATAGCTGCGAGATATCGGGCCGGCTGCAGCGTCACAAACGCGTAGCGGCGCGGGCTAGCCTCTCTCGGTTCGATCCATACCGGAGGGTTGTCCTCAGCCGGTTCCCCGCTGGCGATCACACCGTAGTCGGCGGGAACCGTCAAATCCATCGTGGCGGTAGCGTAGTCGGAAACGATCGAATGCGGGTACCAGTAACTTGCGTTGCTGTAGACATAGCGGTGTTCCGCAACCCCGAAGGGTGCTTGGCCGTCGAACACCAGCCGCGTTCTTCCGATCCAGTTCTCGTCGAGTTCCTGTGCCGGGAGCAAACCGGAATATTCGACGGTTACTGTGAACTCTGTACCGATTGGCGAGGCTACTGGGAGATGGACGACGACGTCGTCCTGTCCCTGCATTCGGAAGAACAACATCGGTCCGAACTCGTTCGACGTCACCGAGTGCACCTGCAGTTCGTCGGCCAAGCGAAGGGTGAGAGTTGTCATCGCCAGACCAGTGACCCGTACGGCCAGACGGGTGGTGCCCTCGATGAAGCAGCCCCGGAGTGAAGGCCGGGATCGAAATGACTCCTGGGCGATACCGCGCGGTTGAAACGACGCCTCGATCCGATAGTCGAGCACGTCGTACGACACTCTTTCACTGTCGCTGTAATAGCGACCCCTAACGGTGCGCTTCCTTGCCGACGGATACAAAGCGATGATCCTTTGGGTCGCCCGTTCGTAGAGCGAGATGTCTTCCGGTTGGTTTTCAGCTTGCATGTAAGTCAATGTGCCGTAGCGTTTGGTGCGGGTCTCGGCGATAAAGTCACCAACGCCTGGACTGAGGGACCACCTTTTGTCGCTGAGGCCGCCGAGGTCCACGGTGAACGAGAGCCCAGAGAACTCGTCGAAGACTTTCTCTGCCCGGTCGATGTTCCCGTCGACGGCGGTTTCGACCAGTGCACCCGTGGAGACACGTGACGCGAACATCTCCGGGTTCACACGGACGAACGCTTCGGTGAAATCGGCCTCGAGAATCTCTCGGCCGGAAAAGATTTGGACCTGGCCCCGCTCGGCCTCAGGCACAGGCGAGAAGGTCAGTACCCCGTCACCTATCAGCACCAACCCTGTGATGCCTCCGTCCATTTCGGAGACGAACACTGAGCCTCGCGCCATCCGAAGAGTCAGGTCCTCCCCGGCGATAACAAGGTTGGATGCGTCGAATTGCTTGTCGCGCCGAAGCTTCAGGTTATATAGCCCCTCAAGCGAATCGACGCTAATCTGATCGGCAACCTGCCACACTGCCGTCCCGTTTGCGGCCGCAGTCTCGCGGGTGATGTCTAGCTGCCAGGTCTGCAACAGACCCCGGTTGCCACTCTCGGTGAATACCTCGACGGTCAACTCGTAGCCCGTACCATCGTCCGACATACCGTTGAGGGGCACCAGAAACCGGGGTTGCACGACGGCACCGGTCTCGTTCGGATGGAAGACGGACCGCGCGAACTCCCGTGCCTTCTCCACGTTGGCCTCGGGGGTCAGCAGGCTCAGGTAGGCCTCGATGTCGGCGGCGTCGACCACCTCTCGTAACTGGCTAATCAGGGGGTCGAATTCGTTACTGAGACCGGACGGCTGGGCCACGCCTGCGGGCGGGAGCACCAGACACAACACAATGAGCATGGCACCACGTGGCAACCATTCCATAATCAAGGAGGCCTCGTGTCGAGAGGAAACCCTCATCTTAGCGTGAATCGTTTGCTTAGATCGATGTGACCGCCGGCACGCCACCACGGACTCCTAGGCCAGGAACGCAGCGGTAAACGCTTCAATGGCGTCGAAGAACTCGTTGAGCTCGGGTGGGGATGCGAGAAAGACAACGCGGAAATAGCCGGAGTTCGGGTCCATACCAAAGCCGGACCCGTAGACGCACAAGAGTCCCGTGTTTCGCACCAAGCCCAAAACAAAATCCTTGTCAGTCCGGCCTGGTGGTAGGTCGAGTTTTGGCATGGCGTAGAACGCTGCCGCTGGCGGCACGCAAGACATTCCCTCGATGGCGTTGAGCCTCCGCGTCGTCACATCCGCGCGAGCCTTCAGACTGCGGCGAAACACCTCTTGATGGCTCTTGTCGCCGTTCAGTGCCGCGGCCACTGCATATTGCATCGGTCCAACACTACACAGTCGGCCATCTGCCATTATCTTAATCGCCGAGAGCACGGCGGCAAGTCGTGGCCCACCACCGACCGCCATCCATCCGGCGCGCCACCCTGGAGCGATAAAAGCCTTTGAAAGTGACGAGAACGAGATGACGGGCGCTTTGGGGTTGTAAGAACCGAGTGGGGGTACCGGGCCGTCATACGCTAGGTCGGTGTACCCCTCGTCCGACAGCAGCACGAAGTTATAACGGTCGGCCAAGTCGAGCAAGGCCAACCGTGTCTCGTGCGTATAGACGGCACCGGTCGGGTTGTTGGGATCGATGACCACGAGCGCACGGGTTCGTGGAGTGACCAGACTCTCAAGGGACTCAAGATCCGGTTGCCACCCACGAGACGGGTCGGTCCGATAATAGACCGCGCGCGCCTCGAGCTTGGCAAGCACCGCCGTGTAGAACGGGTACGTCGGTACAGGCACGAGGACCTCGTCGCCCCGATCGACGATTACACTTAGCGCCAGGTCAATCCCTTCGGATGCGCCCGCCGTTAGCAAAATCCGGTCCGGAGAAATCTCGAGGCCGCGCGAACCGAACTCCGCGGAGACTGCCTCACGTGCCTCGATCACGCCGGCGGCAGGTGTATACCCGTTGTGCCCGTCGCGCATTGCCCGTTCGACTGCCTCCACGAGATGAGGCGGCGTCTTGAACCCGAAAAGCACCGGGTCGCCGATGTTAAGGTAGCGCACCCGCCTACCGCTCGCCTCCACCTCCTGGGCTTCGGACACGATGTTACGAATCGCGTAGTCAAAGCCAGCACTGTGGGTGGCCACGGGGATCACCGTGGACGTGTCGGTCGCCATCGTCATTGATACTATCGCACATTCTCCGATAAGCTCCTGTGCATGGCGATTCAAACGGAGCTCTCTCTTAGATTACAGAACAGTCCCGGCGCCTTAAACCGCGTCTGTCAGCAGCTCTTCGACGAGCGGATCAACATACTTGCCTTGATTCTCGAAGCCGGTGGTACGCTACGGATGGTCGTCGACAACCCGTTGCACGCCGCCGGTACGTTGAAAGACTCCGAATACGACGTCGTACAGCGCGATGTGCTGTTCCTGCAGTTACCCAATGATCCCGGAGCGCTTGAGCATGCCGTGCGTCTGCTAGCTAATGCCGGCGTCAACATGGAGTATTCATATGGGTCGGCACTTGAGGACCATGCCACGGCGGTTGTCGTTGTGGGTGTTGAGGACGCCCAGCGAGCGTCGATGGTGGCTGGTGTGTGAGAGCGTACACGATGCGACTCTATATCGAACCGATGGACACCGTTCTGGTTGAGTTCGATAGTGCCGGTCGCGTGCGACTCGACAACGAAGAGTGGAGCGAGCCCTCGCTCCAGGAGGCACGGGCGATCCTCTACGCCGCGGAGAACGAGATCGCGAAACTCCAGGAGCTTATTGATGTCCTTGAGACGCCCAAAACGTAAAGGGTGCAGGATGCTAATGCAAGTACTGCGGAATCACCCTTGACGCTCGACCTCAAGTTTTCCGACCGTCACACTGGCCGGACGGAGCACGTCGTCTCCGACGCGGTAGCCTGACTTTACAGCCGCCACGACGATGTTGTCTCGTGTCGGGTCAGTGACCGGTACCGTAGAGAGTGCATCGTGCACATTTGGATCGAACGGTTCATTCTCAGCCTCTATTCTGGTGACACCATGCCGGTCGAGTGTCGCGAGAAACTGATCACGAACGAGGACGACTCCCTTTAACAGAACGGTGTCGGCGGTATCTGCTGAGATCTCGCGGCCTGCTTCGATCGCACGGTCGAGGTTGTCGAGCACATCCAGGAACGCGCCAAGGACTCCACGTGTCTCCCGTTCGACTTCCTTGGCGAGCTCGCGGCGGAGCCGCTCGCGCGTCTGTTCGAAGTCGCGTGTGGCCTCTTTGTGCCGGCCGCGGAGTTCCGCCAGCATGGTTTCTTTGTCGGCTAGCTTCCGTTCGAGTTCCTCGACGTAGGCTGGTTTGTCGGACCGGTGGGCGTCGTCAGCGGCATCCGTTTCGTCGCGGGCCCACCACCGCTTGTCTACTATTCTGACTTCGGAAGGGGTTGCCGTGCGGTCGACCTCGTCCAGCTGCTGTTGGTCGTTGGAGGCGACGTCATTCATTGGTGGCCTCTTCAGGTGTCTTTTCCGGTGGAGGCATTCCGTCGGTTTGGTGGGCCGCCACGTAGACGAACGCGAGGCCGTCCTCCTTGAGGCCGATGCGGACGGTACCGCCTCGTTGAAGTCTCCCGAAGAGAATCTCGTCGGTCAGAGGGTTGCGCACCTCGGTTTGAACCACCCGCGCCAGCGGTCGGGCGCCGTAGATCGGGTCGTACCCCTTTGCGGCTAGCCAGGCACGGGCCTCTGGCTCGAGAGCGATCGCCACACGCCGTTCCGCTAGCTGGGCTTCGAGCTGCAGGATAAATTTCTCGACGATAGTCTCCATGACCGATGGCGTCAGCGTGTCAAACGTCACGATGGCATCAAGCCGATTTCGGAATTCGGGACTGAAGATACGCTCGACCGCCGCTTTCATGCGGCCTGTCGCGGAGCCCGTTTGATCGTCACCGAAGCCGATGGCCGTGGTGCTTGCCTCCCGGGAGCCGGCGTTCGACGTCATGATGAGTACGATGTGTCGGAAATCCGCTTTGCGACCGGTGTTATCAGTTAGCGTCGCGTGATCCATGACCTGTAGCAGGATGTTGTAAACATCAGGGTGGGCTTTTTCGATTTCGTCGAGTAGCACGACGCTATACGGATGGGTCCGCACCGCGTCGACGAGTAAGCCACCCTGCTCGAAGCCAACGTAGCCAGGTGGAGCACCGATCAGCCGTGCCACGGAGTGCTTCTCCATGTACTCGCTCATGTCGTAGCGGATGAACTCGTTACCGAGATGAATGGCGAGTTGCCGAGCGAGTTCTGTCTTACCGACACCCGTCGGTCCCGTGAAAAGAAAGCACCCGGCCGGGCGATCCGGCATCCCGAGACCGGCTCGAGCTCGCTTGATCGAGGTCACGACCGCGGCCACCGCAGTTTCTTGACCGAACACCACCCGGTGAAGCGACTCCTCAAGGGTGCGCAGCCGTTCCTTGTCAGAGGCCGACGCCTGCTTCTCCGGGATGCGTGCCATCCTTGCGACTACGCGCTCGATATGGGCGATTGAAACCTCAGGGACTTTCTGGTTTTTGGGCGAAGGTCGCTGCAGCGCCAGTACCGCTCCGGCCTCATCCAGAACGTCGATGGCACTGTCCGGCAAACGGGAGTCGCTTAAATGGCGCTTGGCAAGTTTGGCCGCGGCCGTCACCGCCTCGTCGGTGTAGGTCACTCCGTGATGTGCCTCGTAGCGCGACCGCAAGCCGTCGAGGATTCTTGATGACTCGTCGACCGTCGGCTCATCGATGACTACTTTTTGCAGCCGGCGTGCCAGGGCGCGGTCCTTCTCGATGTGTTTGTAGTCCTCGAACGTCGTCGAGCCGATGATACGTAGCTCGCCCGCCGAGAGCACCGGCTTGATCAAGGTAGCGAGGTCCATCGTGCCGCCGGTCGTGGCACCAGCGCCCACCGTCGCGTGCACCTCATCGATGAAGAGAATCGGCATCGGGTGATCTGCCAACGCATTGATCACAGCCTTGAATCGCTCTTCGAAATCTCCGCGGAATCGCGTTCCTGCGAGGAGGGCAGCCGTGTCGAGTGAAAAAATCTCCGCACCGGCAAGCCGGACGGGCGTCTCTTCGTCCAACAAGCGTGCTGCGAGTCCTTCGGCCAGTGCCGTCTTACCAACGCCGGCGTCGCCGACGAAGACTGGGTTGTTCTTACGGCGCCGGCACAGGATTTCTAGCGTTCGCTTCAGCTCGGACGTGCGCCCTACCAGCGGATCGAGTTTTCCGACCCTAGCACGCTCAGACAGGTTGACAGCGTAGGCAGAGAGGGGGTCAGGTGTGGCGGCCGGACCCTCGTTACCAAGCCCGGCTTCAGCACGGTCGGTCTGACCTTCACCCTCTCCAGTGATGTGAGGAACCTTCGAGATGCCGTGAGAGATGTAGTTGAGTACGTCGAGTCTTGTGATGCCCTGAGACTCGAGAACCTGTGCCGCGTAGGCTTTGGGTTGCTGCAGTATCGCGGCCAGGACATCACCGGAGCACACCTCGTCTTTGCCAGCGCTCTGCACGTGCAAAACCGCAGTTTGCAGCACGCGCCGGAAACCGAGCGTCTGGGCTGGCTCGCGTGAGCGCTCGCCTCCGCCGAGGGTTTCCAACGTCCCAAGGAACTCGTCGAGCGTCCGCCGGAGCGCTGGTAGGTCGGCGCCGCACGCGGCAAGAATCTTCTCGCCTTCGGGATCATGCGCCAGGGCGTAGAGCAGGTGCTCCAGCGTAAGATGAGTGTGACGACGGGATGCGGCCTCCCGATACGCGACGTTGAGAATCAGCTCAAGAGATGCGCTGAACATGAAGATCCTTATCTTATTCGTCTTCGATGCTGGCCTGCAGCGGAAAGCCTTCACGTGTGGCTAGATTGCTAACGGTGTCAACCTTCGTTTCGGCCACCTCGTACGTGTAGGTACCGCACGCGGCCTGTCCCTGCGTGTGTACCTGCATCATTACGCGAAATGCCTCAGCCGGGCTCTTCTGGAAGATATTCTCAAGGACATGCACGACGAACTCCATAGTCGTGTAGTCGTCGTTGAGCAGCAGTACGCGGTAGAGCTTCGGCGTCTTAGTCTTCTGTTTTGACCGGTCGAGGACGGCCCCGCCCGGCTCTTGGTGGTTTGTAGCGGTCATCAGTGCAATCCCGTGAATACGACGAGAGGGATCGTCTCTCAGCGTACTGAGACGCCTTTCGACAGGTCAAGCGTGTTACCTGCTCATAGTACAATCCCGGCTGCCCATGTACACCATCACACGCGGTATCACCTACACTGATCTGATGCATCGCGGGCACGCCCGCGTCATCGCCACCGCCGTAATCCAGGGCCCGGGTGGGGTCGCTCTGGTCGACCCAGGCCCATCGTCGTGTCTTGCGACGCTCCGTCGGGCGCTGAAGGACCACGGGATCGCCGTCAGCGATCTTCGCACGCTACTCCTCACGCACATTCATCTCGACCACGCGGGGTCGACTGGTTCGCTCCTGAAAGAGAATCCGAACATCACGGTCTTTGTCCACAATCGCGGCGCGCCGCACATGATCGATCCAGACAAGTTGCTGGTCAGTGCCAAGCGGCTCTACGGCGACGCGATGGACGCGCTCTGGGGGGAATTTCTCCCGGTGCCGGAGGCCAACATTCGGAGTCTGAGGGGCGGCGAGCAGATCAGGGTGGCCGACCGCGATCTTGAGGTGGCCTACACTCCGGGTCACGCATCCCACCACATCAGCTATTTCGATCGTGCGAGCGGGATCGCCTTCGTCGGTGACGCTGTCGGAGTCCGCACGGGTCGGGCGCTATTCGTGTTGCCACCGACGCCGCCGCCGGATATCGACATTGAGGCGTGGGTGGATAGTGTCGAGTTGATCCGGCGCTGGCAGGCATCAACACTGTTCGTCACCCACTTCGGCCCACACGAAGATCCGTCGGCGCAGCTTGATGCAATGCTCACGCATCTTGAAGCGATGAAGGAAATGGCGCGTAAGCATGTTGAAGTGGATGGGAGTGACGAAGATCGAAAGAACGGTTTCGTTGAAGACATGCGGATCTATGTGCAACGGCACGTCCCAGCCAACGAGGTGTTTCTATATGATCGTGCGGCACCGCTTGACCAGTGCTGGCTAGGGTTGGCGCGGTACTGGCGCAAGCGCGGGGTTGGAGTGTAGCGTTTTTAACGCGGATATTTGGATGGCGGCAAGGGGTTATTCATGAATGTTTTGCCCGATGCCAGAGAGCCCACCGCGACTGTAGGTAGGGATCGCCGGCCAAGTGAAAGGGATTTTGGGGCCACGCAATATGGATTCAACGATGAATAGTCCGGACCCCCATGTTACAGATGACGAACGGGCGAAAGTCGTACGACTGCTTACGGAGTCACGGGACGCGCTACTCGCGGCGGTCGCGCCGTTGACCGAGGCCCAGTGGGCTTTCAAGCCGGGTCCGGACCGCTGGTCTATTGGTGAGATCATTGAACACCTCGGACTGGTCGAGAGAGGGATCTTCAGTCGGGTCGAGAAGGCGTTGGCAACGCCGGCCAATGCGGAATGGACGACGTCCACGGCTCGTAAGACGGAGTTGCTTGAACGCCAATTGGTGGATCGAGGAGTGCCCCGTCCCGCACCCGAACATGTTGTGCCGACAGGAACCGTCGGTCGCGACAACGCGCTCCGGATATACACGGAACGACGAGAGAGGTCACTCACCTTCGCCAAAGGCAACCGCGATCCGCTCAAGGCGCACACCCAGGATCACCAGCGCCCTGTTTACGGCACCCTGAATGCGTATCAGTGGTTGCTGTTCATCCCGCTACACAACATCCGGCACATCCAGCAGATCGAAGAGATTAAGGCGCTGAACGGTTTCCCCCAGTAGGAGAGCCGCGCTAGAGTTCAGATCGCCTGCGGTGAGAAAGTCGTTGCCGGATAGGTGCCGTATCCGCCGCACGTCGGTAAGCTGCAACGTATTGCGCCGAGCGGTCGACCGTTACGAGCATCATTACGAGTCAGTTCGAGATCGGACACAGGGTTGACTTGTGGGAAGAGACGACCCTGGTCGGCCGGATACGACAGATTAGCACTGTTCCAATTATGGGAGCGGTAAACGATGCGACCACCTTCCCGAGGTTGAACCGCTAGCCCCTGCGGTTTGCTTCGGATGCACGCAGGCGTGTGGCTGTTGGCACAGTGGGGCTTCGGGAGTTGCGTTTTGAGCAATGGTCACAAGGATCTCGAAGCTCTCGGTAATTCAACGACGCCACGCGCCGCGTCGGCCTTGGCCCGTCTCAGAACCAGTGTTACTTCACTGGCAACCCTTGCCTACAGTCCCCTTGGTTCTATGGCGTAACTAGTCGGCTTCGCTTCCGGGTACTAGGTTTCCGGCGATCCATACCGACTCGATCGATCGGCTGTTACTGATATCGTCGGCAGGATTAGCACCAAAGACGACGAAGTCGGCCAAGTTTCCCGCATCAAGGATGCCGAGCCCGTTGAGGTCCATGCACGACGCGGCGTCACCAGTCGCGGACACAAGCGCCTGCATCGGCGTGAGCCCGGCATCGACCATCTGTTCGAGCTCGCCATGCTCGAAGTAGCCTTGGAAACGACCTGCAGGACCGGTATCGGTGCCCATCGCGATTCGAATGCCTGCCTCTGACAATGTCTTGAGATTTTGTTTCGCGACTGCGAGTTGAGCCTTGTAGGTCTGCGCGCTCTGGCTGTTTTGGATCCTTTCTTGATATTCGGGAGCTTCCAGTGCCGCGAGCACCACCGGGTCGGCGTCCTTTAGGAAGAATGGACTGTCAAAAAACGCCGGCCGCTCTTCGTAGACAAAAGTCGAAACCTCTCGCATCAGCGTTGGGCAGACGCAGACATTGTTTGCTTGGAGCATGTCTATAAGTTCGTCGTCCACCTGTTTATCTCGTACGCTGTGAGCAACGAAGTCGGCCCCGGCATTGAGGAGACCCTTTGCGTCGTCGAGATAGTACAGGTGCGCTGTCAGTTTTAAATTGCGCGCGTGAGCCGTGTCGATGACTGCTTGATAGATCGCGGGCGACATTTTCTGGCTGCTGCCGAGATTGTCGTCGACGCGAATCTTGATGTAGTCGACGTTCATATCAGCCGCCGCATTGACACGTTCGATTGCCTGTTCTGGTGAATCGGCCTCAATCACTGGTCCAGCGACACGTAGACGTGCGTACGCTAGGTCTGATCCCTCGCGGTCCCGAACCGCTACACCCTCTGGGCCGTCGCCGCCGAGGCTGACGACGGTCGTCACTCCGTAGCGCGCATAGAGGCCGAGCTGGCTGGCAACGTGCTCCTCCGTGTAGAAAGCGGGGTCGGCCTCCAAGCCGCGCACGTTATTAACGTGCCCGTGCGCATTGATCAGGCCAGGCGTGATTGTCTTACCAGCTACGTCAACCGAGGTTGCATCTGCCGGTACGGCGACAGAGTCGCTTGAACCGACCGCCTCGATGCGGCCATCGCGCACGATCATCGTGCCGCTCTCGATGGTGTCGCCGTCGCCTATGATCAAACGGGCACCGGTGAAGGCCGTGAGCCCAGGTGTCGGCTCGACCGGCTCCGGTTCAGGCGCCCCGCAACCGACTGCAATTGCCACCGGCAGCGTGAAAACGAGGAACTCTTTTCTCATGTGGTCTCCTGTGTGTCGTTCTAGTCTTGACCGCCCGTTCCCTGCAATTGCTCCAGCACCTCGCCGAGGAGTGTGATCTCCGCGCCGTAATCTGCCCAGTTCCCCGCGCGTTGGGCCTGGAGTGCTCGGAGGTAGTGATCCTGTGCCTGTTGCGCTAGCGGTTCTAACATGGCGGTCGGTGGTTGCGCCGGTGTTGTTGGGCTCAAGGGGTCGGGTGGATTCCCGGGTGCCACGTCGGCCACAAGCGTCACAGGTGGTCGCGCGGCGGGCACGTTGCTCCCAAAGAGGCGTGCTAGCGCCTCGTCGAGTGTTTCTTCCATCACGATCTGATTCTGATAGGCGACGACCACCCGTCTGAGTTCTGGGATGCGACCGCCCGACGCACGCAGATACAACGGTCGAATGTAGAGGAGTGCCTCCTCGATCGGAACGACTAACAAGGTCCCTTGAATAACCTCTGAGCCCTGCTGATTCCACAGCGTGATCTGCGGTGAGATCTCCTGGTCCTGGTTTATTCGCGCGACGACCTGTGACGGTCCGAAGACCAGCTTCTGTTTGGGAAATTGGAAGACGAGCATCTTGCCGTACTGGGCACCGTCGCTGCGGGCCACCATCCACGCTGCCATGTTGTCCTTCCCTGTCGGCGTGAATGGCAGCATCTGGATGAATTCGGCTGACTCCTCACCCGGGAGTCGCATGATGGTGTAGTACGGTTCCATCTGCTGATTGTCGATGACTGGGACCTCCCACTGATCTTCCCGGTTGTAGAAGACAGCAGGGTTGGTCATGTGAAATGTTGAGTACATCGCCGTCTGGAGTGAAAAGATGCCCTCAGGGTAGCGGATGTGGCTTTGTAGTTCAGTCGGCATCGCGTCGAGCGGCTGCAACAGGTCTGGGAAGATCTTACCGAGCGTCACGCCAAGTGGATCGTCCGGCTCGGCCAGGTAGAAAGTCGTTGTGCCGTTGTATGCATCGATTACTATTTTGACCGAGTTGCGGATGTAGTTGATATCGGGAGTGACCGGCGTAGAGTACGGGTAGTCGTTCGTCACCGTGTAGGCATCCCGCATCCAGAAGAGCCGGCCGTCTGCGATGACCAAATATGGATCCGCGTCGTACCGCAGAAACGGTGCGATAGTTGCGAGACGGTCGGAGATGTTGCGATGGTAAAGTACGCGGCTCTCCGCGTGCAGCTGACCACTCACGAGGATCTCGTACGAACGGAAGCGCAGGCTGAAGAGCAAACGCTGGAAGATGTTCCCTATCGCAACACCACCCGTACCGTCGTAGCGTGTTGAAATATTGTCGTCGCCCTCGGGATAGTGGAACTCGTCGGTATTCGTGTTAACCAGTACGTAGTTGTTC